>ERZ1643246.1669-NODE-1669-length-23459-cov-17.676978_pt1 | contig 23459 bp, 28 predicted proteins | sample MGYA00579265_ERZ1643246 | MGnify/ENA primary metagenome ERZ1643246 (study PRJEB29033, sample SAMEA4952261) | chicken gut metagenome | biome: Broiler Chicken; feature: Gastrointestinal Tract; material: Caecum | place: Ireland | collected 2018 | study: Broiler...
AATACCCGTGACTGGACTTTCACCAGTAAGATTAGTGCCATGCCCGGCACACTATAAAAAAGACATGACCATTTTAAGTCATGTCTTTTTATACTTTTGAAATATTGAATCAAACTTTAAATATTTTTAATTTTGGCAACATTTGTTTTGATAGCAGCCTCTGCAACTGCTTCCATAACACTAGGAACAACTCTTTTATCAAAGGCAGAAGGAACAATATAATCACATGATAATTCATCATCAGCAATTATATTAGCAATTGCATAGCTAGCTGCAAGCTTCATTTCCTCATTAATCTTAGAAGCTCTTACCTTTAATGCACCTTTAAAAATACCTGGGAAGGCTAAAACATTGTTGATTTGATTTGGGAAATCTGATCTACCTGAACCTACTATGTAAGCTCCAGCTTCCTTGGCATCATTATATGATATTTCGGGAGTTGGATTTGCCATAGCAAAAATAATAGGATTTTTATTCATGGATTTTACCATTTCCTTGGTTACTAGATTGGCTGCAGAAACTCCAACAAAGGCATCAGCGCCCTTCATAATAGAAGCAAGGGTGTTATCATGATTCTTCGGAGTATCAAAAATGTTTTGATCTATCAATTCTTTTATTAAAAAGTCATAAGAATCATATTTTGCTTTATCAACAACACCTGTTATATTATAAGCATTTATTTCCTTAACTCCTATCTTTTTAAGCATTTTGGCAACCATTGAGCCAGCAGCTCCAGTGCCTGATAGAACAACACGCATTTCAGATAGTTTTTTCTTAGTAAATCTTTCAATATTTAAAAAAGCGGCAGCTACGATAATTGAAGTACCATGTTGGTCATCATGAAAAACTGGTATATCTAATTCCTCAATCAAACGTCTTTCAATTGTTACACATCTAGGTGCAGAAATATCCTCTAAATTAATTGCTCCTAGGGTTGGAGCTAGGTATTTACAGGTTTTGATAATTTCTTCGGTATCTTGAGTATCTAAGCATAACGGAATTGAATCTATTCCAGCTAATTCTTTTAATAATATTGATTTCCCTTCCATAACTGGTATAGCAGCATAAGGACCGATGTTTCCTAATCCTAATACAGCTGAACCATCTGTAATTACAGCTACCATATTGGCCTTTGATGTATACTCATAGGCCAAATCCTTATCTTGCTCTATCTCTTTGCAAGCATAGGCAACTCCTGGTGTATAGGCTAATGATAGGTCTTGTAAATTTTCAATTTTAACCTTTGATTTAATTTCTAGCTTTCCATGATTTTCCTTATGAAGCTTTAAAGCTTGTTCTTTTAAATTCATTTTTATTTTCCCCCAAAAATATCATTATTATAATAATCGATTGCACAAATCATTGTGAAATCCTTAACCTCAAGTCGTTTAATAGATTCAGGCCCTAAATCTAAAAAGGCAACTTCCTCAGCTTTTGTAACAGCTTTTGATAATAAAGCCCCACATCCACCTGTTGTTATAAAGTATAATATATGATTGTCCATATAAAATTTTGTACATGCGTCACTTCTAGGTCCTTTGCCAATTGTAGCAGTAACATTTAGATCCTTCATCATTTGCGTAAATCCATCCATTCTAGAAGAAGTAGTTGGGCCGATTGAACCTATTACCTTTCCAGGCTTAGTAGGAGTAGGTCCAGCATAATAGATAAAGGCATCTTTAAAATCAATTGGTAAAGGCTCATTATTTTGTAGCATTTTTTGTATTCTCATATGAGCAGCATCTCTAGCAGTATAGATGACGCCACTAAATGAAACAATGTCGCCAGCTTTTAGCTTTGTTAAAAGGTGCTTATCCTTTGGATAATGTATAATCATAAAATCACCACCTTATGTCTAGAAGCATGACACTGCAAGTTAACGGCAACTGGCAATGATGCGATATGGCAAGGAAAAAGATTAACCTTAACAGCTAAACAGGTTGTTTTTCCGTGTAATCCCATTGGACCAATATCTAGATTATTAATTTCTTCAAAAAGTTCATGTTCTAATTTTTTAGCATCTAAATCTTCTGATTCATCGTCGATAGGCCTTGTCAAAGCTTCTTTAGCAATAAGAGCTGATTTTTCTAAATCTCCTCCTATACCTACCCCAACAACTAGTGGTGGGCAAGCTCTACCTCCAGCTTCTACGATAGTATCAATAACAAATTTTTTAATTCCATTAATACCATCAGCTGGAACGAGCATTTTAACCCTGCTCATATTTTCACTTCCAGCACCTTTTGGACAAACTGTTATTTTTAGCTTGTCACCAAGTGTATGCTTTATGTGTATGATTGCAGGTGTATTATCTTGTGTATTAATACGATTTAATGGTGATTTCACAACACTTTTTCTTAAATAGCCATTAATATAGCCCTCTTTAACACCATTATTGATAGCTTCATAAATATCGCCATTAATAAAAACCTCATTACCAATTTCTACAAAGACAATAGTTATGCCAGTGTCTTGACACATTGGTATATTCTCTTTAAAAGCTAATTCATCATTTAAAATAATTTGTTGTAAAATGCTTTTAGCTAATCCATTTTCACTATTAAAAGCCTTTTTTAAGCAATTAAAAACATCCTCTTCTATATAAGTAGCAGCCTCAATACAAAGCCTAGCTACCTCAGCTGTTATGATTTTAGTTTCTATAGTTTTCATTTTATATACCTCAAGCCCTATTATACAATAAAAATTGAATAATAAATATACTTTTCTTGTTTAAAAATGAAATAAAATGACATATAATAGTTATAATAAGGAGAGAATTAGTATGAATGATATTGTTAAGCAATGGCTTATTGATAAAAGAAAACAACCAATAAGCAATGATGTTATTTCTATGGAAGATATAATTTTATTTTTAGCACATGTAAAAGCTATTTTGTTTCCAGGCTTTGTAGAAAGTGTCGATGCTGAAGATGATTATTTTATAAATCTTTTAAATACGATTAAACTGGAATTATCTAATTTATTAGATGTGGTTTCTAAAATTGAAAATATAACATTTGATAATGACCAGATAATTAATAATTTTATTGACCAATTGCCTTTAGTTGAACAAACCTTAAAGACTGATATTGAAGCGTTATATGCTGGTGATCCGGCTGCTTCAAGTACAACTGAAATTATTTTATGCTATCCGGGACTTACGGCTATATTTACTTATCGTATAGCAAATATCTTATATAAGTTGATGGTGCCAATTTTACCAAGAGCTTTATCAGAATATGCTCATAGTAAAACTGGTATAGATATTCATCCTGGTGCTACGATTGGAAAGTATTTTTTTATAGATCATGGAACAGGCATAGTCATTGGTCAAACATGTGAAATAGGTGAACATGTTAAAATATATCAAGGTGTTACTTTAGGAGCGTTGTCATTAAGAGAGGGGCAAAAACTTAAAGGTAGTAAGCGTCATCCTACAATTAAGGATAATGTTACTATTTATTCAGGGGCATCAATATTTGGAGGTGAAACTGTAATAGGTAATAATACAACAATAGGAAGTAATGCTTTTATTACTTCTAGTATAGAGGATGATATGGTCGTAACAATTCAAGGCCAAAAAAAGAAGCATAAGCCAAAGGAGTAAATATTATGAAGGTTGAGTATTATAAAGAGTATAGCTATAATTTAAATAGGGATATGGAATTTAAGGTATATGGTCATGCTGGAAAACCATGTATTGCCTTTCCATGTCAAAACGGTAGATTCTATGATTATGAAAATAGAGGTATAATTGAATCGATGCGTTGGTATATCGATCAGGGTAGAATCCAAGTTTTTTGTGTTGATTCTGTGGATATTGATACTTGGAGTGCAGAATGGAAAAATCCTTATGACCGTATGCAATATCAAGAGGCCTATTATCGTTATATTGTAGAGGAATTTGTTCACCGTGTTTATGAAATAAATACCTATGGTAATGGTGGCGGTGTAGCTAGTGGTATATTAGTATATGGATGTTCAATGGGAGCATATCACGCCATGAATTTTTTTGTACGTAAGCCAGATATTTTTGATGCCGTATTAGCTTTGTCAGGTATATATCATAGTGGCTTTTTTGTAAAAAATTATTCTGATGAGCTAACATTTTTAAATTCGCCTCTTGATTCTTTAAAATCTATGGATAATAATCATCCTTTTGTCGATATTTATAGAAGAAATAGAATTATCGTTTGTGTTGGTCAGGGTAGTTGGGAAGAGGAATGCCTAGCTGATACAAGGGAATTAAACGCTCAAATGAAACGCTTAAATATTCCTGCTTGGTTTGATTATTGGGGATATGATAAGCCTCATGATTGGCCAAGCTGGCTTGAACAGACACCTCACTTTTTATATCATATTTTAGATTAAAAAAACCTTCAGTACTAATTATCATAAATTAGCACTGAAGGCTTATTTTTATTAGAATTATATTAATATAAACTATTTACAAGGCCAACAAACATAACAGCATAAATAATGGTAAATATTATGCTTAGTATTACGCTAATTAAAGCGCCAATACCAGCTTTTTTGGCATTTTTTGGTTTTGATTGGAACCAAACTAAAAATAATATTAATCCTACGATTGGTATTAAAAAACCAAGTACAGCCCAACCGATACTACCACTATCATCTGATGGTTGAAATTGAGAATATGAATTTTGGTTAGCTCCACAATTAGGACAATAGTTTGTTCCATCTGGAATTTCTTGGCCACACTTTTTACAATACATTTTTGTTCCCCCCCCTTTTAAAAAGATGTAAATTCTATAAAAATTATATCATTTTATTTCTAATATAACAACTATTTATAAATAGTATATTTATTTTTAAGCATAAAATAAAAAATATTTATTTTTAAATTAAAACACTATAAAAGGAAAGATTATAAATGAAAAATACAAAGAATAAAAACAACAATGCAATATAGCAAATTACTGATACTATTAATCCTATTAAAGCACCTATTCCAGCTGCTTTTGCTGAATTTGGCTTTGAATTCTGCCATACTAAAAATAAAACTAAACCAGCAACGGGGATGAAAAATCCTAAAATTCCCCAACCAATACTCATAGAATCTGTATTATCGTATTGGCTTATTATATCATCTTTTAATTTGTTTCCACATGATGAACAAAAATTATCATCATGTGTAATTTCGGTACCACAATATTTACAAAACATTATCATTAGCTCCTTTATTTTATTTATATAATTATATCATTATGTGAGTTATAGCACAATAAATTTAGATAATAATTAAATTTATATTAAAAAATAATATAAAAATTATTATTTTTGGTTAAAATACAATTATGCATAATTGTATATAAAATTAGTGTTTATAAACTGGTTAATGATTTTTTAATTAAAGCAAAGTATAAAACAGCTTTAGCAAATAATATAAATATTATTTAGAAAAAAATAAAAATACGTATTGCATATTTACAAATAAAGTATATAATTATTTTGTCAAACTAAATCATTATAAAGTTATGACATTTTGGGGAGTTAAAGTGTTATTTTTAACCAGTTACAAGCCAAGAAAATTTTTTGGAAAGGAAAAAATGCGAAAGATATTAATCTTTCAATTCGGTAAACTGCGTTGGCTAAACCAATTATCGAATTGCACAATATTGTAAAATATTATGGTGCAACAGCTGTCGTAGATGGTATAAACCTTGATATCTACGAAAACGAGTTTGTAACTCTTTTAGGTCCTTCTGGATGTGGAAAGACTACCACACTTAGAATGATCGGGGGATTTGAGTATCCCAACTCTGGTGAAATAATTGTAAATGGAAAAATTATTAATGATCTTCCAGCTTATGCAAGACCAATTAATACTGTTTTCCAAAGATATGCATTATTTCCTCATCTTAATGTTTTTGATAATGTTTCATTTGGTATCACTAATCGTGGTAGAAAATTTATGATTCAATTCTATGGTGGAATTGATAAGTTAAAAGAAGAGGTTATCAAAGACAAACTTTCAAAGGGTCTAGATGAAAAGAAAGCCCATCATGTATCATACTTTGATATTAATAAAAAGCTTAAGGAGCATGTTAGAGAATCTGTTTTAGAGGCTTTAAAAATGGTAAATCTTTCTGATTTTGAAGAAAGAAGAATTGATAAAATGTCAGGTGGACAAATGCAAAGAGTAGCTATTGCTAGAGCAATTGTTTTAAAACCAAAAATTTTATTATTAGATGAACCACTTTCGGCCCTTGATTTAAAGCTTCGCCAAAACATGCAATATGAGCTAAAGGAAATGCAAAAAAATTTAGGAATTACCTTTATTTTTGTAACTCATGATCAAGAAGAAGCAATGGTTATGTCTGATCGAATTATAGTTATGAAAGATGGTATTATTCAACAAATGGGAACACCAAAGGATATCTATAATGAACCAGTTAACCGCTATGTTGCTAATTTTATAGGTGAGTCAAACATTATAAGCGGCGTTTATTTAAAAAAGAATTTGGTTCGCTTCTTAAAACATGATTTTGAGGTTGTTGGATATGAATTTGAGGACAATGAGCCAGTGGATGTTGTAATACGTCCAGAGGATTGGGATGTAGTCCCACTTGAAAAGGCTAAGGTTGTAGGTAATGTAACATCTTCTATTTTTAAAGGAGTTCATTACGAACTTTGTGTAGATATAGATGGTGTAGAATATGTTGTCCATACATATGAGGATGTAAAAACTAATGAACAAGTTGGTTTAAGTGTAGACCCATATGAAATTTGCTTAATGAAGGTGGATGGATCATGCAAAAAAATAGTACAAATTTAATTCCACCATCTCAAACATCCCATCATTTGCATCGCCTAGCTAAACCATATTTATATTGGCTTTATATATTTGCCTGTTTTCCTTTATGTATAATGTTTGTTCTTATGTTTTTAGATACAGAAGGAATTCGTCTTGAGGGAATGTCATTTACTTTGGCAAATTTTGATACTTTAATTCAAAAATCAACAATAGTAGCGTTTTTTAATTCTATAAAATATTCTGTATTGACGACAATAATATGTATTTTTTTCGGCTATCTAATAGCATATTCATTATATAAGTCTAAAATTAAAAATAAGTATTTAATTTTATTATTATTAATATTGCCGATGTGGACTAATGTTTTATTAAGAATTAATGCCTTAGCATCAGTATTTAAGGAAAATAATATTATTACTGATATACTAGGCTTTGGTGGTATCAATATAATTGGTACAGATTTAGCAATTATTTTAGGTATGGTTTTTACATATCTACCATTTATAGTGCTACCAATTTATACATCACTAGAAAAAATTGATCCTTCACTTCATGAAGCGGCAATGGACCTTGGAGTAACAGAATTTACTGAATTTTGGAAGGTTACTGTTCCTTTGTCACTAAGAGGAGTTGTTTCTGGATCTATAATGGTATTATTACCATGCTTATCAGGCTTTGCAATACCTAAAATTTTAGGTGAAGGTAATATTTTATTGATTGGTAATATCATTGAACAAAGCTTTATAAATATGTCTTATAATATTGGTTCAGTTTTAGCTATTGTTGTTTTAATTATAATATTAGGAGCAATCCTTTTAGTTAATAAATTTGACAAGGAAGGAGAAACTCTACTATGACAAATAATTTAGAATATGCAACTTTAGAGGAATATGGATATAAGGAAAGAAAAGTATTAAAAATTATTTGGAAAATTATAAAGATAATTTTATTAGTTTTTGCAGTGTTTATGCTTTATTTTTCTATTATAATTATTGCTATTCAGTCCTTTAATTCCTCTGATTCAACTACTGAATTTGCTAGTTTTACATTTAAAAATTACTTAGAGATGTTTTCTAAAAGATCTTTAAATAATGCCATTTTAAATACATTTAAAACATCTATTTTGGCAACTTTAATAGCGACCTTTTTGGGAACTTTTATAGCTATTGGTATCTATTATTTACCTAGTAAAGTCAAATCAAGATTATTACTTTTAAATAATATTCCCTTGTTAAATGCAGATATAGTTACAGGTGTTTCCTTAATGCTAGTATTTTCTATATTTTTGCCAATTTGCAAACAGTTGTTTGGATTTTGGACTATTTTAATAGCTCACATATATTTTATTTTACCATATATTATTTTATCAGTTTTGCCTAAGATGAAGGAAATCGATCCTAATTTAATGGATGCCTCACTTGATTTAGGTGTTAAACCATTTAGATCAGTTATTAAGGTTATTATTCCTGCCATTAAGGGTGGAATTTTTAGCGGTATGGTATTAGCCTTTACAATTAGCTTTGAAGACTTTGTTGTAGGTTACTTTACAACTGGAAATGGCTATAATACTTTATCAATTTGGATTTATTCTTCAATAGGTAGAAAATCATTATTCCCAGGTGTTTATGCATTTTCAACCCTATTAACTGCAACTATGATAATCCTAATTGTAATCTACAATTTAATAAAAGGACGTGGTCACCATGGCAAAAAGAATAAGTAGCTTATTGTTAATAATATTTTTAGGTGTATGCCTTGCATCTTGCTCAAATAGGCAAATCCTTTTATTCTTAAATTGGGGAGAATATATTGACGAAAGCTTAATTGAGGCCTTTGAAGAAAAGGAAAATTGTACTGTCGTAATGGATTTAGGTGAAAGTAACGAAATCTTTTATTCTAAAATAAGTGGAGGTACAACATTATATGATGTTGTATGCCCAAGTGATTATATGGTTGAAAAGCTTTATAATAATGATATGCTATTAAAGCTTGATTTTCAAAAGCTTCCAACCTATAGCAGCATTTATAATTCAAATGGATTATTATCAGGTGTCAATTCTATTATGAATATGATGGAAAGTGATTGTGAAGGCATCTCTAGTTATTTTGTTCCTTATTTATGGGGAACATGGGGCATAATGTATTCAACTCTTAATCCTGGTCTAGAAGAGGCTGTAACTAATAATGAAAATGAATGGGCCTCTTTATTTGACCGCAGTGTCTTACCTGCAAACACAAAGGTTGCTATGTATGATTCTCATCAACATGCATATTATGCTGCTTGTCAATATTTAGGCTTAGATTATAGCTCTGGTGAGCTTGGAGAAAATGAACTAGATCAAATTTTTAACCTAGTTAAGGATATGAAGTTTGATGCTTGGGGAACTGATAATATAAAAAAGGATATAGTTGCTAAAAATATAGATGTAGGATTTATGTGGACTGGAGATTTTTTGTATTATTATTGTGAAACAATTGCCAATAAGGTCATAGATGCCTATTTAAATAAAGATATAGACGTTGATGATTTTAACACTATATTACAAGCATTATTAAATAAAGAGGTTTATACCTCTAACGGAAATAGCTATGAAGTAGGATTTGATATTTTCATTCCTCAAAATACCATCGCTTTTTGTGATAACTTAGTTATTACTAAGGATGCTCAGCATCAAGACTTAGCTTATAAATTTATTGATTTTTTATGCTCAAATTCTGTAATTGTCGATGATGTAAATTTACAACCAGCCTATCAAAATACTTACTATGTTTGTTATAATACTCCGTTTGTAAGTGTTTATGATGAAATAACATCTTTAAGTGCAAATACTTTTAACAATGATGATATTAATAACTTTAATTTAGAAACAAAAAATGGTGTTGATCCATATGATTCAACTTTATATTACAAGTTATATGATTTCGCAATTGGTGAGGCATTTAGAAAGTATTATCCAAAGGATGAAAATAAGGGTAATATTCTTCATCCATTTTCTAGAAATTATGTGAATATAATTAATCGAACATTTAATAACGCTCGAGCATAATGTAGGCCCTTAGGTATCAAACCTAAGGGCTTAAATATTTAAAAATTTTAAACAATTTATTGAAATAATTTTCTAAAAAATATATAATATAAATGTTTTAATAAGTGTTTAGGAATTTCTTACTTATAGTTTAGCAAAACAAAACATAAAGGGGCGGTGAAAATGGATTTAGGATTAAAAATAAAAGAAAGAAGAACTTTATTAATGTTAACTCAACAGGAGCTAGCTAACCGCTGTGAATTAACTAAAGGATATATATCCCAGTTAGAAAATAATAAAGTTTCACCGTCGATAGAAACCTTAGAAATAATACTTGAGGTTTTAGGAACAAGCTTTTCAGAATTTTTTTATGAAAATAAAGAACCACAAATTATATTTACTGAAGAAGAGCAGTATGAAAAGCAGTTTGATGGATATATGCAAACATGGTTAGTACCAAGCTCTCAAGAACATACGATGGAGCCTATTTTAGTAGTACTACAGCCCAATTCTATGACATTTAACGATTATCCTCATAATGGTGAGGAATTTGGTTATGTTATAGAAGGGGAAATAACCGTTTGTTATGGTGATGTTAAAAAAGTTTGCCATCAGGGAGAATCATTTTACATTATTACAAATCGTAAGCATTTTATTGAAAATAATTCAGATAAAAGTGCGAAAATTGTATGGGTATCTTGCCCTCCAAATTTTTAAGTGTGAGGTAATATAATGGAGAATAAAAAGTTAATTGAACTAAGAGGTATTCATAAAGAATACAATGGAAATGTTGTAATAGAAAATTTAAATTTATATATCAATGAAAATGAATTTGTAACTTTGGTTGGACCATCTGGCTGTGGCAAAACAACTACTTTACGTATGATTGGAGGATTTGAAGATCCTGATTATGGACAGGTCATTTTAGATGGAGTAGTTATAAATAATTTGCCAGCTCATTTAAGACCTATCAATACTGTATTTCAAAGATATGCCCTATTTCCCCATTTAAATGTTTTTGATAATGTTGCGTTCGGACTTAGAAATTTTAGTAGAACGATGTCCGATTTAAAAACAAAGGTTGCTAGAAAGTATGAATCGGAAAGAATTGAATTAGCTTTAAAACTTCAAAATAAAAATACATCTAAAGAAGAAAAAATACAAATTAAAGCTAAGCTTAAAGAAATTAAATTAAATATTAAATCTGAGGTGCAAGTAGAAAAGGGAAATCTAATTGCTAAAAAGCTTGAGCAGGTTGAAAATAAATATGCTCCCATTATTAAAAAATTAGATGAAGAAATTGATATTGAATGGGAGAAGGATGATGAGGTAAAAAAAGCTAAAGAAAGAATAAAAGAAATTGAGGCAATTCTTGCTGATGATAAAATCGATGCTAAGCAAGCTAAAGCCTATGATGAGGAATTAAAAAGACTAAAAAAGGTAGCTAAATGGACAGAGTTAGCTCGATTAGAGCAAGAAAAGAAGCAAGCTTTAAAGGACAAAGCGTTAGAAATTAAAAGTGCTAAATCATTAATGATGAATAAAAAGCAAATTAAGGAAGCTGTTTTAGAAGCCTTAAAGCTTGTGAAGTTAGAAGGATATGAGAATAGAAAAATTGATTCTATGTCTGGTGGCCAGCAACAGCGTGTTGCCATAGCTAGAGCCATAGTAAATAAACCAAGGATATTGCTTTTAGATGAACCATTGTCAGCCCTTGATTTAAAACTACGTCAAGAAATGCAGTATGAATTAAAGGAATTGCAAAGACAAGTTGGTATAACATTCATTTTTGTAACTCATGATCAAGAAGAGGCTTTAACAATGAGCGATACGATAGTAGTTATGGATAAGGGCGTTATTCAGCAAATTGGCAGACCAATGGATATATATAATGAACCAAAAAATCGCTTTGTTGCTAATTTTATTGGTGAGTCAAATATAATTAGGGGTGTATATCAGGGTGATAAAAAGGTTCTATTTATGAATCAAGTCTTTGATTGTGTTGATGAAAATTTTACTAAGGGTGAATTATGTGATGTTGTAATTCGTCCTGAGGATTTTGATAGAGTTGAATTGGATAAGGCAAAGCTAATAGGTGTTGTTACAGATATAGTATTTAAGGGTGTTCATTTTGAAATATGTGCAGATGTAAATGGTATGGAATTTGTAATTCATGATTATGAAATTGCTAAAGTTGGAGATAAGATTGGTCTTAATGTCGATCCATATGAGATTCATCTTATGAAGGTATATGACTAAATTTAAGCATCTTAGTATTCCATATCTAGTATGGATGATTGTCTTTACAGGAATACCTTTATTACTAATGATTTTATTTGCCTTTTCAACGGTTGAATCATTTTCAGCTTATACATTTAAACTATCAGATTTTCATTTTACGGCAGCTAACCTAGCTAAGCTTTGGGATTTGACATTTCTAAAGGCCTTTGGCAGGTCAATGCTATATGCAGCAATAGCAACTGTACTTTGTTTATTAATTGGTTATCCAATAGCTTATTTTATATCAAGAAGTCATTTCAAAAATAAATATTTGATTCTCTTGATTTTTATAATGCCTATGTGGACTAATATGCTACTTCGTATTCAAACGATTAACAGATTGCTTAGTGCCAATAGCTTTTTTACTAATGTTTTTAATTTTACCATTGATTTATCCAATCAAAAGGATTTAAAAATTATTGCTGTTATGACATTAGTATATTTGCCTTTTATGATATTTCCTATATACACAGTTTTAGAAAAAATGGATAAATCATTATATGAGGCATCTAATGATTTAGGAGCAGGTAGTATTAAGACCTTCTTCAAGGTGACATTACCGATTTCCTCAAAAGGAATTTATTCAGGTGTAATGATGGTATTTTTACCAGCTGCAATGGGATTTACAATTCCACAAATTGTAACAGATGGTGATACTAATTATACGATGGTTGGTCAACTAATAGAGCGACAATTTAAAAATTCTACAACTTTTTTCAATACTGGAAGTATGTGGAGTTTAATTATAATAATTTTTGTTTTAGGAAGCTTATATGTAATATCTAAAATAGATGAGGATGGTGAGACTTTATTATGATGGAAAATCGTGTTATAGTTAAAAAGCCTACATCTAAAAAAATTAAGCAAGTAAGCTTTAAAACCTGTATCTTTATCTTTTTGGGCGTAGTTTTAGTTTTGACCTATTTACCAATTTTGGTTATCGCTTTAACAAGCTTTTCAACAGATCCATTAGGATATAGAATGAATCAGATGACTTTTAATTGGTATGGTCAATTAGTAAATAATAAAAGCTTAAGAGATTCTATTATTTTTACACTAGAAATTACGTGCTTATCAACTATTATCGCAACAGCTTTTGGAACTATGAGTGCAATTGGAATTAATTCTTTAAATAAGAAGGCTAGAAAAAAAATAATTGTATTAAATAATGTTCCAATTTTAAATGCTGATATTGTAACAGCTGCCTTTATGCTAATAATTTTCCAGCTTTTATCAATTTTAATAGGAGTTAACATTATTGCTAAATATGGATTTGTAACCACTTTAATTGCTCATGTTTTATTTTCAACTCCATATGTGGTATTATCAGTATTACCAAAACTATCAAAGGATAATAGCTTATACGAAGCCGCAATTGATCTTGGCTGTAGTCCCTACCAAGCTATATTTAAGGTAATTATACCTAATATTAAGGCTGGTATTTTTTCAGGAGCTTTATTAGCTTTTACAATGAGTATAGATGATTTTATAATTACCCACTTCGTAAGTGGGGCTAATAATAATTTTTCTACTTGGCTATATGGAAACTTAAAACAGTTAAAAAATGGTCAATGGAATCAAGCCTGTGCTTATAATACTATCCTAATGGTTATAACATTTTTAGGTATAGTTATATATCAATTAGTAACTTTAAAAAATAAAAAGGAGAAAATATAATATGAAGAAAATATTATCTGTAGTATTTATTGCCATTTGTTCAATATGGCTTGCCTCATGTTCAGGTAAAGGATATGATTTGTTAATTTTAAACTGGGGAGACTATATTGCTGATGAATTAATATCAGCCTTTGAAAGTGAATATGGAGTAACAGTTAAGGTTGCTACTACCGATTCAAATGAGCAAATGTATACGGATATAAAAAATATGACTGCTGAGTATGATTTGGTCGTACCATCTGATTACATGCTTGATCAAATGAAGGAAGAGGGGTTAATAAAAGAATTAGACTATACGCAAATAGAAAATTATAGTGAAGATTTATTTGTAGATGAGTTAGTAGATTTAATGAATTCCGAAGACTGTAAAAATTACAAGGGCTATTATGTACCTTATTTTTGGGGTTCATTAGGAATTATGTATAATAAAAGATTAAGCGGTGTTGAAGAAGCTGTTAAAACTCATGGCTGGAAGGTGTTATTTGAGCATGATTTGCTTCCTAGTGGAAGTAAGGTTGGAATGTATAATGTTTCAAGAGATGCTTTAGCAGCAGCTGAATTATATAAAGGCTATTCTTTAAATACTACTAATAAAACTGAAATTGATGCTTGCATGGATTTGTTAAAAAATACACAATTTCAAGCTTGGGGAACAGATGATTTAAAATTAAAAGTATCTCAAGGTAATTTAGATGTTGCCTTAGTTTATTCAGGTGATTTCTTTGATGCATACTATGCTGATTTAGAGGCTGAGGAGGGAACTAATGGACCATCTAATACTTTAAATTATTCAATCTATGCTCCAACTACTCATAATAATGTATTTTTTGATGCAATGGCTATTCCTAATACGGCTACAAATGAAGAACTAGCTTATAAATTTTTAAATTTCCTATTAGACCATGATAATTCATATATGAATGCTGAGTATATTGGTTATTGTCCAACTGTAAAAAGTGTTTATGAACAAATTACTACTGATGTAGATGGCTGGGGTGATATTATAGAAATTAAAGCCTATGACCCAACAAATATAATCAACACACCTGACTCTAAAGCAGAAGTATATAAGTATTTAGGTAGTGAAACATATTCTTACATTGAAACTAAATTTTTGGAGGTATTATCAAGATAATATGATACACGATTTAAAATATTTTAAAAAAAGTTTAACAGAAGCTATAATGGAATGTAAAAATGGTGACAGTATCTTTTTAGATGATATTGTTTATAATGAAAAAATTTGCATTGATAAGCGCAACATAACTATGATTGGTAGAAAAAATACCGTTATAACTTACGATGCAGCTAATCCAGTTGTAATTCCACAATCTCAGGGTGGAGATGGCGTTAAAACCTATGGTACAACTGGTAGCGCAACAGTATTGGTAACTACAAATGGAGATGGCTTTAAGGCCTATAATATTACGTTTAAAAATACATATCAACGTGCTGAGGGACAAAATGGTCAGGCAGTTGCCTTTAAATCTGAGGCAAATAATGTCTATATAGAAAATTGTAAATTTATTTCATCTCAAGATACCTTATATGTTGATTACGGTAAATATAATGTTATTAGAGATAGCTATATAGAGGGTGATGTTGATTTTATTTTTGGTAGTGCAGATTGTATATTTTACAATTGTCAAATTCACGCTAAAAAGGTATTTCACCAAGCCTATTTCCTAGCTCCTTCAACTTATGAGGAAAATTTACATGGATTTATCTTTTATAAGTGTAATTTTGAAAGCGATGAGGGTTTAAAAACATACCTTGGAAGAGCATGGTTTCCAAGTAAGTCTTTAAAAAGTGTTTATCCACGTTGTACTTTAATTGATTGTAATTTAAAAGGTGACATTGAATTTGATTTAATTCAAATGCATTCTGGTGATAGTCGTGAATACAGTTTGAAATTAAATAATATAGTTTATAATGGCACAACTTTAAACTATAATGACGATGTTGAATTACAAATGGAATTAATTGAAAGATATATAAAATATTAAATATGTATAGAAAAGGCTTTGGAAGCCTTTTCTTTTTTTAATTTTTTTGTTATAATAAATCGAAATTAGGTGGTGAGATTTATTATGATTAATTTCCACAAATACGGATTTTTAGATGTAAAAAGGCTAACAAATTTAGTAGAAGAAAAGAATTTTTGGCTATATATTTTTAATCCTGTGTGGCTTTTTATTCATAATGAATTATATAATCCCCAAATATGTTTTGAAAATAATGCTATTTTTATAAAAATAGATTTTATGGATTTAAAAAACGTCTATATTGAGCCAATAGGAATAAAGCCATTAGATGGTATTGAAATTATAAAAAATGAACTTAGAAATCAAAATTTAGATGCCAATTTAATATGCTATAGTTACCCAATAGGCAATTTGGTTCTTTATGAAAATCAATTTTTTCAGACTAAGGTATTTGCCTTAGAAGAAATAATTGCAAATAAAAAATCGAGACGTAATGCCAAAAAATTTATAAAGGCTCATAAAAGCTCATACCTAAAAAAGATGAAAAAGAATGATTTTAAAGATGTTATAGAGTTTTTTCAAGAATATAATTTAAAATATCAGCTCGATCATTTTAATTACTTTAAAGCTCTAAATTCTTTAAACCTGATTTTACAGCATTTATATGAGCTTGACTTTAAGGCTATGCTTGTTATAGATGATAGTAAAATAATTGGACTTGCCGTTGGTAATGTCATTAGTAATACTATGTATTTAGATTTATTACTATGCTTAGATGAAAAGGCAGTAGACTATTTAATAATTGAGTTTTGTAAAAATGCCTTACTATATTCGCGATATATTGCTAGTGAGACTTCACTATTAGATAAATATAAGGAATATAAAATAGAAAAATGCTATACTACTTTTAGATTGTAGGTGATTGTATGAAAATAAAAAAAGATAGGGGAAAATATTTATATTACCTAATAGCTATTGGGTGCTTAATTTTGTTTTTATTAATATTATTAAGTTCGATTATAGATTTAGGAGAAAAGCTTAGAAGAATTTCTATCTATTTAGAAATTGGCTTTTATGTTCTTGTTGTTTTATTGATATATTTTGTGATAATAAATCCTATTCTTATCATAGTTAGATCACCATCCTTATCTATTGTAACAACGATGGATAAGAAGGATTCTAGGGCTATAGCTATATATAAAAAGGTAGCTAAAAATATTACCAAGAATAATGAATTGCCTCAAGAACAGGCCTTATTATTGACAAACTATAAAAAAAATGAGGAGCTGTTATTTAATTTAAATTATGTTTTTGATAAAACGGTTAAAAAACAGCTTAATTCTATAATTTTAAGTAATGCCAAGGTAGTTATGATTTCTACAGCCATTTGCCAAAATGCTAGAATTGATATGCTTACAGTATTTGCAATTAATTTAAAAATGATTAAACAGTTAGTTCAAAAATGTGGCTTTAGACCATCAATGAAAAACTTATCTAAATTAACCATTAATGTTTTTTCAACTGCCTTAATTGCTGAAGGCTTAGAAAATTTAAATTTAGATGATATAGTTCCTAAAAGTGCTATGAATGTTATAGGTGATATACCAATGCTTGGTAAGGTTTTAGAAAGTATAACTCAAGGAGCGGCTAATGCTTTATTAACAATTAGAATAGGCTGTGTTTGTAGAAGATTTTTGTTTACAGATGGCTCTGTAATAACTCAAGAGGATATTCGTAGACAGGCTTATAAGGAAACTTTAAAGCTATTACCAATAGTTATGGCCGAAACGGTTAGCTTTTTTCCAAAAAGAATTGTAAAATTCTTTTCAAAAGCTAAAACCAATAATGTAGAAGAGGTATTAGAAGGTGCAAAATAAAGAAAGTATATGGGCAGATGGTTGTCCTAAAAATGTTAAAGAAGAATATAAGTTAACTACGCAAGAGCTTTTACTTTTAGCTGTTGATTACGTAGTAAAGCAATATGCCATGAAAAATGGCTTTAAGGTAGAACAAGCAATGGCAAGAATTGAGTATTTACCAAATATTATTATGAGAAAAAATGATATTTTATATGCTGTAGCTGTTGTTCCCTTTGTTTATCCTAAATATGCTCATTTAAATAATGAGGTACGTATCAAGTTTGTAAACGATGCTAAGGGCTATAATGCTGTGCCATTATTTGCACCTGTTGGGTTTAAATCAATAGATAAGGAAAGAGCTAAAGCTTCTATGGCTTTAAAGGGAGATTTATTTGATGTGCTATTTAGGGGCTTTATTAAATTAACTGATGAACCTAATCAACAAATGTTAATTCCTAATAATGAATTTTTAAGACTATAATATTAAAAGGTAGCCTATTAAAGTAAAATTTTAAGACTAATAAGTAAAAGCCTTAGTTACTTTAATGACTACCTTTCCTTTTTTTGTAATCTAAGAATGATGCGACCTTATCAAAATAACAAACGATCCAACCTTCCTTGGTTTTTGGTGGATTTATAGTTAGAGGAAACATATGATGTAATATTATATCTTTTTCGATTTTGTTTATATTTTCATAATCCTTTATTGCGTTTTGATAACTAAATTTAGGATGCTTATATCCATGAAGGCGATGCCATGATTCTTTGTCGTGCCAATCATATAAGTAATAATCATGTAATAAAGCTCCTCTAATTAAAGATTTCAAATCTATATTTTTATGCTTTAAGGCATAAGTATAACAAAGATAGGCTACCTTTAATGAGTGAGTGTAGGTTGAGCAATTATTATGATGCCTATAATTTTTCATTAAACGATATTTAGATGTTTTTACAATAGGTCTTATTAAACGTAAGAATTCATTTAGCATAAAATCACCATCCTAATTTTAGCATGATAATAAAATTTTTAAAACACTATTCAAAAAAAATAATCTTATATATTGACTATTTTAAAATTATACATTATAATTACTATGTTGTAACATGCACCACTTAGAACGGGTTTTAAATGGATAATTTTCCTACCCTAATAGTGTGTCTTAAAAATTTAAAGGAGGTAATACGACATGTATGCAATTGTAGAAACTGGTGGAAAGCAAGTTAAGGTTGAAGTAGGTCAAGCTATTTATGTAGAAAAGGTAGAAGTGGCTGAAGGTGAATCTTATACTTTTGATAAGGTTTTATTAGTAGCTGGTGATGAAACTAAGGTTGGTGCTCCATATGTTGAGGGTGCAACTGTAACTGCAAAATGTGAAAAGCACGGAAGAGGAAAGAAGATTACAATCTTCAAGTATCGTCCTAAAAAGCATTCTGCATCTAAGATGGGACATCGTCAAGCTTATACAAAGTTTGTTATTGAAGCTATTAATGCTTAATTATAATGACACAATATAGTGTAAAGTATATAAATAATGAGGCAGTCCTTGAGGTTAAGGGACATAGCGGTTATAAAGAAATGGGTGAAGATATCGTTTGTGCAGCCATTTCAACTGCTTGTATAATGACTGCTAATCTAATCGACAAGTTGGGTTTAGGTTACAACATTAAAGATTTAATTTGTAAGGATGGATACTTTAAATTACAGGTGAATACTCAGGATAAGCTTGTAGTAGGAATTATGGACAATATGTTAGATACTTTGGATAGCCTATCTAAACAGTATCCTAAACATGTAAAATTTAAAGACTAGGAGGAATCTAATATGTTATTAAATTTAAACATTCAATTATTTGCATCTAAAAAAGGTGTTGGTTCTACTAAGAACGGACGTGATTCAGAAGCAAAGCGCTTAGGTGCTAAAGCAAGTGATGGAGAATACGTAACAGCAGGTTCAATTTTATATCGTCAAAGAGGTACAAAATTCTTCCCAGGCAATAATGTTGGTCGTGGTGGAGATGATACTTTATTTGCTAAAGTATCTGGTACAGTAAAATTTGAACGCAAAGGACGCGACAAAAAGCAAATTTCTGTATACCCAATTGCTGAATAATATAGTTTAATGTGCCCAAAATATATTTTGGGCCTATTTTTTTGTATGGAGGTGAAATAATGTTTATTGATCTTGCAAAAATGGAAGTTGAAGCCGGTAAGGGTGGAGATGGTATCGTTGCCTATAGAAGAGAATTAAAAGTAGAGCGTGGAGGTCCTTTCGGAGGTTCAGGTGGAAAGGGTGGTTCCATCATTTTTAAAGGAAGTGAAGGTCTTTCTACTCTATTAGATTTAAGATATAACAGAGTATTAAAAGGAAACCCAGGTGAAAAAGGTCGAAATAAAGGCCAAACAGGTGCTAATGCCGAGGATACAATTGTCTTAGTCCCAGTTGGAACTACAATTTTTGATGATGATACTAATAAGGTGATAGGCGATATTACTAAAAATAATCAAGAGGTCGTTGTTTGTAAGGGTGGCCGTGGTGGTCGTGGAAATATGGCCTTTGCCACAGGTATTTTAAAATGTCCAGATTTTTGTGAAAAGGGCGAGCCTGGTGAAAAAAGAAAGATACGTTGTGAATTAAGAGTCTTAGCTGATTGTGGTCTAGTTGGTTTTCCTAGTGTCGGTAAATCAACTTTAATAGCAAGTGTTTCTCAGGCAAGACCTAAGATAGCTGCATATCATTTTACTACTTTAGTTCCTAATTTAGGAATGGTTAGACTAAAGGATGGCCGTGATTTTGTTATGGCCGACCTTCCTGGTATAATTGAGGGGGCCCATCAAGGTGCCGGCTTAGGCTTACAATTCTTACGTCATATTGAACGCTGTAGAGTAATTGTTCATGTTATAGATATGGCTGCCACTGATGGTCGTGATCCTTATGATGATTATTTAATAATTAATAATGAATTAAAAGAATATAAAATGAATTTAGCAAAACGTCCTATGATTTTGGTTGCTAATAAAATGGATCAGCCTCAAGCTATGGAAAATTTGAAGAAATTTAAAGAAAAGGTAAAGGATGAAATAATTTGTATTTCAGCCTATACTAAGCAAAATCTTGATGAATTATTATACAAAATTGCTGATACCTTAGATAAAACATCAACCTTTAGCTTATTTGAAGAGGATGAGTTGGATGTTGTTGAATATAATTATAAGGATGAAGATGAAGAATTCTTTAAGATTGAAAAGCAAAGTGATGGCGTCTATAATGTAACAGGTGAAAAGCTTAAGCGTTTATTTGAGATGACTGATTTTGATTCCGATACCGGAAGAGCTAGATTTGCTCGTCAGCTTAGAAGCTATGGTTTAGATGATAGACTAAGAAAGCTAGGAGTTAAAAACGGTGATACGGTAAGAATTTTTGATTTCGAATTTGAATTTATTGATTAATATGGAATTTATAAAAGAAAATAAAAACATTATTATTTTAATTATAATTTTAGCTATAATCATCTGTTCTTTAATAACATTTTTATTATATTACATTGATAAACAAAGAGCTAAAAGGCATAAATGGAGAATAAAGGAAATAACTCTTTTGACATTACCATGGCTATTTGGTAGTTTGGGTGGTTTATTTGGTATTTATGCCCTTCATCATAAAAATAAGCATTGGTATTTTATAGTTAATAATACTTTAGCCTTTATAGCTCATTTTATAATCATTATCTTATTAATAATTATTTAACTGCATTAATTAAAATGCAGTTTTTTCTTTGACTAAACTTGATATGAAAAAATAGATGTATTATAATTTTATTTATAGGAAGTGATTATTATGGATAAAAAAACTAGTAGTTTATATGACTTTTATTTTAGTAATTCAAGCTTAGATAATGACCTAATAGAGAAAATTAAATCTAAGCTTGAAGTTGATTATTTAGCTAAATGCTATAAAATGAGAGATTTTAAACCAGAAAATATTTCTAAAATAATTAGTGCCATAGATAATTCAACCGTTTTTTTGGTTTTCATAACTAAGAATTATGCTAAAGAAAATAACTGCATAAATGAATTATACTATGCTATAAATCATTTAGATAGTGAAAATAAATTTAAAATTTTACCAATAGTATTAGATAGCACCTATTTTGATAAAAATAATAATTTATACAAGAACATAAGGTTTTATTTAGATAGATTTCACCATATATATTACCAAACTAATACGGATTTAAATAATTTAGCTTATGAAATTTTTAATTTTACTAAGGTTAAGAATGAAAATTTTAATTTTGATATGATAAGATTAAAACTTCAAAATAAGATTATAGTAGATAATACTAATTATATCTTTTCACCATTAGTTAATCCTAATTCAGTCATTTTAGATATTGGGTGTGGACTTGGAATTAATATTATGATGAGATTAGAAAATTTAAATTATAAAAGCTTATTAGGTGTCGATAAGGATGAGGCTGTAATTAAAAAGGCCAATAGCCTATATAAAAATGATAAAAATACTTTTTTAAATTGTGATATTATTAGTGATATATTTGTTGAAGAACTCCATAATTACTTAGAAAAAATTAATCAACCAGGCTTTGATTTAATAAATATTTCCCAAGTACTTTTGTATTTAGTAGAGCCTATTAAATTATTAAAAAAATTAAGAGGCTTTTTAAAGAGTGATGGTAAACTTTTTATTCAGGAAATAGATGATGCAGTTAACATAACTTATCCATACAATCCCTTTTTTTCTAAAGCTAACAGTATTTGGTTTGATTGTGATAATTCGGATAGAAATTGTGCTAGAAAAATGCCGTATTATTTGACTGAAGCTGGATTTAAAAATATAGATTTAGCCAAATGTGGAATCTCTAATTTGAATTTAAATCAAGAAGAATTAATGGCCTTTTGGGATTTGTATTATAATTATAAGCTATGGGATTTTGATAAAATAAACTCTTATGATTATAATTCAACCAAGGCTTTACTTGATGAGTATTGTCAGGATTACGATAATATTTATCATGATTATCTTGACAATAAAATATTTGTTCAATTGGGTTTATTTTATTATGTATGTAAAAAATAAGAAGTGGATTTTCCACTTCTTATTTATTTTCAAAATAGCTATTACAAAAGCCGATCCAATATTTTTCATAATCTTCGTTATTTAGCTTTGTTAATTTTTGGATATTAAAGATGTTATTTTCCTTGGCTATATAAATAAAGTCTTTTATATAGCTATCATAGCTATCAATATAGACATTTACCATTTTTATATTATTTAAATATAAATAATAAAGTCTAGTATGACCATCTAAAAGAACATATTCATCATTTATAATAGCAACAGGTAGAGTGATATCATCAAAATCTAAATTATTTTCGATATTTAAAAGCTTATCTTCATTAATAAAAAATTGACTTGGCTGAATAATATTAATTGGTAATTTAAAGGTGAAAACTTCATCAAATGATTTATAAAAGCTTTTATCCTTGGTATAAAAGGTGGTTATGTTAAAATTATATTTTCTAAATTCATCGATTGCATTTTCAATATATTTTATATCATTTGTAATGACTAAGGCCTGATTTTTATGAATATCAAACTCATAAAAAAAGCTTTGGTTATCACAAGTGATAGTAAAGCAATTACCTAAAATTTTATTTTTATAGCTATAATTGTTATTTGTTCTATCTCTAACTATTTTCATATGAATTACCTCTTTATTATTATATTAAATATATTGGTTTTTTTAAAGAAGTTTTGAAATATATTTTATTATATGATACAACCGAAATTTGCCACTTAATATTGAATATCAGAATAAAAAAACTAAGCACGAAA
>ERZ1643246.1671-NODE-1671-length-23387-cov-23.179325_pt1 | contig 23387 bp, 38 predicted proteins | sample MGYA00579265_ERZ1643246 | MGnify/ENA primary metagenome ERZ1643246 (study PRJEB29033, sample SAMEA4952261) | chicken gut metagenome | biome: Broiler Chicken; feature: Gastrointestinal Tract; material: Caecum | place: Ireland | collected 2018 | study: Broiler...
TTAATTATAAGAGGTTTTGATTTATTTTTGTATATGGAAATCTTTTATGCTTACGTGATAAATCATTAATTGTTACATCTAAGGTGGCTGGAGTTAAAATTGGAATCTATTATACTATCTCAGATAGTAAATTTTCCACTAATGACCAAAGTAAGTCAGGAGCAATTTCTTTCTATGATGAAACGAATACAGAATTATATTCAGGAGATCAAAGTAGTAGTGATAACAAGGTTGCTTATTATGATGAATATACTATTAACTCTACTAACAATACTATTTTAGTTGGTTCGACAGCTAATAGATTGGTAGTGTTTGGTATAGTTGTTTCTCAAGGTGTAGTTAGTGAAGAATATAATGTAACAATTATGGATGGCAGTGAGACAATTACTACGCAAACTGTTGTTGGTGGTCAAAATCTTTTGTATAGACCTACAAAGTATGGTTATAATTTTGCGGGTTATTATTTAGATGCTGAATTTAATGAGCCATATGATGCTGAAAATACTCCTGTAACTTCTAATTTAACACTATATGCAAAATTTAATGAATGGACTGTAGTGCCACATAAAAATGAATTATCAGCAGAGTTAGTAGCCTCAATTGTTAATGTATATGGACAATTGTCAGCAGATTTAAAGGTTGAAAATACAATATATACAATTTTAAATAATTGCCAAATGCAAACTAGTAGTGGTGATCCATGTATTGGTACTTCAGGTGGAATTAGTACAGCTAAAAATGCTATAAAATTTACTGTAGAAACATCAGGTACATTTACAGCAGTGATGACATCGGCTGGTGGAAGTGCAAGAAATGCTCAATTAATGGCAGAAGATGAGACTATTGTAGAATGCTCTAGTGGTGATGCTGTTTGGACAACTGAACAAGCCTCTGCCTATGAAAGAAGGACTCTAACTTGGAAATTAGAAGCTGGTACTTACTATCTTGGTGGTACAAATGGTATGAGAATATTTGAAGCTAAGTTTGTAGAAGATGCAGAGCTTCATCAATATGAAAATGCCGATCAAACTTCAATTCGATATGTATGTGCAATTAGAAATATAGCTGCTGAAGAATTAGCAAATATAACAGTTACTCTAAAACTTACTTTAGAAGGAGCTAATCCTGCTAATGTAAATATTCCAACTGTTTATACATCTGTATTAGGCGATAATGGATTTGCAGCTGAGGCAAATACATATTATATGGTTTACACTATTACAGGATTAAATGTAAATGAAGCATATTATGGAAAGACTTTAACTGCACAGGTTGTTGTTACAAATGGATTGGAAACAGTTACTTCAATTGAAACTGTTTATATAATTTCCAACTTTACAGCATAATGGGGGGATAAATAATGAAAAAATATGAAAAACCAATTATAACTGAAGAAGAAATTGAATTAGAAGATGTTATAGCTGTTTCTATGGCTGGCGAAACTACTGATGGTATTAGCGCCGCTTTAGGAGATATCTTTAATTTGGGTAATTAATTTTTCTTCATAAATTTATGATATGATAGGACTGACTATGTTGGTCCTATTATATTGTTTAAGGAGGAGATTTTGTGAAAAAATTATTTGTACTATTTTTATTTTTAATATTATTTGGTATTGTTGGTTGTCAGTCAAGTGATAATGTTAATAATGAACTACCAAATACAAACGATCCTAATGAAAATGAGATTACTGATGATAAACCATTAGATCAAGATGAAACTGATAAAGATGAAAGTAATAATCCTAATGATAATGTAGATGATTCTAAAGAAGAAGGTACTGATGAAACACCAAGTACAGATAATCCTGATGATTCAGATAATAATTCTGGTGTTACTGATGGTGGTGCATTCCCTGATGATGGGGAAGATTGGGTAGAAGTTCCATCATTATAAAAAAGATATTTTTTATTGAAAAAAACTCTTGCAATGGAGTTTTTTTTATTGTATAATGGAATAGCTCTATGTCGAGCAAGAAATGGCTGTGAAGTGGGAGGTTGCTGACACACCGAAAACCGTTGTTATTGCAGCGTGTTGGGTTTTCCCATGGAGCAAGTCTATACGACGATTATAGGCGAAAGGGGTTAAATTAAAATGGCAAAAGAAAAAATTAAAATTCGTTTAAAGTCTTATGATCACAGATTATTAGACCTATCATCAAAGAAGATTGTTGATAGCGTTAAGAAGACTGGTTCTGTAGTAAATGGACCAATTCCACTTCCTACTGAAAAGGAAATCTTCACTATCTTACGTTCTCCTCACGTTAACAAGGATTCTCGTGAGCAATTCGAAAGAAGAACACATAAGAGATTAATCGAAATCGTGGATCCAACTCCACAAACTATTGATGCTTTAATGCACATTGATCTACCTTCTGGTGTAGACATCGTGTTAAAGAAGTAAAAAAAATAAATTAAGAAAAGAGGAAAATTTCAATGGCTAAGGGAATCTTAGGTAGAAAATTGGGCATGACTCAAATTTTCGATGCAGCTGGAAACTTAATTCCAGTCACTATCGTTGATTGCTCTAAAAATGTTGTTTTACAACAAAAGACAGTTGAAAACGATGGTTATGTAGCAGTTCAAGTTGGTTGCGAAGATAAAAGAGAAAATCTAGCTAATAAACCTGAACTAGGCCATGTTGCTAAGGCTAACACTGCTCCTAAGCGCTTCATAAGAGAATTCCGTTTCTCAGAAGCACAAGGAAATGAGTTATTATCTTACAACGTTGGTCAAGAAATTAAATGTGATATTTTTGCTGCTGGTGATGTTATCGACGTTACTGGTACATCAAAAGGAAAGGGATTTGCAGGTACAATTAAGCGTTACAATCATGCTCGTTTAAGAATGAGTCATGGTACATCTGCATGTCACCGTATCGTTGGTTCTATGGGAGCCATCAAAGGAAATATGAAGGGTAAGAAAATGCCTGGTCATATGGGAAATGAAACTGTAACATTACAAAATTTAGTTATTGCTGCTGTTGATACAGAAAGAAATTTAATTTTAGTTCGTGGAAATGTTCCAGGTCCTAAGAAGGGTTTCGTAGTAATTAAAACAGCTGTAAAGGCTAATTAGAAAGGAGATTTATTATGCCAACAATCGCATTATTAAATCAATCTGGAGAAAAGATTAAGGATTTAGTTTTAAGTGATTCAATTTTCGGAATTGAGCAACTTAATCAACAAGTTATATACGATGTTGTAAACTGCCAAAGAGCAGCTATGAGACAAGGTACACATGATACAAAAGGTCGTAGCGAAGTAAGTGGTGGTGGTCGTAAGCCATGGAGACAAAAAGGAACAGGCCGTGCTCGTCAAGGTTCTATCCGTGCTCCACAATGGCGTGGTGGTGGTATAGTATTTGGACCTACACCAAGAAGCTATGCTTTCAAGCTAAATAAGAAAGTTAAACAATTAGGTATGAAGAACACTTTATCTTATAAGGTAAAGGAAAATGCTTTAATTGCAGTAGATGCAATTAAGTTTGATGAAATTAAAACTAAGAACTTCATTAAGTTTTTAGCAGATATTAAGGCTGTAGGTAAAACTATGGTAGTTTGTGCTCCTGAGGAATTAACTGCTGAAGCTGTATTATCAGCAAGCAATATTCCTGGCGTATTCTTAGCACCTGCTGATAACGCTAGCGTATATGAAATTTTATGCTACAAGAATTTAGTTTTAACTTCTGGTGCAGTAGCTTATTATGAGGAGGTATTGAAGTAGTATGACAAAAGCATTTGATATTATTCAAGCTCCAATTATTACAGAAAGAACAATGAGTTTAAAAGAAAACTTTAACAAATATACTTTTAAAGTTCTTAAGTCAGCTAATAAAATTGAAATTAAGAATGCTGTTGAGGAAATTTTCAAGGTTAAAGTTTTAAGTGTACATACAATCAATGTATTACCAAAGCGTAAAAGAGTTGGTCAACATGAAGGATTTAAGCCAGCTTATAAGAAGGCAATTTGTAAATTAGCAGATGGCCAAAAGATTGACGCTTTCGAAATTTAATTAGGAGGAATTATTAACTATGGCAGTTAGAAAATATAAGCCAACGTCTAATGGTAGACGTAACATGTCAGTTTTAACATTTGATGAAATCACAACTGACACTCCTGAAAAATCATTATTAGCACCTAAGTCTAAAAAGGCTGGTCGTAACAATTCAGGTAAAATCACTGTACGTCATCAAGGCGGCGGTGTTAAACAAAAATATCGTATTATTGATTTTAAAAGAAATAAGGATGGTATTCCAGCAACAGTTAAGACTATTGAATACGATCCAAACAGAAGTGCAAACATCGCGTTATTAGTTTATGCTGATGGTGAAAAGAGATACATCTTAGCTCCAAAGGGCTTAGAGGTTGGTATGGTATTAACTTCTGGTGCTGACTCAGATATTAAGGTTGGTAATGCATTACCTATCGTTAATATCCCTGTTGGTAGTTTAATTCACAATATTGAATTACATCCTGGTAAGGGTGGACAATTAGCACGTAGTGCTGGTGTTTCTGCTCAAATCTTAGGACGTGAAGATAATTATGTATTGATTCGTCTTGGAAGTGGTGAAGTTCGTAAGGTATTAGCTACTTGTAAGGCAACTATTGGTGAGGTTGGTAATGAATCTCATGAATTAGTTAGAATTGGTAAAGCTGGTAGAGCTCGTCATATGGGCTTACGTCCAGAGGTTCGTGGTTCAGTTATGAACCCTAATGACCACCCACATGGAGGTGGTGAAGGTAAGTGTCCAGTTGGTCGTCCTTCTCCTATGACTCCTTGGGGTAAACCAGCATTAGGTTTAAAAACACGTAAACATAAAAAAGCTTCTAACAAACTAATAGTTCGTAGAAGAAATGGTAAATAAGGAGGAACACTATGGCTCGTTCAGTTAAAAAAGGACCATTCTGCGATGATCACTTAATGAAGAAAGTTGAAAAGCAGAATGCAAGTGGTGATAAAAAAGTTATACAAACTTGGTCACGTAGATCAACAATATTTCCAGCGTTTATTGGTTTAACAATCGCTGTATATAATGGTCGTGAGCATGTTCCTGTATATGTTACAGAGGATATGGTAGGTCATAAGCTAGGTGAATTTGCTCCTACAAGAACTTACCATGGACATGACGCAGACGATAAAAAAGCTAAAAGATAGTAAAAGGAGAATGTAATAATGGAAGCAAAGGCAATTGCAAAAACTATTAGAATCACTCCTCGTAAGGCTCGTCTTGTTGTAGATCTTATTCGTAATAAGGATGTAGCTGAAGCTAAAGCTATCTTAAAGTTAACAAACAAGCAAGCTTGTGAGGATGTTTTAAAAGTTTTAAATTCTGCATGTGCAAATGCAGAACACAATAAAAATATGGATGTTAATAATCTATATGTTAAAACAGCATATGTAACTGATGGTATTAGAATGAAAAGAATGCTACCTCGTGCTAAAGGCCGTGGTGATGTTATTATCAAGAGAACTTGTAATATTACAGTAATCGTTGCTGAAAAAGAAAGCAAGTAAGGAGGAATTTCACATGGGTCAAAAAGTTAGTCCTATCGGATTACGTGTTGGAATTAACCGTGATTGGGATGCTGCATGGTATGCAGAAAAGAAGGATGTAGCTAATCTATTATTAGAAGATTTAAAAATCCGTGATTATTTAAATAAAGTATATAAGAAAGCTGCAATTTCACGTGTTGTTATCGAACGTGTAAAGGGCGCAAATAAAGATCGTGTTAAAATCACATTACATACTGGTAAGCCTGGTGTTGTAATTGGTCATGAGGCTGAAACTAAGAATGCTGTTGTTAAAGAATTAACATACATGACTAAAAAAGAAATCATTTTAAATGTTGTAGAAATTAAGAAACCTGAATTAGATGCAACATTAGTAGCAAAGTCAATCGCTGAACAACTTGAAGCTCGTGCTTCATTCCGTCGTGTTCAAAAGGTTGCAATTCAAAGAGCTTTAAAGGCTGGTGCTAAGGGTGCTAAGACATTAATTTCTGGTCGTTTAGGTGGAGCAGAAATGGCACGTAGCGAAGGTTATAATGAAGGACAAGTTCCTCTACAAACACTTCGTGCTGATGTTGATTATGCAGTAGCTGAAGCACATACAACTTATGGTAAATTAGGTATTAAGGTTTGGATTTATAAGGGTGAGGTTTTCAACTATCAACCAAGAGCTTTAGAAGAAAAGAAGGTTCCTAGAACTAGACAACCTAAGAAAGAAAATAAGGAAGTAAAAGAAGCAAAAGATAAGAGCTCTAAAGGAGGTAAATAATTATGTTAATGCCTAAAAGAGTAAAATATCGTCGTCCTCATAGAGTTTATTTCAGTGGTAAAGCAAAAGCTGGTACTGAATTAGCTTTCGGTGAATATGGATTAGTAGCAACTGAGGGTTGTTGGTTAACAAACCGTCAAATTGAGGCTGCCCGTATCGCTATCACTCGTAAAATGAACCGTCAAGGACAAGTATGGATTAAAGTATTCCCACACTTAGCTAAAACAAAGAAACCTCTAGAAGTACGTATGGGTTCTGGTAAAGGTTCTCCAGAGACTTGGGTTGCTGTTGTTAAGACTGGTGTTATATTATTTGAAGTTGCTGGTGTATCTGATGAGGTTGCACGTGAAGCTTTACGTTTAGCATCTCACAAATTACCATGCACTACTAAAGTTATTGTAAAAGTAGGTGACGAGCAATGATGAAAGCAAAAGAAATTCGTTTATTGACTAAAGATCAAATCAATGCAAAAATCGCTGATTTAAAGGAAGAATTATTCAACTTGAAGTTTCAAGCTGCTCTAGGAAATTTAGAAAAGCCTGCTCGTATGAATGAAATCAAAAGAACAATTGCTAGAATGAAAACTATTTTAACTGAAGGTACATTTGCAAAAGAAGAAGCTAAACCTAAAGCTAAAAGAAAAGCTCCAGCAAAAAGAACAACTAAAAAAGCAGTTGTAGCTGAAGAAGCAGAATCTAGCAAGGCTTCAGAATAGGAGGAGACAACATGGAACGCAATAGTCGTAAATTTTTCACAGGAACTGTAGTTTCTGATAAAATGCAAAAAACAATCGTTGTATCTGTTGATACTTTTGGTGTACATAAGTTATACAAGAAACGTGTAAAGAAATCTACAAAGTTTCACGTTCATGATGAAAACAACACTGCTAAGGTTGGAGATGTTGTTAAATTCATGGAAACTAGACCACTATCTAAAACTAAAGCTTATGTTTTAGTTGAAGTGGTTAAAGCGAAAGAAACACTTTAATATTAGTTCCTGAAAGGAGGTACTATCATGGTTCAACAAGAAACAAGAGTAGCAGTAGCTGATAATAGCGGTGCTCGTGAATTATTAATAATAAAAATATTAGGTGGGGCATTACATAGATATGCTAATGTTGGCGATATTTGTGTTTGTTCAGTTAAGGAAGCATCACCAAATGGTACAGTTAAAAAGGGTGATGTTGTAAAAGCTGTTATCGTTAGAACAAAGGCTGGTTTAAGAAGACCAGATGGTTCATACATTAAATTTGATGAAAATGCAGCTGTAATTATCCGTGAAGATAAAACCCCACGTGGAACTCGTATTTTCGGACCTGTAGCTAGAGAATTACGTGATAAGGATTTTATGAAGATCGTATCTTTAGCACCCGAAGTACTATAAGGAGGTGCGCATAAATGCAAATTAAAAGTGGAGATACAGTGGTTGTAATCGCTGGTAAAAATAAATTTACAATTGATAAAAAAGGCAATAAGGTTCCTACAACTGGTAAGGTATTGAAGGTGTTCCCTCAAACTAATAAGGTTATCGTTGAAGGCGTTAACATGGTTAAGAAGCATCAAAAGCCAACTCAAACTAACCAACAAGGTGGTATTGTTGAGGTTGAAGCTCCAATCGATGCATCTAATGTTATGCTTATTGACCCAAAAACTGGTAAGCCAACTCGTGTAAAAATTAAAATTGATGAGAATGGTAATAAAATCAGAATTGCAAAATCTGGTTCAGAAATAAAGTAGTCTACTGGAGAGGAGGTAAACAACTGTGAATCGTTTACAAGATAAATATCAAACTTCTGTTAGAACAGAGTTAGCAAATAAATTCGGTTATAAATCTTCTATGCAAATTCCAAAGATTGAAAAAATTGTTATCAATATGGGTTGTGGAGATGCTGTTGCTAATGCAAAAGTATTAGACGATGCTGTAGAAGAATTAACACAAATCGCTGGTCAAAAGCCAGTTGTAACAAAAGCAAAAAAATCAATTGCAAACTTCAAGTTACGTGAAGGTATGCCAATTGGCTGTAAAGTAACTTTAAGAGGAACAAGAATGTATGAGTTCTTAGATAAGCTTGTATCTATCGCATTACCTCGTGTACGTGATTTCCATGGTGTTAGCGACAATGCTTTTGATGGTCGTGGAAATTATACATTAGGTGTAAAAGAACAATTAATCTTCCCTGAAATTAACTTTGATAAGGTGAAGAAAGTTCGTGGTATGGATATTGTTATCGTTACTACAGCAAAAACAGATGAAGAGGGCCGTACTCTATTACAATTAATGGGTATGCCTTTTAGAAAGTAAGGAAGGATATAAACTATGGCAAAAACATCAATGGTTGTTAAAAATCATAGAAAACCAAAATACAGTGCACGTGCATATACACGTTGCGAGCGTTGTGGCCGTCCTCACGCAGTCATCGGTAAATTTAAGTTATGCCGTATTTGTTTCCGTGAATTAGCGTATAAAGGACAAATTCCAGGTGTTAAAAAAGCAAGCTGGTAATAAAAATATGTTTTCCAAGATAGAAAAAGGAGGAATCAGGTTATGATGACAGATCCAATTGCGGATATGCTAATCCGTATTAAAAACGCAAATGCTATGCGTCATGAAACTGTTTTAGTTCCATCTTCTAAAACTAAAATCGCTATGCTAGATGTTTTAAAGAATGAAGGATATATTGCAAATTATACAGTTTCTAATGAAGTAAAAAGTGTTATCACTATTACATTAAAATATACAGAAAATAACCAAAGAGTAATCAAGGGATTAAAGAGAATTTCTAAGCCTAGTCTTCATGTTTATACAAAAGCTGAAGAATTACCTAGAGTATTAAATGGTTTAGGTGTTGCTATTATCTCTACTTCTAAAGGTATTATGACTGATAAAGAAGCTCGTAAGTTAAATATCGGTGGAGAAGTTTTAGCTTACGTTTGGTAAGATAGAAAGAATACAGGAGGTGTTTTAGATGTCTCGTATTGGTAATAAGGCAATTCAAATCCCTGCAGGTGTTACTGTTAATGTTGCTGAAGGAAATCATGTAACTGTTAAAGGACCAAAGGGTGAATTAAGCTTTCAATTCAATAGCGAACTAGAAATTAGCGTTGATGCTACAGAAATCGTAGTAAAACGTCCTAATGATACAAAAGAAATTAAGACTATTCATGGTACAACTCGTGCTTTGTTACACAACATGGTTGTAGGTGTATCTGAAGGATTTAAAAAGCAATTAGAGATCAATGGTGTAGGTTACCGTGCTCAACTTCAAGGTAATACACTTGTTGTATCTGCTGGTTATTCACATACTGTTGAAATGCCAGTTCCAGAAGGATTAAAAGTAGAATTACCTAAGAATACAGTTATTATCATTTCTGGTATTGATAAGCAAAAAGTAGGACAATTTGCGGCTGAAATTCGTGAAATTCGTAAGCCAGAGCCTTATAAAGGTAAAGGTATTAAGTATGATTACGAAGTTATCCGTCGTAAGGAAGGTAAAACTGCTAAGAAGTAGTAGGAAAGGAGTGCTAATATGATAAGTAAAGTATCTAAAAACGTAACTCGTCAAAAAAGACATTTACGTATTCGTCAAACATTGGTTGGAACTTCTGCAAAACCAAGACTAAATGTTTTCCGTTCTAACAAGCAAATTTATGCTCAAATTATTGATGATCAAACAGGTAAGACTTTATGTAGTGCTTCTTCACTAGATAAAGAAATTAATGTTAAAAATGGTTCAAATGTAGCTGCTGCAACAGAGGTTGGTACTTTAGTTGCTAAGCGTGCATTAGCTTTAAATATTGAGGCTGTAGTTTTTGACCGTGGTGGTTATTTATATCATGGACGTGTTAAGGCTTTAGCTGAAGCAGCAAGAGCTGCTGGATTAAAATTCTAAGGAGGAAAGACTTTATGCGTCAAAATGAACAACGTAAAGAAGTTGAACAACCAGAATTTGAAGAGCGTGTTGTTAAAATCAACCGTGTAACTAAGGTTGTTAAAGGTGGTAGACGCTTCCGTTTCGCTGCTTTGGTAGTAATCGGTGATAGAAAAGGAAGAGTTGGTTTTGGTACAGGTAAGGCTCAAGAAGTACCTGATGCAATTAAGAAAGCCATCGAAAATGCTAAGAAAAATTTAATTACTGTTTCTACAGTAAAAACTACTATTCCTCATGAAGTAACTGGTGTTTATGGAGCTGGTCGTGTTATTTTAAAGCCTGCTAGTGAAGGTACAGGAGTTATCGCTGGTGGTCCAGTACGTGCTGTAGTTGAATTAGCTGGTATTTCTGATATTTTATCTAAATCATTGGGTTCTGCTACACCTATTAATGTAGTTAGAGCTACAATAGAAGGGTTAAAGAGTTTAGAGACTGTTGAAGAGGTTGCTGCTCGTCGTGGCAAAACAGTTGCAGAAATTCTAGGGTAATTAATTATGTATAAAATAACATTAGTTAAGAGTTTAATTGGTCGTAAACCTAATCAAGTTGCTACTGCAAAGGCTTTAGGTTTAACTAGAATTGGCCAAACAGTTACAAAAGAGGAAAATGAAGCAATAAAAGGTATGATTGTTACCATAGCACATATGGTAAAGGTTGTCCAAGAATAATATAGGAGGTACCTAAAAATGTTAAATGAATTAAAACCAGTTGAAGGTGCAAGACATGCTAAAAAGCGTGTTGGTCGTGGAATCGGTAGTGGTTTAGGTAAAACTGCTGGTAGAGGTACTAAGGGTCAAAATTCTCGTTCAGGTGGCGGTGTACGTCCAGGATTTGAAGGTGGACAATTACCTTTATTCCAACGTTTACCAAAGAGAGGATTCCACAATCATTCTCGTAAAGAATATGCAATAGTAAATTTAAAGCAATTAGATGCTTTTGAAGATGGTGCTGTTGTTGATATTGAGGCTTTAGTTAAGGCTGGATATGTTAACAAAATCTTAGATGGTGTAAAAGTATTAGGTAAAGGCGAAATTACAAAGAAGCTAACAGTTAAAGCTAATAAGTTCTCAGAATCTGCTAAAAATGCTATTGAAGCTGCTGGTGGATCTGTTGAGGTGATCTAACTTGTTAAGTAAAGCTAAGCTTATCTTAAGTAATCGTGAGATTGTCTTAAAGATACTAGTTACTTTTGCTTTATTACTAGTTTTTAAGGTTGGAACATATCTTCCTATACCTTTAATTTCAACAACTAGTGTTCAGCAACTAATTTCTGGTAATGATTTCCTTACAATTTTAAATGCCTTTTCAGGTGGAGGTTTATCTAACTTCTCTATCTTAGCATTAGGTATTTCACCTTATATTACTGCATCAATTGTTATACAAATGCTACAAATGGTTATTCCTAAGTTTAAGGAATGGTCTGAACAAGGTGAAATGGGTAAGGAAAAGCTTAATCGTATTACTAGATACACAACCATCGTTATAGCGATGATTCAAGGCTTACTAATTATATTTAGTTTAGGTTCTAGACCAGAAAATATTTTAATTGATTCTTTAATTAAATATAAAGATTATTACTGGCTTGTATATATTTATATGGCTGTAGTAGTTACAGCAGGTTCTGCCTTTACAATGTGGTTGGCTGACTTGATTACTCGTCATGGTATAGGAAATGGTTCTTCAATGATTATTTCTGCAGGTATTATTTCTTCTATACCAACTATGTTTACAACATTGTCATCAAAATATTTAGGAGTTAATTTCACAGCTTTAAATTGCTTCCTATTTATTTTAGTTGTATTATTATATGTTGTTATGATATTAGGTGTTGTATATTTTGAAGGGGCTGTAAGAAAAATCCCTGTTCAGTATGCTAATCGTCAAGCTGGACAAAAGGGTTCTGATATCCCTGTTAAAATTAACAGTGCAAATGTTATTCCCGTAATATTTGCATCTACAATTATGTCTATCCCTTTAACAATTGTTGGTGTTATGGGATTGTCAACAGAATCATCAAATGCGGCTTATTGGTTGAATCAGATTTTCTCTACATCTCAACCTATAGGAATTGCATTATATGTTATTTTAATTGTATTCTTTAGTTTCTTCTATTCGTTTATGCAGGTTGATCCTGATAGAATTAGTGATAATCTTGAAAAACAAGGTGCATTTATTCCTGGCTATCGTCCTGGAGAGGAAACAAAAGTTCAATTATCTAAAATGCTATTTAGAATAACTTTAATTGGTTGTGCATATTTAGCAATATTAGCATTAGTACCTATTATTGTTTCTAAAGCATTTGGATTTACATCTACTGAATCTTCTGCCATCACTATTGGTGGTACATCTTTAATCATTATTGTTGGTGTTGCTATCGAAACATTTAGACAAATTGAGACAGCTTCAGAAACAAAAGATTATAAGGGATTCTTAGATTAAATAATGTTGGGAGGTAAGCTCAAATGAAAATATTAATTATGGGTAGACCTGGTGCAGGTAAAGGAACTCAAGCTGCAAATATTAAAGAATATTATCATATTCCTCATATTTCAACAGGAGATATGTTCCGAGCTGCTATAAAAAATCAGACTAAACTTGGTATGTTAGCTAAAAGCTATATGGACCAAGGTGCTCTAGTACCAGATGAGGTTACAATTGGTATCGTAGAGGAAAGACTTCAAGAGGATGATTGTAAAAATGGATTCTTATTAGATGGTTTCCCAAGAACAATCGCCCAAGCTGAAGCATTAGATAAATTCTTAGTTTCTAATGGTGAAAAATTAGATGCAGTATTAGATGTTAATGTTCCATCAGAAATTTTAGTTAGACGTATGGTTGGTAGACGCGTTTGTAAGAATTGTGGTGCAACCTTCCATGTAGAGTTTAATCCACCAAAGGTTGAGGGTATTTGTGATTTTTGTAATACACCATTAATCCAAAGAGCTGATGATACTGAGGCAACTGCTGAAAATAGATTAGCAGTATATGATAAAAATACTGCTCCACTATTAGAATATTATGATAAGAAACACTTATTAAAAACTGTAAATGGTGATCAGCCATTATCTAAAGTTTTTGAAGATATTAAAGTTGTATTGGGTCGATAAAACATGATAATAATTAAAAGTGAACGTGAGATTGCGCTTTTAAAGGAAGCTGGTAGAATCGTTGCTTTATGTCATGAGCAAATGAAAAAAAGTGTGAGACCTGGCATTTCAACTTTGGAATTAAGTCACATTTGTGAAAGGATTATTCGTGAGAATAATGCTACCCCATCATTTAAAGGTTATGGTGGTTTCCCTGAAGCAATATGTGCATCAGTAAACGAAGTTGTTGTTCATGGTATTCCTTCTAAAAAGCAAATTTTAAAAGAGGGCGATATTGTAGCTCTTGATATAGGAGCTTGTTATAAGGGATATCATGGAGATTCAGCATGGTCTTATGCTGTTGGATCAATAAGTCATAAAGACCAATTACTTATGCAGGTTACACATGATGCCTTATTTGCTGGACTAAGTAAAGTAAGAGAAGGAGCTCATTTAGGCGATGTTTCCGCTGCTATCGGTGAGTATATAAAGCCATATGGCTTTGGAATTGTTGAACAATTTACTGGTCATGGTGTTGGCCATGACTTACATGAAGATCCTGCTATATTTAATTTTGGTACACCAGGTACTGGACCAATTTTAAAAGAAGGAATGGTGCTTGCCATTGAACCGATGGTAAATGCCGGCACAAAAAATGTTAGAATATTATCTGATCAATGGACTACTGTAACAAAAGATAATTCAAAGAGTGCTCATTTTGAGCATACTATAGTAGTTCGTAAGGACGGATATGAGATATTAACTACACTTTAATTCATTAGGAGGCTATATTTAATGGCAAAAAAAGATGATGTAATTGAAATGGAAGGAAAGGTACTTGAGGTACTTCCTAACACCCAATTTATTGTTAAGCTTGAAAATGATCATCAAGTTTTAGCCCACGTTTCTGGTAAAATCCGCATGAACAACATACGCATTTTACCAGGTGATAAGGTAACTATAGAGTTATCTACCTATGATTTAACACGTGGAAGAATTACTTACAGACATAAATAATATTGGAGGTATTTAAAATGAAAGTAAGACCATCAGTAAAACCAATATGCGATAAATGCAAGGTTATTAAGCGCAAAGGCCGTGTAATGGTTATTTGCGAAAACCCAAAACATAAACAAAGACAAGGATAAAAATAATTTAGGAGGCACGAATATATGGCTCGTATTGCAGGAGTAGATATTCCAAATGAAAAGAGAATAGTTATTTCATTACAATATATTTATGGTATTGGTGAAACAACATCAAAGAAAATTTTAAATGATGCGGGTGTTTCTGAGGACATTCGTACAAAAGATTTAACTGAAGAGCAACTTGGTAAGATTCGTTCTCAAGTTTCTAAGTACAAGGTTGAGGGTGATCTTCGTAGAGAGGTTGCTTTAAATATTAAGCGTTTAATGGAAATTGGTTGTTATAGAGGTATGCGCCATCGTAAAGGTTTACCAGTACGTGGTCAAAATACTCGTAATAATTCTCGTACTCGTAAGGGTCCTAGACATACAATCGCTAATAAGAAGAAGTAATAAGGAGGAAATGAAATTATGGCACGTAAGGTTACAAAGCGTCGTGTGAAAAGAAATTGTCCTACTGGTGTAGCACATATTCATTCGACTTTCAATAATACAATAGTTACTATTACAGATCCTCAAGGAAATGTTATTTCCTGGAGTAGTGCAGGTGCACAAGGCTTTAAGGGTAGTCGTAAGTCAACTCCTTATGCCGCTCAAATTGTAGCAGAAGCTGCAGCAAAAACTGCAGTGGATCAAGGTGTTTCTAAGGTTGAAGTTACAGTTAAAGGACCTGGTCAAGGTCGTGAGGCTGCTATTCGTTCATTAACTGTAGCAGGTCTTGAAATTACTGCTATTACTGATGTTACACCTGTTCCACACAATGGTTGTCGTCCACCAAAGCGTCCACGTGGATAGTATTTGGATTTTAGATTTGAAAAGTTATTTTTAACTAAATTAATATAAAATAGGAGGCCCATTATGAAAGAATTAAAATTTGAAAAACCAAGAACTAACATTGAGGAGATTTCTAATCAAGGTAGTTATGGTAAATTTGTTATTTCACCTCTTGAAAGAGGATTTGGTATTACACTAGGAAATGCACTTCGTAGAACATTATTGTCATCTCTACCAGGTGCAGCAATCGTTAATGTAAAAATTGACGGGGCTGAACATGAATTTCAAAATATAGATGGTGTTGTTGAAGACGTAATAACAATCATCTTAAATTTAAAGCGTGTTGTTTTAACAGTTGATAGTGAAGATCCTAATTATGAAGCAACAGTTGAAATTTATAAGGGTGAAGGTGAAGTTACAGCTGGTGATATTATTGTTAATAGTGATATTCAAGTTGTTAATCCTGAACAACACATTGCAACTGTAGCTGCAGGTGGAAATTTACATATGTTTTTAACAGTACGTAGAGGCGTAGGTTATGTTAGTTCAGTAGCTAATAAGGAATACAATCGTTCTGTTGGCGTAATTGCAATAGATTCAATCTACACTCCAATTGTAAATGTAGCATTTACTGTTGAAAAGACTCGTGTTGAAAATGTGAATGTAGCATCTTTTGATAAGCTTGAAATTGAGGTTACTACAAATGGCTCTATTTCAGCAAAAGAAGCTCTTGCAATTGCATCTAAAATGATGATTGAGCATTTAGAGGTAGTTGTTGAATTAAGTGAGAAAGCATCAAATACTGACTACATGATTGAGGCTGAGGATGATAGTCAAAATCGTAAGTTGGAAATGACAATTGATGAACTAGATTTATCTGTTCGTTCTTACAATTGTTTAAAGAGAGCTGGCTTAAATACAGTTGCTGAATTAGCAGCAAAATCTGAAGAAGATATGATTAAGGTTCGTAACCTTGGTAGAAAATCTTTGAAGGAAATTAAAGAAAAGTTAGAAGCCTTAGGTTTAGGCTTTAAGAAAAATTAGTCTAAAAGGAGAAAATATCATGGCATATAGTAGATTACGTCGTAGTTCTGACCAAAGAAAAGCATTACTTCGTGACTTAGTTACTGATTTAATCTTAAATGGTCAAATTGAAACTACATTAGCAAAAGCTAGAGAATTAAAAAGACTAGCTGATAAAATGGTAACTTTAGGTAAGGCTAATACACTTCATGCTCGTCGTCAGGCAGCTTCATTCATTCGTTTTGAAAAGGATGAAGAAGGAAAGTATGCAGTTCAAAAGCTATTTAGCGAAATAGCTCCTAAGTTTCAAAGCCGTAATGGTGGTTACACTCGTGTAATTAAGACTGGTTTCCGTCGTGGAGATGCAGCACCAATGGCTATTATTTCATGGGTTGAATAATTTAAAAGGTTAAAAGATAGGGACTCAAATCCTTATCTTTTTATTTTAGTTATTGATTTTTATTAACATTGTAAATATATAGTAAATAAAATGTCTTAATGTTGTTTTATATATAATAACATTATATAATATAATCATAGAGTATGTTGTATAATTGGGAGGTTATATGAGAAAGTATATTAAACCTGAAATTAATTTAGAAGTTATTGAAATTATTGATGTAATTGCTGAAAGTGGAATTGATCAAGGTAATGATCAAAATGATACCGGTTGGTTACCTTGGGTATAGGAGGATAATAAAATGAAAAAAGTTTTAAAAATTTCTACTGCATTACTAATGGTTTTATCAATTTTTATTATTTATTTTAGTGCAATTGCTGCCACTGTTGTATCTTATGAGCTAGTTACTGATATTAATGAGTTAAGTATAGGTGACACAATAATTATTACAGATAGTGATAATACAAAGGCACTTAGTACAATTCAAAATAAAAATAATAGAGGTACAGTGGCTATTGAATTGATTGATGGTATTATTCAATATAATTCTGAAATCCAAGAAATTACTCTTGAAAGTGGTTTAATAGCTGATACATTTGCATTAAATGCTGGTAATGGGTATTTATATGCTGCAAGTTCTAGTAGTAATTATTTAAGAACAGAAAGTACTTTAAGCAATAATTCTTCTTGGAAAATAACCATATCAAATAATATCGCAACAATTATTTCACAGGGAGATTACACCAGAAATAATTTGAAATATAACAAATCATCAAACATATTTTCTTGCTATTCTAGTGGACAAAATGATGTATCTATTTATAAAAAGATAATCACCGATACTTCTAATCAAATTGAAACAAATTTTTATGTAGATAGTGAGTTATATAGAACTGTTTATACAGAATTAGGTGGTTCTGTAGTATTTCCTGAGAATCCTTCTAAATTAGGATATAACTTTTTAGGCTGGTTTGATGATCCTATTAATGGTAATAAATATGAAGAGCTTATAGCTAATGAATCTATGACATTATATGCTCATTTTGAAAAGTCTAAATATTCATATGTAGAAATAAAAGAAATAGATAAACTTACTTCTGGTAGTGGTTATGCTACTTATAATGGTACTCATACTACTAGTAATAATGAATTTGATTATGTAAGTTATCAAGTAATGATGGAATCTAATTTAATACAAATACAAAAAAATACTGGTTACATATACAACACCACATTATTTGGAAAGATAAAATCTATTTCATTTGAATTTGAAAGTGGTTCTCTATTAGTTAGTAGTTCTCCTAGTCCTATGCAATCTAGTGCTACTAACACTCAAGAAATAAATTCTAACAACAACGTGTATCTTCCAGAAAATGAAAGTGACTGTTATTTTTATATTAAAAATTCAGACGAAACTACAAAATTAAATTCGATAGTAATTGAGTATGAAAGTATAGAGTTAGATGATAATTTATTAATGACTACTCAAACTCAATCATCATTAAAGATTGCTTATGATACAGATTTAAAGCCTACTGATGTTGATTTTAGAATTGGTGGTATTATACCTAATGAATTATATTATGATGGAGCTGTTTATGGTGTTATTGCCACAAATAGGGAGTTTAGTTTTAATGTTGGTAAAACAGATTATCAAAGTATAGATGAGTATATAGCAAATAATGCTGGCTACAATTTACAAAATATTGTTTGCAAGCCTGTAGCCGTTGAAAATGGTTACCAATTTGCATGGGTAATAACTAATATGGAAGGACATTATTTAGACATTTTCAATGCTACCATTTATATTGAAGTTGGTAATTCATTATATCTTTGTAGTCCATTTAATGGATCAGTAATTACTACTGGACAAAAATATTTAGATAAAGCTTTAGAGTTGGGATTAACAGAAGAACAACAAAATGTAATTTCAAATTTAGTAAATAATTAATAATGGAGGAATTTTAAAATGATAAAATATATTAAGCCTCAGATTACTGAGGAAGAAATTGAATTAGAGGATGTTATTGCTGAATCAAATTTTGGAGAAGAATTACCTGGCGATCAAGAGGGTGATTTTGATTTTTTAGATGTTTTTAAGGGAATTTAAAGTTGGTGATATTTTGAAAAAGTTTTATAAGTTTATAATTACAATTGTTTTATTTATTAGTATTTTTTCTTTATCCTTTATAAGGGTAGAGGCTATTTATAATTCATCATATTTAACTATGCCAATTCCTACTGGCTATTATGATGATTTGGATACAACTAAAACAGGAGAGGAATTTAGAAGAGACCTTTCAACTATAATTTCTAAGGGGTATGTAAAACATAGTTATTCTACTAATAATACTGTTTTACCTGAAACTGATCCAGATCCTAATAAGCCTGGTAATATTATTTGTTTATATACAGGCCAATCATTATCCAGTGGTTCTTGGAATAAGGAACATGTTTGGGCAAAATCTCATGGCTTTCCAAGTGAAGGTGCAACTCCATATAGTGATGCCCATCATTTAAGACCTACCCAAAATCTTATTAATTCTTATCGTGCTAATTCCGATTTTGGTGAGGTAGATGGTTTAGCTAATGTCAAAACTGATGGCTATGGAAATAAATGGACTAATTCAATTTTTGAGCCACGTGATGAGGTTAAGGGTGATGTAGCTCGTATGATGTTTTATATGGCTACAAGATATGGTTTTGATGGTACTTATAATTTAACATTAGTTAGTCAAGATAATACAAGTGCCTCTGATAATAATGGTAAATTTGGTAATTTAGACACATTACTAAAATGGCACTATCAAGACCCTGTAAGTGATGCTGAGATTTATCGTAATAATGTTATTTATAAGGATTGGCAGAAAAATAGAAATCCTTATATAGACCATCCAGAATATGTTGATTTAGCTTATCCTAACCAATATTCTAATAATGAGGTTAATCAAGAACAAATAAATTTAATTATTAGCCAAATTAATGATTTAAGTGATCTTATAACATTAGAGGATAAACCAACAGTAATGGCTATTAAGGCTTTGTATGATGCCTTAAATTATACTGAGAAGGCTTTAGTCACAAATTATTCTAAGCTTTTAAATGCTATTAAAACAATTGAAAGTTTAGAAGGAAATACAAATCCAGGTGATTCTGATGATCCTATCATTCCTAGTGATAGTGATATTATAATAGATTTTTCTAGCCATAAATTAAGAGATACTGGCTATACTAATTCATTTTCTTTTGAAATAGATGGCTATGAATTTAAATCGACATCTGGTGGTGTTTTTAGTGGTGAGCTTCGTTTAGGTGGAAATAAGGATAATTATACCGAGGATTTATCTAGGTTTAATATTAATGATAATGGTGTGGCTCTAGAAGCTCAATTTAATGTTAGTAATGCTAAATCAATAACAATTGTTCCTCAATTAAATTATGGTACTGTTTCTAAATACTATATTTTATTTAAGGAAGTAAATTCTTCCAACTATACATTAGTAAAAGAGGCTAACTTCCAACAGCCAATTACTACACCTATTAGTGCTTCACTATCAGAGGCTAAAGATGGAAACTTTGTGTTTATCTTTACTGGAAGTACGCCGAGATTGGTTCTAAATAGTATTACAATTGGAGTTGAGGAATTACCTCCAGTAGTTAATCCACCTGTAGAAGATCCAACAGATGACCCTAGTAATGTAGTTGATTATTCTAAATACAATTTAACGACATCTGTTAAGGGAGAAATGGCTAATAATGAAATAACATCTCTTGCCCTAAGATTTGGTGGTAGATTTGAAAGTGATGTATTTAAAAATGCTAATAAGTTTGGTGTTATCGTTATGCTTGAAAGTGAATTAGGCCAAAAGAGTATCGCTGATTTATATAAAGATAACAATATTAGCACTATGTCAAGCATAAATGGATATAGCAGTTTAATTCAGGAGTTTACAAGCCTAAAGGCTCTTGTTAATGAAGATGGTGCTTATGATGCAAATGGTGGCTATTATCAGTTTGGCTTAGTTATTACTAATATATTAGGCCATGAAAATGTGAAATTTGTTGCTTGTATATATGTTGAAACTGATGACGGCTTATATTTTACAAACGAAGTTAAATCAACATATATAGAAGCTTTGCAGCTTGCATTAAATTCTAATGATTATGATGAAAATAGTAAGAAGATAATGCAAGAAGTGTTAAAGAAATATTAATGGGGAGATTTTATGTTAGAAATAAAAAATGTATCTAAAACTTACAAAAATGGGAAAGTAAAAGCTATTGATGATATCTCTTTACAAATAGATAACGGCGATATATATGGCTTTATTGGTCCTAATGGAGCTGGAAAATCTACAACTATTAAATGTATAGTTGGTATTCATGGTTATGATAGTGGTGATATTTTGTTAGATGGGGTCTCTATAAAAAAGAACCCTATTGAGGCTAAAATGAAAATGGCATATGTTGCTGACAATCCAGAATTATATGAACATTTGACTGGTATTCAATATATTGATTTTGTGTGTAATATATATGGCGTAGGTGAACAAAAGAATGAATTAATTTCTAAATATGCTAATTTATTTCAAATTGAAGATAGATTATCAGATCCTATAAAAACCTATTCTCATGGTATGAAGCAAAAGATAGCTTTAATTTCCGCTTTGGTTCATAGTCCTAAGCTTTTAATATTAGATGAACCATTTGTAGGATTAGATCCTAAGGCTTCCTACGACTTGAAGGAAATAATGAGAGATCTTTGTAGTAAGGGAACTATGATTTTCTTTTCCTCACATGTGTTAGAGGTTGTAGAGAAGTTTTGTAATAAGATTGCAATTATAAAGGATGGTAAGATAATTGTTAGTGGCAATACAGAGGAGATCAAGGGCTCTGAATCACTAGAAGAGAAATTCTTAGAGCTTTTTAATGAGTAATTTATTATTATTAATTAAAGTAGATTTGCTTGAGACCCTTGATGTTAGAAAATTTAAAGAAAATAAAAGTAAATCTATTTCCTTTTTTGCATTTTTAATATTGATGATAATTTTAGGATTGTTTATATCTAGTATATATTCATTAATGTTTTCTACATTGTTTTTGCAGGGTGGAGTAGACCTGTTATATGCATTATTGTTTATGGGAAGTATAGGTTCATTAATTACCTTTACCACAACTATTTTTAAGGTTAAAAGTATTTTTATTGGTAAAGATTATGATATTTTAAGAAGCATGCCTATTAAAAAATTTGATATTATAGCTTCTAAAATTATTAATCTATATATAATAGAGCTTTTATATAATGCAGTTATTTTAATACCATCAATAGTTATTAATTTTATTTTAACTATGGATTTTAGTTTTGTTATTATTGGCTTAATCTTAATAATTTTTGGACCAGCTTTTATGATGATGCTTGCCTGCATATTTTCCTTGTTTATCACTTTAGTAGCAGATAGATTTAAGTTTGGAAATATTATTAACTTTATTTTATATACTTTATTATTTGTGGCTATTTTCTTTTTTTCCTTTAAAATGAATAGCAGTGCTTCAGCAGACCCTGCTGATGTTGCTAATTATTATAAGGATATGGTCACTTCCCTTTGCTTTGTTAATCCAACCTTGCATTTAATAAGGCTATGTCGTAGTTCTTATCTATATTTATTAGCCTTTGTTGGTATTAATATTATTGTTTTTATTGCCGTTACTGCCTTTATTGCTTTATTATTTGATAATATTCATGCAGCAATAAATAATTATAAGTCTAATAATGTCTATGTGAAAAAACATTTAGAGACAAAGGGGCAATTCAAGACTTTATTATTTAACGAATATAAGAGATTTTTTACTTCAAAATACTATTTTTTAAACTGTATAGCTTCTGGTATTGTGGCAGTTGTGCTTACGATATTTGTAGTTATCACTATTAATGGTGAAGAACTAATTGCGTATAAACAATATATAACAAACTATGCTTTTTGGGGTAGTTTAATAGTAGTATTTTCAATTGGTATTGCCACTCCAGCTTCAAGCTCTATAAGTATAGAAGGATCTAATTTTTGGATGATTAAAGTTTTTCCTATCAATTATAAAAGGTTGGTTCAAGCTAAACTTTTAGTTTCTGTTAGTGTTTTAGGAGTATTTTCTTTAATATCTTCTTTAATTATAATTGTAGCAACTTGGCCTAATGTTTATAATATTCTTTTGCTTATTTTTATTCCTTTGTTGTATGTGATAGTAAGTTCAATGATTGGATTATTGATTAATATTTTCTTTTATAAATTAAAGTGGAAAAATGAGCAAGAATGTGTTAAAAATTCTATGGCTGTTGTACTATCTATGTTGATAGATTGGGCAATTACCATAGTATTAGGTGCAGCGTTAGTTGGCTTATCCTTTATAAACCCTTATTTAGCTGGTATAAGCGGTTTAGTTTTTATCATAATTTTGGGTATTGTGTTTTATTTTGTTTTATTTAGAAATTTAGACACAAGATTTAACAATATTGAAGAATTTTAATTAATCGGGCATTTTATAAGAAAATGCCTTTTTATTTTTGGTACTCTAAATTCTAGGGGGTGTCGGGGGATTTCCAGCTCTAAACTAAATTAGGTGTGAGCTCTAAATTTCTTGGGTGTTACCCTTCTATAAATAAAATGAGGTGTATCTATAAATAAAACGGGGTGTTCAGTACAAAACGGTACTCTAAATTCTAGGGGGTGTCGGGGGATTTCCAGCTCTAAACTAAATTA
>ERZ1643246.1672-NODE-1672-length-23385-cov-11.701800_pt1 | contig 23385 bp, 20 predicted proteins | sample MGYA00579265_ERZ1643246 | MGnify/ENA primary metagenome ERZ1643246 (study PRJEB29033, sample SAMEA4952261) | chicken gut metagenome | biome: Broiler Chicken; feature: Gastrointestinal Tract; material: Caecum | place: Ireland | collected 2018 | study: Broiler...
CAAAAATACACCGACGAGCAGAAGATCGCGCTTGAAAAGCAGCTCATCAAGGAAGGAAAGATCCTTCCGCGCACCCGCTATGCGCCCAAGGGGTACGTCGGGCGCATCCTTGCGGTCCTGCTCGCCTTTCTCTTTGGCATCTTTGTGACGATCGGGGGCATTCTCGGCGCAGGATTCTACGCAGGCACCCGTCCGCTCAAAGATGTTTTCGGCATGTTCAATTTCGACTACAGCCAATGGCTGACCGATACCGCAGCAGACATGTCCGTCCTGCAGCTCACCCAACAGCTCACGGGAGGCGGAATCGACAGTCTGGGGGCGCTTTCCGCCTACACACCCTATGTGGATACGCTTCTCGGACAGATCGGCACACAGCTTCAGGAGCTTGGCGTCACTCTGGACAATGAAGGGCTCAAAGCGACCTCTTTTTCAGAGATCGGGAAATATTTATCCGATACCATTCAGTCGGTCGAACTCGGGAAAGTGCTCAAAGTGACGGCGGAATCCGATCCTCTCATGCTGGCTCTTTGCTACGGAACGGAGGGCAGCAATGAGGAAGGCGGCGACTACACCGTAAACGATGCAGGCGAGATCGTAATGAACGAAGACAAGGAGCCCACCCGTATTTCCTCGCTCGTGGACGATGCGGGCGGCATCATCGGAAAGGTTACAATCGAAGCAGCGCTCAGCGTCAATGCCGATTCCAACGCGACGGTGCGCTATCTCGCCTACGGTGTAGAGGGTGAAGACTACCGCATCGTGGAAGGAGAAGACGGATCGCACGTCATAGAAATGCTCACCGACCCCATCACGGGCGAAAAACACCGCAAAAAGCTCTTAAACGATCTGACAGGTTCGACCGATATCGTCGGCAATGCGACCGTCTCCGACCTCGTGACGATCGACGAGAACAGTTCGGGTCTTCTTCAGACCATCCGCGACTGGACAGTCAGCGATCTGAGCAATTCCGCCCGCATTGACCGTGTGAAAATTTCGCAACTGCTCGAAGTCAACGAGAGCTCCTCCGCCATTCTTCAGGTCATGGCCGACTGGCGCATCTCCGATCTCAAAGATCAGAAGAAAATCGATTCGCTCCTTTTAGACGACATCGTAACCATCAAATCCGATTCCCCCGCCATCATGAAATCGCTTGCCAATACGCGGCTGGATCAGCTCGGTCAGGCAGTCGACGAACTGCGTCTTACCGACATTCTCGGCGAACATGCGGTGTCAGACAGCAAGCTCCTTCGCCATCTCGCCTCAAGTACGCTTTCCACGCTCAGCAAAGATATGGACGCGCTGACAGTCGGACAGATCTATGGAGATGAGATCTATTCCTATCTCGATCTGGGAACAGACGGTACGGGCAGAACATACGCCGACTATATTCTCAACTATGACCCCACGATCGATCCCAACACTTCGGAGGCAGAGAACGCTAAACGCCCCGAGGCGTTCGATCTGACGGGCTGGACGCTGAATACAAGTCTTGCGCTTGCGGACGGAACTCAGGTTTTGAGCGGCTGGTTTCTCTCGGACGGCACGCTCGCAGACGCGAAGGACGTGCACAGAACGCTCGAAGACAACTTCATAAGCAACTTCATCCGCAAGGATATCCCCATTTCCGCATCGAAGTACGTCTGGAACACGGTGGATTATGACAACGACGCAGCGCTCGTTCCTGTCGCGGACAATGCGATCTCCACAGATACGACGGGCTTTACGATCGAGACAAACGGCACAGGCGGGACTCCTGTCACCGACGACAACGGAATGCCCCTCTATTATCTGACCGAACGCACTCTCCCCTCCCAGGACGGCGAACCCGTCGCTCAGCAGATCGCGTATCCCGTTATGATGGATGAGAGCGGTTATTTTGTGCGCATCCGCACTTTGGAAGACGGAGCGCAGTTCTCCACCGTTTCCCGTATCGATCTCGAGCGTACCGTCACCGCCTATGTCTATGCGGACGGTTCCGCCGTCACGCTTGACGAGGACGGAAATGCCGTCTACAAAGATCAGGTCCTGCCCATTCTCACGCGTACAGACGAGAACGAAGAGACCGTCTATTACCTGCATGCACGCGAAAATGTGGAACAAAAATACTACACGGAAGGCGAAAACGGCATCGTGTTCTGCGACGCCGAAGACGTGAAAACAATCTATACGGCAAGCAGAGATCAGGGCGGCGTCCTTGAGACGCGCATCCTGGACAGATATCTCTCGGGAACGTGGTATCTGCTCTTCGGCGGCGAAGAGATCACCGAGGAAACAAACGGCAATCGTACGATCGTCGTATACGACAATACGGATGCGGCCATCCTCGAAATCGCCCCTACGCTCACCGCCGTCACGGACACTTTCAACGAAATGACGTTAGGCGAGCTCTGGCTGCACGGCGTGCTTGCGGAAAACCCCTATGCCGATCTTACAAAATTCAATCAGCCCGCATACTCCAACCTCAACGCACTCACCGTAAGCGGCGTCATCGGCTTTATCAAAGCCATTTCCGCAATGTAAGAGTTCAAACTTTATAAAAAATAAAAATTCCGCCCGCAGACAACGCAAAAGCCGTTGACTTGCGGGCGGAAATATTGTAAAATAGAACGACAGGTAAAAGTACCTGCTTTTTGCCTTGCATACCAAAACAGTATGCCGAATAAGACCGGGAGGTGAAAAATTATGCAGAAGTACGAAATGCTCTTCCTTCTTCGCAGCGATATGGAGGATGAGGCGAGAGAGGCAGAACTCAAAAAGTATGCCGACATCGTCACCACCATGGGCGGCTCCGTGGAAGCCATGGACAAGTGGGGCGTCAAGAAATTGCAGTACCCCATCGCGTTCAAATCGGAAGCATTCTACGCACTGATGACGTTCCATGCGGACGGCGCTGCGGTCAAAGAACTTGACCGTGTCGCAGGCATTTCCGACGACGTCTTAAGGCGCATGATCACGAAAGTCGAGGAAAAGTAAGATGACTAAAGTCTTTCTCATCGGAAATCTGACCCGCGATCCCGAGCTCACCGAAACAGCGGGCGGCGTATCGGTATGCCGCTTTGCCGTTGCAGTCAACAGAGGCTTCGGCGAAAACAGAGCGACGGATTTCTACAACGTGACCGCTTGGCGCAGACTGGGCGAACAGGTCGCTCAGTACACCAAAAAGGGCAATAAGATCGCCGTCTACGGTGATCTGCAGATCCGCCAGTACGATGCAAATGACGGCTCCCGCCGCACTTCGGTGGACGTCATTGCGCAGGACGTGGAATTCCTCACGCCCAAACAGCAGGATGACGGCGGTTTTTATGACGCCCCCGCGGCACAGCCGAGCGCGGCTCCCGCAAAAAAGAAGCCCGCTCTTGAAGCCTTCGACGACGACGGGGATATCCCCTTCTGATCGGAGCGCAACCATTCTATAAGGAGACAGAAACATGGAAGAGAATACGGTTGTGACGGAACAGCCCGCAGAGAACGCAGCTCCCGCTGCGTCCGAAGCACGCGAAAACCGCGAGCGTCCCGCCAAGAAAAGTTTCAAGCGCCAGAACTATAAGAAGGTCTGCCTCTTCTGCCAGGAAAAGAGCACGATCGATTATAAGGAAACGAACAAGCTCAGAAAGTTCATCAGCGAGGGCGGCAAGATCCTCCCCCGTCGTATGACCGGTACTTGCGCAAAGCACCAGCGTGAGCTTGCTGTCGCGATCAAGCGCGCCCGCATTGCATCTCTTCTGCCTTTCAAAGCAGACTGAGTTACAAAAAAAAATCAAAAGCGGTCCCTTTGCGGGGATCGCTTTTTTGTATGTATCCACACATATCCTCCCGCATACATTAAAATCGCTTTTCCAATGCACGAACAACGAAAAGGTATTGTTTCAAAAATCCCATACAAGAACAACGGGCAAGGTATTATTTCAAAAACGGGAAGGATTACAGGTATGGCGCGAAAGAAAAACGACGACGCAAGCGATCAAAAATTATAAAAATACTTCTCAGCAAATTCTAGACGCACAAAGGTCTGATTACACGCCCCGCGCGAAAATCGCCAAAGGAACGACAGCTCGAAGTCTGCAGGACTGTCAAAGGTGCGATAGCAGAAATCACGCAAAGATTGCCAAAAGTACGACGGCAGAACGTACACGGAGATATCAAAGGCACGATGGCGGAAGTCTGCGCAGACTTGGCGCAAATGTTCAGACGGCCATATGAGCATCGGCGATCCTGTCTGTAATGTTGCGTCAACAGACCGAGCAAAGGCCCTTCGGCTAAGCCGAAGGGCCTTTGTCATTTACAATTAAATTATTGCGCTTTCCTTGATGTGCACATTTGTACTATTTCAGAAAATGTTCGCCGTCAAGTCTGAATAAAATTTTATGCAAGCGTATTACTCGTCGGAATCTTCCGTCGTCTGTGCCGTGCGAAGATTCTGTAAAAGATTGGTTGCCGCAGGATAGCCGCCCACCGCAGCACGCTCGAACAGAAGAAGTGCCTGCTGCTCGTCACGCTGTACGCCGTGGCCCGTGGCATAGCAAAGTCCGAGATTGTACTGTGCACCCGCACAACCGCGCCGAGCCGCCGCACGGAAACAACGGAATGCACGGCGCTCGCTCTTTCTCACGCCATGGCCGAAACGGAAACAGTAGCCGAGGTTGTTCATCGCCTCCGCGTTCCCCTTCATTGCCGCCGCTCGGAAAAGTCTGAAAGCTTTCCCCGCGCTCTGTTCTACCCCCTTTCCGCCGAAATAACAGCTTCCAAGATCACACTGAGCCTGTGTGTCGCCCTGGTTTGCCGCAAGTCTGAACCAATTCACCGCCTCTCGTGCATTTTTATCCGTTCCGATCCCGCTCAGACAACACAATCCCGTGCGGTGTTGTGCAATTGCATACCCGTTTTGCGCCGCGAGACGAAACCACTCGAACGCCGCCTTCTCGTCGCGTTTCACGCCGCGACCTTCAAAATAGCAATTCCCTAAATTATACTGTGCAAACACGTTGCCGTGCCATGCCGCATGGCGATAATGATTGACTGCCGCCTTATCATCGCGCGGGACACCCTGCCCCGCCTCATAACAGCACCCGAGACAATTTTCCGCGTCGGTATGTCCCGCATCCGCTGCCTGTAAAAAACACGCAACCGCGCGGTCATAATCCTGCGCATCATAATACGCTCTTCCCGTTTCATATGCCGTCTGTGCGGAATCGTGTGAGAATCCCGACTTTTTCTTTTCCATATCGTCCCTCCTTGCCCGAGAGCTTATTCCTATTTTACCCCATTCCCGCATAACTGTCAAGACCTGCGGAAAAATTCACCACTTCTCAAGCAAGTTCCCTGTGCATGGCACGCCTTGCTCTGTAACTTACACCGCCAACTCTATTTTGTAATACAAAAAATGCGCGCCCGTCTGCAGAGGCAGACGGGCGCGCGATCTTTCTTTTTATTCAAAGAATTCCTCATAGACCGCCTTGAGCGTACGCTCATAGCTGTCATTATCCACACCGACGATGATGTTGAGCTCGGAGGAGCCCTGATCGATCATGCGGACGTTGACGCCCGCGCGGGCGATCGCCTCGAACAGTCTTGCACTCGTACCGACGCTGCGCGCCATGCCGTGACCGACCACTGCGATGAGTGCGATATCAGAGATGACTCGCAGACTGTCTGGCTGTACCGCATCACGGATCTCGTCGCACAAGGTATCCAGAGCTCCGTTTTTAAGCTCCGCTCCGTCAATGACAAAGGACATGGTATCAATGCCCGTCGGGATATGTTCAAAGGAGATATTGTGTTTCAAAAAGACGCCGAGCGCCCGATAGGTGAAACCGATCTCGGTATTCATCAGCGACTTTTCAAGGAAGATGACTGTGAAGTTCTTCTTGCCCGCAATGCCCGTGACACGTCTTCCGCTGTAGGTATAGCGGGAAGTCGGGACGATCTCCGTTCCCTCGTCCTCGGGGCGGAAGGTATTCTTGATGCGGATGGGAATATCCGCCTCCCGCACGGGGAAAATGGATTCGCTGTGCAGGACGTTCGCACCCATGTAAGAGAGCTCGCGCAGCTCCTTGTACGAGAGTGCACGGATGGGCACGGGATTGTCCACAATGCGCGGATCGCACGCAAGGAATCCGCTCACGTCCGTCCAGTTTTCATACAGATCGGCTCCCGCCGCACGCGCCACGATCGCGCCCGAAATGTCGCTCCCGCCGCGCGAAAATGTCTTTACCTTGCCGTTTGCGTCCTCGCCATAGAAACCCGAGACAACGGCGCGCTTTTTGCCCTTGAGCGCCGCCGCGAGAAGCGAGTACGTCTTTTCCCCGTCCAGTCTTCCGTCGGGACCGAACTTGACGACATCGCGCGCATCGATGAAGGGAACGCCCCAGAGCTGCGCCATAATGCGCGCCGAGAGGTACTCCCCGCGCGAGGCGCAAAAATCGGGCGACGCCTCTTTGAGAATGTCCGCCTGCGTCTCTTTCAGGAGCCCGTCAATATCCATCTCCAGCCCGAGCTCGGAAACAATGCCGCGGAAACGTTCGCAAATTTTTTCAAATGCTTCTCCCGTTTCGCCGAGCAAAGCAACGTTGTCGTATGTCTCATACAGAAGATCGGTCACCTTGACATCGCCGCCGAAGCGCTTTCCGGGCGCCGACACGACGACATAGCGGCGCGAAGCGTCGCTGTCAAGGATATTGCGGACACGGAGCATGGTGATTCCGTCCGCCATGGATGTACCGCCGAATTTACAGACTTTAATCATAGCTGATCTCCCTGCCTTCCAAGTAATAGCGTTTTTCCTTCGCCTCGCCGAGCGAAAAAGTCTTTTTGGGGAGGTTGACGCCCCCTTTGAGCGTATGGAAGAAGTCGTCTTTGTCCATCGCCGCAAGTTTCACGCCTGCGCAATCTTCCTCTGCAGCTCGGCGGGCGAGCTCCTTATCCCCGTGAACGTAGTCGATCGTACCGCCGTTGATACGGACAAAATTCTCGCAAAGTTCGTCCGTCCTGCGCACGCCTTCCGCACCTTCGGGAAGATCGGGCACGAGCACGTTCCCCTCCCGCTTGCATTTGACGTTCTTCATGAAGTAGTCGCAGAATGCCTCGGTATCCACTTCCTTCATGAGCCGATGGATGGGATAGAACACGATAGCGGGGTCGTAAATGTTGACAAGCTCAACCAGCATGAAACGCGCAGGATGACGGGTCAGCTCCTCTTTTTTGAGGGAAAGCTTGACGTTCTCCCAGTGCGCCTTTGCAGCCGCGACCGAGTGATTTCCGTCCGCCACCGCGAAGACGGGATCCCCCTTGCCGTGCAGTGTCTGAACGACTGTCTCCGCGAGATCTTCCGGCACAAACCAGCCCGTCAGATGTCCGCCGCCCTCCATAAGGTCGAAATCATACATCTGCTCCAGTTCCTCGCGCAGGAGCATCTTGACCGCTTTATCCTTTTTATCCCGATAAAACAGGATGGCATGCGGAAACTCAAGGGGCGCTTTTTCACGCTCTGCAATGCGGGTAGACAGCCGCGCGGCGACCACTTCCTCCGATGAGCGGATGGAAGCCGCGACGCCTTCTTCCGAGGAGTACTCTTCAAGATCGATACTGGCAACGATCCCGCGGCGGACGCCCGTGCGCGTCGTGCGCTCGGTGAACATTACCCCGCGCGTGAGCTTGGAGAGCTTGTCATCCTCCAAAGCCGCATACATATTCCGTCGGATCGCTTCGATACGCTCCTCGTCGTTCTCACCGAGATAGACTTCGGGCAGAATAAAATGCAGTGTGGAGGGCGCGTCGCCGACGCACTTCTCCACACGTTTCCAGTATTCTCTGTCCGATGTGAACTGATCGCAGGCGATGACCGCCCACTTTTCAAACCCCTCCCGCGGCACAAGCATGCGCGGGATCCGCAGACAATTTTTCATATGGCGTTGATGACGATGACCGCCGCAACCGCAAGCACCGCGGCAAGCAGTTTCAAAGGGATGTTATGGGTGAACAGTTTCCCGAGAAAGGATAAGAATTTCATGCCTTTTTGCTCCCGCTGTTAAATTCTTTCCAGTAATAGTCCTTGAGATACTTTTTGAGGCTCTCCGAATCGACATAGCGGGAGATCTCCCCGCGGCGGACATAGGATACAATGCCCGTCTCCTCGGAAACAATGATCGTGGACACGTCCGCCACCTCCGTCACGCCGATTCCGGCGCGGTGACGGGTACCGTAATCCTTGGGGAAGTCCTTCTGCGTAAGAGGCAAAAAACATCCCGCCGCCTGAATCTTGTCACCGTAGATGATCATTGCACCGTCATGCAGGGGCGCCTTGGGAATAAAGATCCCTTCAATGAGCTGATTGGAGATATTTGCATTGAGCGTGACGCCGCTGTCGATGATCTCCTTGGGCAAATTTCCGTTGGAGAGCACGATGAGCGCTCCCGTATTGTTCTTGGAGAGGCTCTGAACTGCCTTGACAATGCCTGAGATGTATTCATCCGCACGGGCGCTCACGGCGTTGTTCTTTGCCGTCTGTGCGCCCGCAGAGGTAACAACACGCTTTGACGCGACGTTCCAGATACTGCGCTTGATTTCCACGCTGAAGAGAAGCAGGAAAAAAAGCGACATGAGCATGATAAAGATATAATACACAACGACCGTGAGGTGCTCGGAAAAGAGCGTGACAACGCCCGTGCAAATGAGAAGGAACACATACACGGGAATGAGCTTCTTGGCGTTGTTCTCGTAGAGGATCTTTAAAACAAAATAAATGAGCAAAAAAAGGAAGATCGCTTCGATGACGATGATCCAGTTTTCCGAAAAATTGGTAAAGACAGATTTGATACCCTCTGCCACTTGTTGAGGCGAACGCAAATTATTCTCCCCCTTTCCCGCATTTTTACGCGGGCTTTTTCATTATTATACAGAATTTGCGGAAAAATGCAAAGTATTTCTCCCGAAATTTTACATCAGCCGAAAAATATTTGCGCAACGGCGGCATCGAGAGCGCCGGTTTTGCCGTAAATCCCGCTCTTTGCACCCGAGGAGAGCGCATACAGTTTTTCATACATGACGCGCACCCGCTCGGCACCGAGACGGGTAACAAGCTCTCTGTTCTTTTGCACGGCATAGGGCTTTACGCCGAGAATTTTGGAGGTCTCCGCGTCCGAACCCGAAGACATGCCCACCTCGCACAGCGTGCGGAAATGGGAAATGAGCGCCGCCAGAACGGAATACTCGTCCGAACCCTTTCCGAGCATATCGGCAAGGATCTCCGAAAACTGCGCAAAGTTTCTGCGCGATGCCGCCTGCGTCAGTTCGTAGATCTTGTACTCGATATCCTTGGCGACATACTCCTCCACTGCGGCGCGCGTCACCGTGGCGTTTTCGCCGAGAACATACGCGAGTTTTTCCGTCTCCATGCGCATACGTGCGGCGTCCCGCGCGCAATAGCGCACCATGAGCTGTGCGGCATCGGCATCCATCTGAATGCCCATCTTGCGCGATACGCCGAACAGCCAGCGGGAGAGCGTCTCCTCATCCTCGCGCGAGCAGTCCACATATGTCACGCCCGACTTTCTTGAAAGCTGCGCCCCGTTCGCCTTTTTTGTGCTGTTCACGATGAGAAACACTGTCGACGGACAGGGATTTGCGCAGTATTTTTTGAGATACATCTCCCATTCCTTTTCGGTGGGATAGAACTCGCAGGCGCGCACGAGGCGCATATTGTCCAAAAACGGCAGAGTGCCGAGCGCCCGCACAAGCGCGGAAAGCCCCTCCCCTTTGAGCGTCTCGCCCTCATAGCGGGCGTCGTTGAGCATGGGATTATTGATATTGCAGGCGGCGCGGATCGCACTGACTGCGTTGTCGCGAAAATAGACCTCGTCCCCCTCGATCAGGTAGACGGGAGATATGCCCTCTTTGAGACTTTTGGCAAGCTGTACAAATTTCATAATGATCTGATTATACCATCTTTTAGCAGGTATTTCAAGCGTCCGCCGCCCGATCCGACAAATAAATCCGCCGAAAGTGCCGCATCCTTTCCGAAAGCAAACTCCGTGACACACCCCTGCACATTGAGCGTCAGACGGTCGGCAGCTTCGTAGACGAAGCTAAGCCCTTCCACGAAAAAGCGTTCTTCAAATATAACTTCTCTTTCGTTCAGACCCGTCCCGACAGGAAACGCGGCATAAATGACGTCGGCAGGCAGAAATGCCGCCACGTTGATCGCGCGTCCTTCGTCCTCGGAGACAATACAAACTGCATCCAGTCTGCCCGCATAGGTGCGGTCAAGGAAATCCTCGCATGCGGAGAGCGTCACTTCCCCGTCAATGAGCAGAACGGCTGTCTGATCGGTACGAATGAGGGCGCACGTTCCCCTGTCCGTTCCCGAAACATCGATCCGACAGCCTGCAAACGTCATGTTTTCAAGACAGACGCACATCACAAACAGCGCCGCGACGGCAGTGCATGCAACTGTGCGCGCACCCGCCTTCAGGCGCACTCTTGCACCGAGCGGCAGACTGAGCGCAAGCCATACCCCGACGCCTGCGCCCAGCGAAAAGCCCGCAAGTACGGCAGAAAAGTCGGCGGCGGAGAAGAGTACAAGAAGCGCGGACGAGAGTCCCTGCGGAAAGGCGAGCAAAACGCTTGCCGCAAACGGAAAGACAAGGGAAAGAAAGGCGCACGCAACAAGAGGGAGAAAGAGTGCGGGAAGAACGGGAATGACGATGAGATTGAGGGCAAGTCCCCAAAGAGAAAAGTACCCGAACGACGAGAGCACGAGCGGGAACGTGAAAATCTGCACGGAGATTCCCGACACAAGGCAGGCGGCGATCGTTTTGGGAACACGAAAACGCCGCAGGCCGCGGGAGAGCGGTTCGGAAAAGAGGCAGATGCCCGCAACGGCACCGTAGGATAAGCGGAATGAGACGGAAAAGAACTGTGCGGGAGAGAAAAGCAATGTGATGACTGCCGCCAAAGAGAGCGAGGAGAGAAGATCGTTCTTTCTTCCAAAAAATCTCGCGCCTCCCGCAAAAGCACACATGAGAAGCGCACGCACCGAGGAAACAGTGAATGCACACATCGCACAATAGCCCGCACTCAGCAGGATAGCGGGGAAGAAAGTCCATCTTCCGCACCATCTGCGCAAAAGCAGCGTGACGGCACCGTACAGCATGCCGATGTGCAGTCCCGAAACGGCGAAGATATGCGCAATTCCGCCTGCGCGCGTCTCGGCGACGAAGTCGGCGTCCACGCCCTGCGTGTTTCCTGTAAGCAGAGCATAGGAAAGTTCCGCCGCATCCTCCTCCATATACATATGCAGACTGTCATACAGCGCGCCGCCAAGGCGCAGGAACACATTTGCCGAGACGCCCGTCTTTTCATAGGCAGAAGTTGACGCACCATAGCGGAAATCGGAGGCAAAATCATAGAACGCATAGCTGTCCCCGTCGGACGGAAGCGCATTGCGCGTGACTGTTCCCGTAAATGTGATCACGTCCCCTGCGCGCACGTCCTCTCCCGGGAGCGTGAGTTCCATCCGACCTGCTTCGCGCACGCCGTCAAACGTAAGCGACGAAAGCGTCATGCGCATATAGCCGTCCTTCACGGCGACTCGTTCCACAGTGCCCGTCACTGTATATTCCCCTTCCTGCACGCCGCTTGTGAAATTGCGCGCGGCAAGATGGACTCCGCCAAGCCCGATGAGCAGGAAAAAACCGAACACGCCCAGAACTGCGGCGGCGCGCCTGATCGTAAAAGGTGGGAGCATGAGCAGGATGAACAAGACAAATACTGCAATGCCCGCCGCTTTGCCCTCCCCGAGCAAGGCTGCGCCGTACAGCCATATGCCGCATAAAAGTCCCATAGCGGCGACGAGGAAGGGACGCAGGTTGAGCCGCGGCAAACGCACACGGCTGTCCGCTTTTTCGGACCCGACCTCGGACATGCTCCCTTCCTCCTTTTTCTTTCGTTGACAATTTGTAAAAATTCGTCTATAATGACGGTATGTTTGAAACGCTTCTTTTTGACCTGGACGGGACGCTGACAAACCCGTTCGAAGGCATCACGAACGCCATTCTCTACGCCCTTGCTAAAATGGGCATTCACGAAACGGACAGGCAGAAACTCACCGCATTCATCGGTCCGCCTCTTTTGCAGTCCTTCCGCGAATTTTACGGCTTAGACGAGGACGACGCTTTACGTGCAACGCGTTCCTTCCGCGTCTACTACGAACGCCAAGGCATTTACGAAAACGTGCCCTATGAAGGCATTTCCCAGGCACTTGCCGCACTCAAAACACGCGCAAAGCAGCTGTTTGTCGCCACCTCAAAGCCCGAACCCTTCGCCGTGCGCATTCTCGAACGCTTTTCTCTCGCGCAGTACTTTGACGGCATTGCGGGCGCAACGCTCGATGAAACACGCACCGAAAAAGCGGAAGTCATCGCCTATGCGCTTGAACGATTCTGTATCCCCAAGCAGGGCACTTTGATGATCGGCGACAGAAAACACGATATCCTCGGCGCAAAACAAAACGGACTGGACTCGCTCGGCGTGCTGTACGGATTCGGCAGCCGCGAGGAACTTCTCGCCGCAGGTGCCGATCTTTTATGTGAGACTCCCGCCCGTCTTCCGGAAGTCATTTCCTGACTTCTGTCATCCGCATACTTTGTGGCGTCCGCATACTTTGATTCTGCCGTCCGCATAAAAAGGCTGGCAACCTGCTATACTTACCGCACCGCCGAAATAAAAAGGCTGGCAACTTGCTTATACTTACCGCACCGCCGAATCGAAAAAACAAATGAAAAACAAGGCTTAGCGACAGAGATCAGAATGGCCGAATGAAATATCATACGGGGCATGTCCGCAGACATGCCCCTTTTTTATCGTTCAGAGCCGCTCGTAGACGGGAATGACCTCGACGGGGGCATCTGCCGTCACCGTCCTGCCGCCCGCGAGCACTTCGCCCGTATTGAGATCGCGCCACGTACCCGCAGGAAGATAGACTTCCCGTTTTGTCATGCCCTCATACAGCACGGGTGCGACAAGGTAGCGGGAGCCGAACATATACTGTTCCTCCGCGTTCCAGCAGTTCTCATCCTCGGGGAACTCGTAGAACATGGCGCGCATGACGGGTGCGCCCTTCTCGCTCGCTTCATGCATGACTTCCTTGAGATAAGGCTTCATGCGCTCGCGCAGTTCCACATAGCTCTTGAGAATATCATAGACGTCCTCGCCGAAGCTCCACAGCTCGTTTGGAAGTCCCGTGTGACAGAAGCCGCCGCCCCAATCGCGGTCGTCAAGAGGCTCGCTGTCGCTCGGTCCCTTGTCGCCGTGCATCCGAAGCACGGGACAGAACGTCGCCCACTCAAACCAGCGCAGCAAAAGTTCTTTATACTTCTTTTCCTTGACATTGACAAAGAAGCCGCCGATGTCCGTCGTCCACCACGGGATCCCCGCAAGTCCCACATTGAGCCCTGCGGCAAACTGATCGCGCAGAGATTGGAAGTTCCCTAAAATATCACCCGACCACAGCACGGCGCCGTACTTCTGACTTCCTGCCCAGACGCAACGGATGAGATTGCAGATATCCGTCTGTCCTGCGGCACGCTGTCCCTCATAGAAAGCGCGCGCATGCATGGCGGGATAGATGTTCCCCACCTGCAGATCGGTCCCGAGATAGTAACGATAGTTGTCAAAGTCGTACGCGGGATATTCAGGCTCCGCCTCATCCAGCCAGAACATGTCGATCCCGCTCTTATAATAGTTGGCGCGGCACTTTTCCCACAGATACCGCCGTGCCTGCGGGTTGGTTGCGTCATAGATATAAGAATCGCCCAAAAAGTCAAAACACTGACTGCCGCGCTCGGGACGAATGAGCAGTCCCTCATCGCGCATCTGAAGAAAATTCTCGCTCTTTTTGTCCACCGTCGGCCAGATCGAGATCATGCACCGCGTCCCGTAGGAAGTGAGTTCCTCTACCATCGCCTTGGGATCGGGCCAGTACTTTTTATCAAACTTCCACTCGCCTTGCCGCGTCCAGTGGAAAAAGTCGATCACGATGACGTCCAGCGGAATCCCGCGTCTGTGATATTCGCGCGCGACGGAAAGCACTTCCTCCTGCGTACGATATCTGAGTTTGCACTGCCAAAGCCCGAGCGCGTTTTCGGGAAACTCGGGCGCACGCCCCGTAAGCTCCGTATAGTTTTTCAGAATCTCGGCAGGCGTTCCCGCCGTCACCCAATAGTCAAGTTGTTTCGTGCTCTCGGCATACCATTCCGTGACGTTCTTTGCAAACGTCGCCTTTCCGATGGCGGGATTATTCCAGAAAAACCCATACCCGCGCGAGGATATGAGCAGAGGCACGCTCGCCTGTGAATTGCGCTGCGCAAGCTCGAGCGTGCAGCCCTTCAGATCGAGGCAGGACTGCTGATACTGTCCCATGCCGTAGAGCTTTTCTTCGTTGGACTCAAACCGCACGGTGAGGGAGTAATCGCCTCCGCGGGCAGGCTTATATTCGCGCGCCACAACGCGCAGAGAAGGCGTGTGCGGCATATCGTATTCATAACAGCGATAATACTCTTCAAGAACACATTTTCCGTCTGCAAAAAAACGGATCTTACCGAGACGGTCAACCGTCGCCGCCATACGTCCGTTTTCAATGCGCGCGACTTCCTCCCCGATCTCGATGTGTGCGGGAAGACGCTTTGCCCCCTCCATTGCCCAGTCAAAGGGTGAAAATACATGCTCCATTGTCGCCTGCACGCGCAGACCGTCCTGTCCCTGCGCGAAAATGCGCAATGTCTCCCCCCTGCGTGATAAAATCAACATTCCGTCCCGTTCAGAAAACATAGCCGTCTCCTTTCTTTTCCTTTTTCAAATTATAGCATACGGCATGCGCATTTTCAAGGGTTGCAATCATCTTTTTGCTTTAAATTATTTGTTTCAATAAAAAATCATGGAGTCATGAGCCAGACGCTGCCATCTTTTTGTTTTACTTTTTGCTTTATTTGTTTGTTTTAACAAAAAACCTCCGCTTATGCGGAGATTTTTCAGTTCAGTCTGCCGTATTTGCTTTTGACTTTCAGCCGCGCAAGGGCACGTGCGAGCCGCGCCTGGGCGGCATGGTGTTCTTCAATGCTCTTCTTCTGCAACAGCGCTTCCTTTGCTTCATCGGCAATGCGGCGCTGGCGCGCTTCGTCCACATCCTCGGGCCGAAGCGCGGAGTCAACCAGGACGAGAACTTCGCCTTCCTCCACCTTCATGATGCCCGCCGCGACGGCCGCCGCGTGCATCTCCCCATCGGGCGTGCGATAGGTGAGCGTCCCGGGAACGATCGCCAGAATGATATTGCAGTGATGTGCAAGCACGCCGTACTCACCGTCCAGCGTCGGAACGACAAGCGATTCGCAGTCCCCTTCATAAAAGGGCTTATCGGCTGCGAGAATATGCAGCGGAAACATCTTACAGTTCCCCCGCCTTGATCTTTTCCGCCTTGGCGTAGACGTCGTCAAGCGTGCCTACATTGAAGAATGCCGCCTCGGGAAGATCGTCCACCTCGCCCTCGACGATGGCTTTAAATCCGCGGAGCGTCTCCTTCAGAGGCACATATACCCCCGGAATGCCCGTGAACTTTTCGGCAACGTGCATGGGCTGAGAAAGGAATCTTTGAATCTTTCTTGCGCGGTACACGGTGAGCTTATCCTCATCACCGAGTTCGTCCATACCGAGAATGGCAATGATATCCTGCAGTTCTCTGTATTTTTGCAGGATCTCCTGCACGCGGCGGGCAATGCGATAGTGCTCTTCGCCGACGACATCCGCCTCAAGAATACGCGAGGACGACTCCAGCGGATCGACGGCGGGATAGATGCCCTGCTCGGCAACTTTACGGCTTAAAACCGTCGTTGCGTCGAGGTGGGAGAACGTGGTAGCAGGAGCGGGGTCGGTGAGGTCGTCCGCAGGGACATAGACCGCCTGAACACTCGTAACGGACCCGTTGCGCGTAGACGCGATGCGCTCCTGCAGAGCGCCCATTTCCTGCGCAAGCGTGGGCTGGTAACCGACTGCCGAAGGCATACGCCCGAGCAATGTGGACACCTCGCTGCCCGCCTGGACGAAACGGAAGATGTTGTCGATGAAGAGAAGGACGTCCTTGTTTTCGCGGTCGCGGAAGTATTCCGCCATCGTAAGTCCGGAGAGCGCGACGCGCATTCTGACGCCGGGCGCCTCGTTCATCTGTCCGAACACGAGCGCCGTCTTTTCATGGACGCCGCTTTCGCGCATCTCCATCCAGAGATCGTTGCCCTCACGGCTGCGTTCGCCGACGCCCGTGAAGATGGAATAGCCGCCGTGCTCGGTAGCAATGTTATGGATGAGCTCCTGAATGAGCACCGTCTTGCCGACGCCTGCACCGCCGAAAAGACCGATCTTGCCGCCCTTTGAGTAGGGTTCCAGCAAATCGACGACCTTGATGCCCGTCTCAAGAATCTCCACCGCGGGCGACTGATCGACAAAGTCGGGCGCCTTTCTGTGGATTTCCCATTTCTCCTTTGCTTCGACAGGCTCACCGCCGTCGATGGGCTCGCCCAGGACGTTGAACATGCGCCCCAGCGTGCAGGTACCGACGGGAACGCTGATCCCGTGTCCGTCCGCCGTGACCTTCATTCCGCGGGAGAGTCCCTCGCTTCCTGCGAGCATGATGCACCGCGCCGCGTTTCCTTCAATGTGACGGGCAACCTCCATGACAAGCGTCTTTCCGCCCACTTCTACGCGCAGTGCCTCGCGCAGCTTGGGAAGCTGCCCCTTTTCAAATGCGACGTCTACGACGGATCCCGCGACGCGCACGATAATTCCCGTATTCAATGCTTAGTCCTCCTTGGCCCGCTGTGCCTGCGCGCCTGCGGAGACCTCCGTGATCTCCTGCGTGATCGCGCCCTGACGCACATGGTTGAACCGCAGCTGCAACTCGTCGAGGATTTTCTGCGCGTTCCTGTTTGCTGCGTCCATTGCCGTCATACGGGCATTCTGTTCGCAGCAGAAGCTGTCCACAAGCGCAGAGTAAATAAATCCCGCAAGGTAGCTGGGAATGATGTTATCGAGCACTTCCCCGATCGACGGATTGAACTCAAACGGCGCATGCTTCTTTTCGACCGTCGTCGTGACAAAGTCCGCACGGTGAAAAGGAAGCAACCGCGTGACGCGCACCTGCGCCTCAAGTCCGTTCCCGAGGTCGGTATATACGATGAAGATCTTCTTCAGCCTGCCCGTGTCATACGCCTCCAGCAGTACTGTTGCGATCTCTCGCGCACGCTGCATGGTAGGGTTCTGCGCCGTGTACAAAAAGCTCTTCTGGATCGCGATATCGTGCCGCAGACAATATTGTCTTCCGTACTCCCCGACAACGTAAAACTCAACGTTCCCGCCGAATTTTTGCTCCAGTTCCTTGGTCGTCTTGATGATGTTCTGATTGTATGCGCCCGCAAGTCCCTTGTCCGCCGTGACGACAAGACACCCCATCGTGCCTTCCAGCTTTGGCTCGCCCGCAGGCGGATAGAAATATCGGTTTTCCACGCGCGCATCCGTGCGGAAGATCCGTTTGATCTCCCCCTGCAACGCATTGAAGTAGGGCCGCGTATGGCTGAGTTCTTCGCGCGCCTTACGCAGTTTTGCAGAGGCGATCAGATACATCGCGTTTGTGATCTTTTGGGTATCCCGCACGCTCGCCATGCGGCTGCGGATATCCTTGACGCCCGAGATCATGCCTGCTCCCCTGCCGCGGCAGCGTACTGCGCCGCATATTCGTCCGCACGCGTCTCGATGAGCTTTTTATCCTCATCGGAGAGCTTTCCTGTGATGCGGATGCGTTCGCACAGTTCTGCGCAGTTCTGCTCGAACCAGGCGAGCATTCCCGTCTCAAAGTCGGAAATGCGGTCAACGGTGACATTCTGCATGTCGTGATGCAGCGCCGCAACAAGCGTGATGACCTGGTGATGCCGTGCCATCGGGTGGAACTGCGGCTGACGAAGAAGGCGCATGAGTCCCTGGCCGTAGATGAGCTGACGGCGGGTCGCGTCGTCAAGGTCGCTTGCAAACTGGGTGAACACTTCTATCTCGCGGTACTGCGCAAGGTCGAGTCGGATAGCGCCAGCCGCCTTCTTGACTGCCTGCGTCTGTGCCGCACCGCCGACACGCGAGACGGAAAGTCCGACGTTGACGGCGGGACGCTGTCCCGCAAAGAAGAGCGCGCTCTCCAAAAAGATCTGTCCGTCTGTAATGGAAATGATGTTGGTCGGGATATAGGCGGAGACATCGCCGCTCTGTGTCTCGACAATGGGAAGTGCGGTCATGGACCCGCCGCCGCGCTCGTCCGAGAGGTGCGCCGCGCGCTCCAGAAGACGGGAGTGCAGATAGAACACGTCGCCGGGATATGCCTCACGGCCGGGAGAGCGTCCCAGCAGCAGACTGAGTGCACGATACGCAACGGCGTGCTTGGAGAGATCGTCGTAGACGATGAGCACGTCTTTTCCGCGTTCCATGAAGTATTCGCCCATCGCGCATCCGGCATAGGGGGCAATGTACTGCATGGATGCAGACTCACCCGCCGATGCATTGACGATGATGCAGTAATCGAGTGCGCCGCGGCTTCGGAGCGTCTCGGTAAGGCGTGCGACAGAGCTTGCCTTCTGCCCGATCGCAACGTAAATGCAGATGACGTCCTTGCCCTTCTGATTGAGAATGGTATCGACGGCGATTGCCGTTTTTCCCGTCTGACGGTCGCCGATGATGAGCTCACGCTGACCGCGCCCGATGGGGAACATACTGTCAATGGCAAGAAGTCCCGTTTCAAGCGGTCTGTTGACGGGCTGACGGTCGATAATGGAAGGCGCGGGCGTCTCGACGGGACGGTATCCGTCCGCTTTGATGGCGCCCTTTCCGTCGATGGGATCTCCGAGCGCATTGACGACCCGACCCAAAAATTTCTCCCCGACGGGCATGCCTGCACGCTTCTTGGTGCGGCGGACGGTGCTTCCTTCTTCCACGGCGCTGTCGTCTCCGAACAGAATGCATCCGACCGAATCTTTATCCAGCGTCTGTACCATGCCGCGGATGCCGTCCGAAAACAGCAGAATTTCGCCGTATTCGGCATGCGCAAGCCCGTCTGCAACGGCAATGCCGTCCCCGACGGCGCGCACGGAACCCACTTCCTCTGCGACCGCCTCGGGCGTCCATTTGCCGATGGTGTCCTTGATGAGCGGGATGATGCTCCCCTCTTCTCCTGCGACCTGCGTCAGCGTGTCACGGAGCTGACGGAATCTCCCGTTTACGCTCCAGTCATAGATCTCCGCCCCCACTTCGAGTCGGAATCCGCCCGGAAAGAGTTCGCTCTCGCGGTATTCGAGCTCGATCTCCTCCCCGTACTTGTTTTTGAGAAACGCCTCAAAGCGCGCGCGCTGTGCCTCGCTGGGCGCTGAACCTGCGTAAAGAACGGCTGTGCGCTTCATGCGTTGCCTCCGTTCTTCTCCTGCCCCTGTGCGCGCTCCGCAGCGTCGAGGAACTCATCATACGCCTCGGACGTGCTCTCGTGCAGGACAAGCTTTTCTGTCGCCGATGCGACCAGATCCGCAATTTCGCTGCGGGCGTCGGCAACGGCACGCTCCTGTTCGCGCGCGGCATTCTCCCGCGCAGATGCAACGATCGAGGAGGCTTCCTCCTCCGCCGCATGCTTGCGCATGGACTCGTAATTGTCCATCTCTTTGCGCGCAACCGTACGCTTTTCCTCGATTTCTGCATCCACCGAGGCAAGTTTTTTCTCGTATTCGGCACGTTTTTCTTCCGCCTCCGCAGTCTTTTTTTCTGCGTCGGCGTCCATCTTCTCATACTTCTCCCTGCGCCCGTTCATGAATTTCTTCACAGGCTTATACAGGAGCAGCCAAAGCCCCGCAAACAGGATGACAAAGTTGAGAAGATGCAGCAGGATCTGCTGCCAATCGATGTTTAAAGGCATAGCTGCCTCCTATCAGAGTACAAAGATAATGAGGATCGCAACAACCAGCGCATAAATAATGGCGGTTTCGATGAAGATCAGGCCGAGCATGAACGTGGAACGAAGTTTCCCGTCTGCCTCAGGCTGGCGCGCAATGGATTCGTTGGTCTTCGCAATGGCAATGCCCATGCCGATAGCGCCTGCAGCGGCGGCAAGCCCGATCGCAATTCCGGCTGCAATCGCCTTTCCGCTCGTGGAGTCCTGCGCCTCGTCTGCGGCAACAGCCGTATCTGCTGCGGGAGCCTGCTCTGTCGTCTCGTCTGCCGTGGCGACAGTCTCAGTCTGCGCAAAAGCGGACGTTTCATTGCGTTCGCAAAGTCCGATCACAAGAACCGTCGCAAGCACAAGCGCGACGATCAGTCCGAAAATAAGAAACAATTTGCTGCGGGTATTCGTTTTCATACATTCACCTCAGGTTTGAATTTTTTATGTTTATCCTTGGCAGATACCTTGGACTTTTTGACGTATGGTTCGGTCACTTCTCCGTAGATGAGCGACGTCAGCGTTGCAAGGACGTACGCCTGCACAAGCGCGTGCATGACGGTAAACAGCACGCCCACCAGAACGGGAAGAAGGAAGGACAGTGAAATATAGTAATAGACCAGCTCGGATACAAGCATACCGCTCAGCAGTGCACCGAAGAGACGGAAGCTCATCGAGATGGGCAGGGAAAATTCCTTGAGCGTACGGCCGAGTCCGCGCACACGGTTGGAAAGAATCCCGCCTGCGAGAATAACGAGGTAGGAAAGGCAGCCGAGCGCGATCGCGCCGTTGATATCGGAGAGCGGTGCAGGAAGAGCAACGCTCTCACCTGCCGCTGTCTGCCAGGGAAGTCCGAAAAGCTCAAAGAGCGTTCCGACGAAGATGTAAGCCGCCGCCGCAAAGATGTAGGCCCCGAGAAAACGGTTGCGGTGCGGACTGCTGTTTTTTGCCATGCCGTCGAACATCCCGACCGCCTCTTCAAGGACAAGCTGAAACTTTCCGGGCACGGTCTTGAAACGCGGAATCACGAAAATGCGCACGATTGCCGCAAAGACGAGGATGACCGCCGTGACGATATACGCGGAGATGAGTCCGGGATTGACCAACATCCCGAACAGATTGATCTTGTCCCCTTCATGCAGAACGGCATCCTGCATGGTTTCCTGAATGGTGGCATCCTTTTCATACAGCCCGTCCGTGAGCACGATGCCGACAATGAGCGCGGCTATGATCACCAGGACGACACTCAGAAAAATGCCGAGTTGTTTTTTTGTCATGCTTCCTCCGTGCGACGCGGTCCAATGGCCTGTCCGCCGCGAGCGTCTATATTATAGTACTGCCTTTTGACAATGTCAATCTTATGAAGTACTTCCTGAAGTATAAAAAATTTATATATATTATCAGTTTTACTTTATTTTCACAAAAAAAACATAGAATTGTAACATTTCTCCGACGGAAGAAAAAAGTTACTTCCTTGACGCTCGCCGCCCCGCAGAAAACCTGCGAGGCGGCAAAAATAACAACGGGCGACTCAGAATTTCTATATTAATTTCTGTCTTGTATTCATTCTGTCTTGTCCAATAAAAAGCATTCAATCGTCCGCGCCTGTAGTATGAGTATGAAACGGACAGCGGGAAACAAGACACCGGGCATTGCGGTCAGAAAACGCACAGACGATATCTGCGGTCTGCATAGGGATCCCGTATGTTTCCCTGACAAAACGCGCGCCAAAAGAAAGAGACAGGAAGGCATTTCGCTTGCAGCAACGCGCCCCTCCGATCTCGCTCATCTTCGCAATCACGGACGAAGCATACGCCATATGGTCCTTATAATACCGATCCGTGCTCAGAGGTCCCGTTTGGTGAATGACCGCGAGCGCCGCTCCGACAGAGGCTACGGATCCGCAGATCCCCCACTGTCCGCACATAGCGCCCGGCATCCTGATCGTCCGTCCCGCAAGCTCGTCAAGCGCACGATCAAGATCGATCTTTCCGCCTGCGTTTTTATATGCAGCCAAAAATGCCGCGCCGTCAAGAAAATGATGTTCAGGCCCGTGCATTCCGACATAGGGTTTTTTCATCAATTCACAGGCAATCTCTACAGGATCGCACCCTCTGCATTCCTGCACATCCCGCCGCAAAAGCGCGTATTTTTCTTCTAACGTTTCCTGCATGATTCTTCCTCTCCCTCAAACCGCTTTTTCAGAACCCGATAATGATTTTCATTGGATTTATCCCCGCCGTTATCGGGGAAAAGGCAATAGGGCAAACTGTCCGTCTCCCGATGTTTCTTGACGCAATCACAGCATCTGCCATGATTGGGACAGCTTACTTTGGGACAAATGCACTCTCTTACATTCGGACAATTCATCTTGTTTCCTCTCTTTCTTCCCTGCTTTCGGCAAGTCAAAACAAACACATTTTTAATAACCAATTCAAAAGCAATCCTATAAATCAAATAATAATTACTGCCCATAACATATGTGATAGGAAGACACTGTGCGGCATTTACCTACAAGCATTGCAATTGGAAGCAAGACTTCTCATCGACTGCCTCGTCAAAGAGATTATCCTCTATGACGACAAGATTGAGATCAAACTGAACAGTCCCCTGCCTCCCGACCCCTGGAAACCAACCAAAGACTATTTTGCAAGAACTGAAAAAGAGCATGACGAAAGTCATGGCTTTTTTATTCGGAACATATCTCTCTTTCTTTCCGCAATCCTCACCGCTAAGAGCCTACTTGCACTAATGTCATGTTTGAGATAAAAATAGAATAAAAAAACGCCCGAAAGCGGTCTGAAAAGAAATTATTTATACCCCAGCACTTTCCCCACAATTTATTCTTTTATGCAAAATTACAACCACACGGAGACCGTCAAAACTGTAATTTTCTTCAATTTAAGATAGAATCAGCTCTTCTTGGACAGGTATCCAAGAAATAAAAAACCTAACCCGAGCAGTGCGGATTAGGTTTTTTGGCTGCAAAATTTTGTCTAAAACGAACAATTAAATCGCGGAGTAGGTATCATAAATACACTTATAAATCTGCTGGAGATAGGCACCCGAGCAATAATTACCCCTTCTCTCCGTTCTCCACCCAGATTCTCGTCTTCAAACTCCGTTTTTCCCGTGGAGAGAGAACAATGAGTCCGTTTTCCTCCGCCGAAGAGGGCAAGTGAAAACAATCGATCGCACAAGTCTGAGGTTCGATGCAAATAAAACCCGCCCGAACAGGCGCATAGAGCATTCGGTAGCGGTAGTCTTCGGAAGCACAATAACAAATCTTTTCCCGATAAGCTGTATCTGTAATCGTTGCGGTATTTCCGCGAGCTTCGTAGAGGGCGGAAAGATGCTCTTGCCCGATCACATAATTGCCTGCACTGATT
>ERZ1643246.1674-NODE-1674-length-23363-cov-4.359061_pt1 | contig 23363 bp, 26 predicted proteins | sample MGYA00579265_ERZ1643246 | MGnify/ENA primary metagenome ERZ1643246 (study PRJEB29033, sample SAMEA4952261) | chicken gut metagenome | biome: Broiler Chicken; feature: Gastrointestinal Tract; material: Caecum | place: Ireland | collected 2018 | study: Broiler...
TAAAAAAAGAATCCTGTATTTATGCGGGTTCTGGCGTTTCGCAAACGCCTAAAAAAAATTAAGCCTGAAAGGTGGAGCTTAAAATCAAAGCCCGATTGACAGGAGAGCGCGCCGGTGCTATGCTTGGCGTATAAAAATAAAAAATCTGACAGCAACATGAATTTGAGACGCAAGGGCGTGTCCGCGGGGGAAGTGCGGATACGCCTTTTTTATTTTGCGGGGAAGATCACGGCTGTATGCTGACGGCAGGACAGAGAACAGGAGGAGAGCGCATGAAAAATGACAAGCTGGACGCAATAGACAAGGTGATTTTGGACATTCTGCAGGAGAACGCGAAGACGCCCCTGAAGGAGATAGCCAATAAGGTCTACCTCTCCACGCCGGCCGTGTCCGCCAGAATAGAGAAGATGGAGGAAAAAGGATTTATCACTGGCTACCACGCCCAGATCGACCCGGTCGCCCTGGGGTATCACATCAAGGCGCTGATCAATCTGGAGGTGGTGCCTGAGGACAAAAAGGAATTTTATCCCTTTGCGAAGGCCTGCCCCAATGTGATCGAGTGCAACTGCGTCACCGGGGACTATTCTATGGTGTTGGAGGTGCTCTTCCCCAGCACAGTGGAGCTGGATCAGTTTATCGGGGAACTGCAGCGCTTTGGGCGGACCAAGACGCTGATCGTGTTCTCCACCTCTGTGGAGCACAGGGGGATCACGGCGGAGGTTCGGGAGGATCAGGAGTCCGGCTCCTCCACCCTCCTGTGAAAATCCTCGATCATGGACTCCAGGGTGATTCCCTTCATTGTCTTTTTTATAGCTTCCTCAATCTCCTGGTAGGGGCCCTGCAGAACCAGGTGGATGTTCTGGGCAACCGGACATTTCCGGTCCGCGCAGGGGTGGATCCCGATGAGGGAGGAGAGGCCGTCCGGTTCAAGAGCCTGGTAGATCATGTATAGTGTGATGTCGGCGGGGGACATGCAAAGCTCGGCGCCTCCGGCGCCCCGGGCGACGGTGATGATCCCGGCTTTCTTCAGGGCGCTGAACACATTGCGGATCACCACCGGGTTGCAGCCTGTGCTCTGGGAGAGCAGAGTGCTTGTCACCCTGGCCTTTCCCTTCGCTTCATATATAAAAATCAGGCAGTGTACTGCCACGGAGCATTTCATGCTAATCTGCATCTTTCCATCCTCTCTCCATAATTAAAACGGTGTTGTTCATTGGCATTCATATAGCTTCCTGTAACAGGGACAGGGGGGGATGTAAATGTTGATTTTACATCTGGCCTGTGCTATACTGTACAAAGATGTAAATGTTCAATTTACATTATCCTATTTTATACATTTTGAAGCGGATTTGCAAGTGTAAGAGATTGACAGGAGGAGATGTGAGATGAAACTTTATGAGATTTGCTTCAGCCCCACAGGAGGAACGAAGAAGGCAGCGGATATTCTGGCGGGAGAGCTGGCCAAAGAGACAGAGAGCGTGGATCTGACAGACAGCAGGGCAGATTTCTCCGGCATTTCTCTGGAGGAAGAGGATGTGGCGGTGATCGCAGTTCCGTCCTACGGCGGACGTGTGCCGGGGACAGCGGCCGGGAGACTTGGGGCCATCAGAGGGAATGGCGCAAGAGCGGTTCTTGTCTGCGTGTACGGCAACCGGGCTTACGAGGATACCCTGGTTGAACTGCAGGATATCGCAAAGCAGGCGGGCTTTCGCGTGACAGCCGCGGTGGCCGCTGTGGCGGAGCACTCCATTGCCCGGCAGTTCGCGGCGGGCCGTCCGGATGCACAGGACAAGGAGCAGCTGCAGGGCTTTGGAGGGAAGATCCGGGAGAAGCTGGACGCAGGAGACGCCTCAGAGCCGGCGGTTCCGGGCAATCGCCCCTACAAGAAGGAGGGCGGAGCCGGCATGACGCCGAAGCCCACAAAGGACTGCGTGAAATGCGGCCTGTGCGCTGCGAAATGTCCGGTGCAGGCCATTGATAAGAATGACCCCAAAAACGTGGACAGCAAGGCCTGTATTTCCTGCATGCGCTGCGTATCCGTCTGTCCTCACTCCGCCCGGAAGGTGAGCGGCGTCATGCTGGCCGCCGTGGGCGCTATGCTGAAAAAAACGTGCTCTGAGAGGAAGGAGTGCGAGCTGTACATTTAATATGTGGCAGATCTGCCGGAAGGGACAGAAAGGAGCAGGCGTCCTCCCCCAAAGAGGGCGCCTGCTCCTGTGTTACTAAAAGTCCTTGCACATCTGATAGTAGGGGAGTTCCCCGTATCCCAGCCTCTCGTACAGGGAGATAGCCCGGGTGTTCTCCTTTGTGACCTCCAGACGGATACGCTTTACATCCGGATAGTGCTCCTCGATCCACCGGAAGACCTTTGTGCCGCAGCCCTTTCCCCTGGCCTCGGCTTTCAGATACAGCTCGTCAAACCAGATCTGCTCTCCGCCGGCCTCGTTGTTCCAGGAAACGGTGAAATGGGCATAGCCCAGGGTGACAGCTTCCGCCTGTGGGTCATTGACTTCCTGTTCCTCCAGGATCAGGACTCTGACGCAGGGGTTTCCTGCCACGGCCTCTGCCAGTGTACGCCGGAAGTTCTCTTCCGGGACTGTGTGAAGGCAGGCGGGACTGTTGTAAAAGTCCTTCATCATTTCCAGGATGACTGCCTCGTCTTTTTTCTCCATTGTTCTGATGATCAGCATAATCGATAACTCCTTTGCCCGGCACTTTTCGTGTTCTGTGCCGGCGTCTGCCCCCATCATATCACGGGGATCAGGGGAAAGCAAGAGCCCCGGCTGCCATGAGGAGCCGGGGCCGGATTATGTACTATGCATTTCAGAAAAGTCCATCCAGGTAGGTGGTGAGAAGACGGCGCATATTGCCCTCAAAGTCAGATTTCCCTATCTTCAGGCACCAGTCGAACACCACGCCGATGACAATGGTGCGGATGTCGCTTGTGACTGCCTCGAGAGGATACTTCAGCTGGATCGCGCCGGCCTCCAGGGCCCGCTGCAGATAATTCTGAACCGTGACGATGGGGTAGGGGCGCTCGGTCCGGATGTCCGGGTTCAGGGACTGGTTTTTTGGCGTGTAGTAGTTGGACACAAAGTCCAGGCCCAGCTCCCGGCAGTATTTCACGTAATTCAGATAGACGTGTATGATGGCTGTCTTGGCCTCCTCCGCGTTGGCGGGCAGATCCAGGCAGTCCGCGTCCACGCTGGGCTGCTCCTCGATGTAGTAGGACAGAAGGTCGTCCTTTGTCTTGAAGTGGTGGTAGAAGCTGCCATTGGACACGCCGGCCTCCTCGCATATATTTTTGATGGACAGCCCCTCGTAGCCCTTCTTGCGAAGGATGGTCTTTGCGGCCTGGAAGATCCGGTCCTTTGTCTCCTTTGACTTCTGCTGCTGTCTGGATAATTCCTGTGTTTCTCCCATATTAATAAATCCCCTTTGTGTGATACTGTTTCTTTTTTGTATCATAGCATATTTCCGGGGCAGTTTCAAGAAAACAGAGTGAACTCGGTATTTTGTCTCTCGTTGCGCGTCTGTCCTGTTTCCGGTATAATACATATTATACATGCCTGACGGGCCGGTTCCCCTGGGGCTGGCGCCGGGCAGCTTTGACTGATATATGATAGGAAATGAGGAATAGCAGGAGAATGGACATTAATCAGAAGATCACAGAGGAACTGGGAGTGAAGAGATGGCAGGTGGATGCCGCTGTAAAGCTGATCGATGAGGGGAACACCATCCCTTTTATCGCGCGTTACAGAAAGGAGGCCACCGGCACCCTGGACGACACCCAGCTTAGGACTCTCCACGAGAGGCTCCAGTATCTGCGGGGGCTGGAGGAGAAAAAGGAGCAGGTCCTGTCCACCATCGAGGAGCAGGGCAAGCTGACGGAGGAGCTGAAAAAGCAGATCCTCTCCGCGCAGACCATGGTGGAGGTGGAGGATCTGTACCGCCCCTACCGGCCAAAGAGAAGGACAAGGGCCATCATCGCCAAGGAGAGAGGGCTTGAGCCCCTGGCGGCCTTCATCAGTCTGCAGAGCGCAAAGGAGCCTCTGGAGAGGGAGGCGCAAAAGTATGTGGATCCGGAAAAGGAGGTGGCTTCCCCGGAGGAGGCCATCGCCGGGGCCAGGGACATCATCGCAGAAAATATTTCTGACGACGCGGACTACAGAAGCCATATCCGGAAGCTGACAAGGCAGAAGGGCAGGCTGGTGTCAAAGGCGAAGGACGAGGAGGCGGAGTCTGTGTACGAGATGTACTATGACTTCGAGGAGCCGGTGACAAAGCTGGCGGGGCACCGGATCCTGGCCATCAACAGGGGGGAGAAGGAAAAATTCCTCACCGTGAAGATCGAGGCGCCCCAGGAGGACATCCTCCGGTATCTGGAGAAGAAGACCATACACAGGGACAACCCCTACACCTCCCCGGTGCTTAGGGAAGCGGTGGAGGACAGCTATAAGAGGCTCATCGCCCCTGCTATCGAGAGGGAGATACGAAGCGAGCTGACAGAGAGCGCGGAGGACGGGGCCATCCGGGTGTTCGGGAAGAACCTGGAACAGCTCCTCATGCAGCCGCCTATCGCAGGACGCACGGTGCTTGGCTGGGATCCGGCCTTTCGGACGGGCTGCAAGCTGGCGGTGGTGGATCCGACAGGCAAGGTTATCGGCACTACGGTGATCTATCCCACGGCGCCTACCACGCCCCAGAAGATAAAGGCTTCCAAGGATCTGCTGAAAAAGATCATCCCCAAGTACAATATCTCCCTGATCTCCCTGGGGAACGGCACCGCCTCCAGGGAGTCGGAGCAGTTTATCGTGGAGCTTCTGAAGGAAATCCCCCAGAAGGTGGAGTACGTCATTGTCAGCGAGGCTGGCGCCTCTGTGTACTCGGCCAGCAAGCTGGCCTCCGAGGAGTTCCCCAGGTTCGATGTGGGGCAGAGGAGCGCCGCCTCCATCGCCAGGAGACTCCAGGATCCGCTGGCGGAGCTGGTGAAGATCGATCCCAGGTCTATCGGCGTGGGCCAGTACCAGCACGACATGAACCAGAAGAAGCTGAGCGACGCCCTCTCCGGTGTGGTAGAGGACTGCGTGAACAGAGTGGGCGTGGATCTGAACACGGCCTCTGCGCCGCTTCTTGCCTATATATCAGGCATCAGCGGCGCTATCGCGAAGAATATTGTGGCCTACCGGGAGGAAAACGGCCGGTTTACGGACAGAAGGCAGCTTTTGAAGGTGCCGAAGCTGGGGCCAAAGGCCTTTGAGCAGAGCGCCGGATTTATGCGTATTACAGGAGGGGACAATCCCCTGGACGCAACGGCGGTCCACCCCGAGACCTATCAGGCGGCCGGGGAGCTGCTGAGCCGGCAGGGCTTCACACCGGAGGATGTGGCCGGGGGAAGGCTGACCGGTCTGTCCCTCACCATCCGGGACTACGGGAAGCTGGCCGGGGAGCTTGGCATCGGCGAGCCTACCCTGCGGGACATCGTGAAGGAGCTGGAGAAGCCGGGACGGGATCCCAGGGACGAGATGCCAAAGCCCATCCTGCGCACGGATGTGCTGGAGATGAAGGATCTGAAGGAGGGCATGGTCCTGAAGGGGACTGTCAGGAACGTCATTGACTTCGGTGTGTTCGTGGACATTGGCGTGCACCAGGACGGCCTGGTCCATATTTCCCAGATCACGGACAAGAAGTTTATCAAGCATCCCCTGGAGGTGGTCAGCGTAGGGGATATTGTGGATGTGAAGGTCATGGGTGTGGACCTGAAGAAAAAGCGGATCCAGCTGACCATGAAGGGAATTTCGTAAGAGGGAAGAGAAATGAGCGAGAAGACCATAGGGACGCTGTCAAAATTTACCGGCATCCCCGCCCACACAATTAAATATTATGAGAAGATCGGACTTCTCTCCTCCAACCGGAAGGAGAGCTCCAACTACCGGTCCTACGACATGCGGATCTGTACGGACATCTACGAGTGTGTGAAATACAGAAATATGGGCTTTCCCCTGAAGGAGACAAAGGAGCTGGTCAAGGAGGCCGGCGACCGGCGGCTGGATGAGCTTCTGGATGAGCGGGAGAGCCAGATCGAGGAGGAGATCCGTGCCCTTACAGAGCAGAAGAGAAGGCTGGAGATTTTCCGCAGGGAGATCCGGGAGCTGGAAGGACGCCTGGGAAAATGGTATATAGAGGAGTGTGGAGATTTCTATTTCCGCTCCCAGACAAAGGAGCTGGACTATGACGGCGGAGACTATCTGGAGGCGGACGGGCTCAACCTGTCCACCCTTCTGCCTGTGAGCAAGACCACTGTGCACATGGAGAGGGAGTACCTGCGGGGGGAAAAGAGGGGCTACTCCTGGGGCATGGGCATCTTTCCCGGGGAGGACCGGGAGTGGATCCGGGAGAAGAAGGGCTACCGCTATGTCCCGGCAGGCAGAGCCTTTGTGATCTATCTGAAGATCACCGGCCCCTATGTGTCGGACGGGACCATGGCGGAGGAGATCGGCCGCTATTACAGACTGCTTTGGCCCGGCACGCCATCGGAGGCCTTTGGGATCCGGCTGAAGATCACCTTTGACGAGAACGGGAACGACTGGAATTATTTCAAGATCTTTATTCCTCTTGAAGAGAAATAGGGACTCCTTTTCCGGTCAGAGCGGACAGGACACAACCTGAAAGTTACTTCCAGGTTGTGTTTTTTTGTGAATAAAACAAGACGCAGGGAGGGGAAGAAATTGTGAAATTATAGAAAATACAAACAAAAATTTTCGGTTTAAGTGAAATTCTATAGATTATAAGAATGGAAAACAGATTGACATGAAAGCTGGAGATAGTTATAAAATTAACAATATCAAGAAGGTGCGACACAAAAGAGAGACATAAGAAAAGAAAAATATGAAGAGAAAGGAATGGAGAAAATGACGCGCGAAGAAGTAAAAAGCATGGATTTTGAAGCCTTCAAGGCGGCGCTCCCCACTATGGAGGACGTGCATTATCTGGAGGCGGACGGCACAGAGGTATACGGTATCTACAAGCATGATGTGTGCTACATGGAAAAGGACGGCATACAGCGCACTCTGCAGATGATCGTGCCGGAGATGAAGCCGGACAAAGGCTACACCTACCCGGCAGTCCTGTATGTACAGGGATCTGCCTGGATGAAGCAGGACAACTACAAGCGCCTGGGTGTGATGGCAAGGCTGGCCCAGCGGGGCTATGTGACGGCCATCCTCCAGTACAGAGAGAGCTCTCTGGCTTCCTACCCGGCGCCGGTGGAGGACGCCAAGACGGGCGTGCGCTTCCTCAGGATGCACGCAGAGGAGTACCACATTGATCCGGAGAACATTGTGATCATGGGTGACTCAAGCGGCGGACACACGGCTCTGGCAGCAGGACTCACCGCAGATGACGACTGCCTGGACGGGGGGATCTACCCGGAGGTGTCCTGCGGCGTGAAGGCCATCGTGGATCTCTACGGCGTGACCGATATCTGCCAGAAGGGCGATTTCCCCACCACTCCCAACCAGGGCGAGGCGGACAGCCCGGAGGGCATGCTCATCGGCGGCAACAATGTGTACGAGCACCCGGAGCTCTCAGGCCCGGTCATCCTGACAAACTATGTCAGGGCAGACAAAGAGATCCCGCCGATCCTGATGATGCACGGGATCGCGGACGATATGGTCTCCTACAATCAGAGCGTGCGGCTGTACAAGAAATTTCTGGAGGAGGGCAAGGACGTGACCCTGTACCTTGTGGAAAACGCGGGCCACGGGGATATTGCTTTCTGGACAGAGAAAAATATGGATATTGTGGAAGGATTTATCCGGAAGCATACCGGCAGATAAACAGGAGGGGCGGTAGAAAATGAATACAATATTGTTAATGGCCATTATTCTGATCTTGATCGTGGTGGCCACAGTTATAACGAAAAAGGTTCCCTTTAACTTTGTGCTTCTCATCGTGCCCATTGTCTGTGCCCTCATCCTGGGACACAGCGTGGAGGAGACCAGCACCTTTGTTGTGGAGCAGCTTTCATCCATGATGCAGTCGGCAGGCTTCATGCTTCTGTTCGCATTTCTGTATTTCCAGATGCTGACAGAGGCGGGCGTGTTTGACACTATCGTAACGGCAGTGACGACAAAGCTGGGACACAAGATGAACGTCATCGTGATCATGATCCTGACCACCCTGATCGGCGGCTTCAGCATCCTGACAGGTAACTTCACACCTGCCTACCTGATCACCTTCCCCATCCTTGTGCCTCTGTACAAGAGATTTGATTTTGACAGGGAGGCGGCCTTCATCATCGCCCAGACAGCTATGTCCGCCCTGTGCTTCATCCCGTGGGGCATCGGCATGGCCTACACAGCCTCCTCCGCAGGGCTGGACGCCAATGAGCTGGCGGCAGCCTCCATGCCCTGGGGCCTGTGCTTCATCCCGGCCATCATCCTCCAGTGGATCTACTTTGGCCTGCAGCACAAGAAACGTGTGGGAACCTTCCAGGCAGTGGCTGAGGTGGAGACCGCTGAGGAGAAGAAGGAGGAGAACCCGAACCTTCGCCCGAAGCTCTTCTGGGTCAACCTGATCATCTTTGTGATCGCCCTGGTGGCCCTTGGCGTGTTCGGCATTGCGCCCTACTTCGTGTTCATCGTGGCCACGGTTGTGACCGCCATGCTCAACTACCCGAAGAACTTTGGCGAGATATTCGCCAAGGTGGGCCCCATGTACCTGAATATCCTCATCATGCTGATCGCCATCAACGTGTATCAGGCTGTGTTCAACAACACCGGAATGGTGGGAGCTATCTCAGACGCGCTCATGCAGTTCTGCCCTGAGTTCCTGCTCCGCTACATCCACATCATCCTGCTGCTCCTGTGCGTGGTGATCATATACGTGATCCCCTTCCAGATCTTTAACGCACTGTACCCGATCTTCATTTCCATCGGGGCAGGCTTTGGGATCCCGGCCGTGGCAGTCATCGCACCCTTTGTCTGCAACCTGTCACTGGCTACCAGCTCCACGCCGACCAACTCATCCACATACACTGGCTGCGCGCTGACGGAGACGGAGGTACAGCACTTCTGCAAGAAGGCAGTGCCCATCCAGACCGTGACCAACGCGGTGGTCGTGCTGACAGCGGTGATCTTCGGGGTGCTGCAGCTGTAGTACTGAACATATCGCAGAATTATATTAAGAAATGGAAAGGCTCCTGCCGGATGTGGCGGGAGCCTTTTGCACTGGGAAAATGCCAGTCTGATGTAGAATGGAGACATGGCATGACAGAAAGAGAAAGGAAGGCGTCTTGCCTGCCTATCCCTGTTCCTTTGCGCCCTCTGTCACAGCCAGAGGAAGCCACTCATTTGCCAGGCATACGGTGTACAGAGCGATGCCCAGGGGCAGCAGGGCGCACCAGATGCTCCTTGGCCCGATGAGCGACCTGGCGGCAAAGGAGCAGGCCACACCCACATGGAAAGAGAGCAGAGTACATCCGAAGAACTTTGCCTTTACCGTGTGGGTTTTATCTTTATTTAAGAAGACTTCCGTGACAGCCATTGTGAACTGTTTCAGGTTGTTGGTGGAAAATAAAGTGGAGCTGGCAAAGCCCTTTGCCCCCTTAAAGCTGTTCCACTGGAAGGCGGTGGCGAAGAAGAAGGGGTAGAGAGCCAGAACCGGGTGGATGTCCATGGGAAAAAGTCCGATAAGGACTGCTGCGGCCCCGTCCAGGAAAATGCTGGCCACCTGAAGGTTGATGGAGCTGTGTCTGGGAAGCCATACTGTCAGGGTGATGGCAGCCATAAAGAGGAGCACGCCGCCCAGCCGCAGACAGGCGTCCGCGAAATCATGGCCGAGAAGGTCGGTCGCAAAGTAGATCATATTGGCAGTCTGGGCATTTCCGAAGAGGTCGCAGAAGCTCAGGATCGCATAGACCCCGAAAAAACCGCCTACAAAGGCCATCATATAATGAAGGGGAGTTTCATATTTTTTCATTTTTTCCATCTGTGTTCACCATTTGAATAAAGATTTTCTAAAATGCGGTGTAAACCGCTGTCCTGTGTATTATAGCATATTGCATACATATATAAAAATACATATAATATATGAATAAACATATAAAAAAAGTATGGGAAAGGTACGGCCCGTTTGGCAGGGAGAAAGGAGAGGCAGATGGATATAAAGTCTTTGAAGTATTACCTTGCGGTAGTGCAGGAGGGAAATATTACCCAGGCGGCAAAAAAGCTGTGCATCGCCCAGCCGCCTCTGAGCAGACAGATCCGGCTTCTGGAGGAGGAGCTGGGTGTCACTTTGTTTCTGCGTGGAAAAAAAGAGATACAGCTGACAGAGGAGGGGAGGTTCCTCAAGCAGCAGGCAGAAGAGATCATAGAGCTCATGGAGAAGACGAAGGAGCAGCTCGGGAAATTTGGCGGCACCGTCCACGGACTTGTCTCCGTGGCGGCGGCGGAGTCCTTCGGCATTGGGCTTCTGTCGGAGATGGTGGAGGCGTTCCACAGGGAATATCCCCAGGTGCATTTCCAGATCTGGTGCGGAAACAGCGACGAGGTCCGGGACAAGCTGGAGCGGGGCCTTGCGGATGTGGGGATCGTGAGGGCGCCGGTCTATATGGAGCAGTGCGAGCAGATTTTTCTGCGGAGCGAGCCCTGGGTGGCGGCCATGAGCCGGAACCATCCTCTGGCCGGAGAGGCAGGGGACGAGGTGCGCCTGGAGCGGCTCGGCGGAGAGACGCTGATGGTCCCTGTCCGGGCCTCCCTCCAGGAGGAGATCAACCACTGGTTCAACGAGATTGCCCAGGACAGGGAGATCCTTTGCTACTACAATTCCTCCGCCTCCATGCTGCCCATGGTGGAGCGGGGCATGGGCATTGCCATCTGCCCCGGCTCCGCCCGGTATTTTACAGGGGGCGATGGGATCGTGTACAAGACCATTGTGGAGCCCAGGAAGGAGTCCCGGCTCTATATGGTGAAGCGCCGATACCAGATGCTTCCCCAGGCCGCCGGGGCCTTCTGGGATTTTGTCTGCTCTACTTTCCCGCCTGCTTGATGATCTGATTGACGTAGGTGGAAAGCCCCGCTACCAGCACGCCCTGGACAATGGCAGTAAATGCGGCCATGGCGATCTCCGGTCCGGTGCGCAGAGGGCTTGTGGCCAGGACCCAAACGGCGCACAGAGCGATGCCAAGCCCGCCCAGAATGAGGGGGATATACTTGTCTTTGACGGTCTGCGCCTGTTTGAGCCAGATGCCGATGAAATACAGGATGACAGATACTATGAGAAGCTCCGGCTTGATATATTGAACGATCTGTTCCATGAGATTACCTCCGCTGTTTTTTTGAGGCGGCTGCATGGCGCCGCTGCTTTAATCTATGCGGAGGACTGCCGGAATGTGCGAGGGGCAGAACAAGGCGGCCCAAAACCGGCTGCCAGATAGTCATGGATGATCGTAGATATAAAGTGGGAAAATAAAGAAAATATAAAAAACGGAACTGCCGGTCTGATACCGGAGCTCCGTTTTTTGTCCTGGAGCATACGGGATTCGAACCCGTGGCCTCCACAATGCGAATGTGGCGCGCTCCCAACTGCGCTAATGCCCCATAAGGAAATTATACCACTTCAGGGGAAGAAATCAAGATGAATTTATGATAGAATACTTCTGTCAATATTTAAGCGGAAGATGGCAGGCCGGCAGATGAGGGCCGGCGCTGCGGGAAGAAAAGGAGATGGACAGGCATATGAAGAGGAATATGGATTTGGATAAAATACAGGCGCTGAAGGAGAAGATGGTGGAATTTTACAGGGGATGCCCGGAGCAGATCCAGCATTTCCTGAAGGTGTACGCATTTGCGGAGATGATCGGTGAGGCGGAGGGACTGGATGAACACACCTTGTTTCTTTTGAAATCCACGGCTCTTGTGCACGACATAGGCATCCGCCCGGCAAAGGAAAAGTACGGGTACTCCAACGGAAAGCTGCAGGAGCAGGAGGGGCCGGCTGAGGCCGGGAGGCTGCTGGACGAACTGGGCTACGGGGAGGCGGACCGGGAGCGGATCTGCTATCTGGTGGGACATCACCACACCTACACAGGGGTGGACGGCGCGGATTACCGGATCCTTCTGGAGGCGGATTTCCTGGTCAACGGCTACGAGGAGAAAATGTCCCGGGAGGCCCTCACACACGGCCTTTCCGCCGTTTTTGAGACGGAGACGGGGAAGAGACTTCTAAAGACTATGTTTGACGTGTAAAATCCATTGCATTTTCTGTGAAAAAATAATATAATTTCCTTATATTTACTACAAAAGACAGACAAAACAGAGGTCTGAAAAGTCATAGAGGCGTAAAGGAGAAAGAGCGATGAAAAAAAGAGTAGTAGTTGCATTAGGACACAGAGCGCTGGGGATCACGCTGCCGGAGCAGAAGGAGGCCGTGAGGAGGACGGCGGTATCCATCGCGGATCTGATCGAGGAGGGATACCAGGTAGCCATCACCCACAGCAACGCACCCCAGGTGGGGATGATCCACACAGCTATGAATGAGTTTGGAAAGGTGCACCAGGATTACACGCCGGCTCCCATGTCTGTGTGCTCAGCCATGAGCCAGGGGTATATCGGATATGACCTTCAGAACGCGATCCGGGAGGCGCTCCTGAACAGGGGCATTTACCGTACCGTCAGCACCATACTGACGCAGGTGACAGTAGATCCCTACGACGAGGCCTTCTACACGCCCACCAAGGTGCTGGGCCGCTACATGACAGCCGAGGAGGCGAACGAGGAGCGCAAGAAGGGGAACTATGTGATCGAGGAGCCGGGAAAGGGCTTCCGCCGCGTAGTCTCTGCCCCCAACCCGGTGAGCATTGTGGAGATCGACGCCATCAAGGCGTTGATAGGCGCGGATCAGGTAGTCATTGCCTGCGGAGGCGGCGGCATCCCTGTCATGGAGCAGGATCACCGCCTGAAGGGCGCCAGCGCGGTCATTGAGAAGGATCTGACAGCCGGAAAGATGGCAGAGGAGATCGACGCGGACGAGCTGATCATCCTGACAAGCGTGGAGAAGGTGCGCATCAACATGAACACCCCTCAGGAGTCCGAGCTGGGAGAGATCTCCCTTGCTGAGGCCAAGCAGTACATGGAGGAGGGGCACTTCGGCGTGTACAACATGCTTCCCAAGTTCAAGGCCTCAGTGGAGTTCATTGAGAAGAGAGAGGGGAGAAGCGCCCTCATCACTTCCTTTGACAAGCTGAAGGACGGACTCAAGGGAAAGACTGGCACAATCATCCGGTAAGAAAAAAGCAGTATATCGATCTATTGATCCCGGCCGCGCAAGAACCGCGGCCGGGATTTTTCTATGCAAGAAGTGTGTTAAAAATGTAACAGGAGACGTAACACTTTTTAAAAGTATTACGTCTGAAATGAACAATTGTAAAACACACTTGACATTTCATGTAAAGCCAACTATACTGAAAATGTAAAGTAAACTATACGATTGTGAAGGGGATGTCGAGCCTATGAAGACCCGGATTCAGGAGCTGCGCAGGAAATACAAGCTCTCCCAAGAGGAGCTTGCCCTGGCGGTGGGGGTCACCCGGCAGACGATCATTTCGCTGGAGAAGGAGAAGTACACGGCTTCCCTTGTGCTGGCCCACAAGATCGCCAGATATTTCGGGGTGACCATTGAGGATGTATTTGATTTTTCAGAAGTGGACGAGGAGGAGATGTGAGATGAAGGAGTACAGAGCAAAGCTGAAGAGACAGATCATCTGGATGATCGTCGGTATCATTTTTTCCTGCATGATCATTGTGATCTGCTGCGTCAGCGCCATGCGGCTGGGGGCGGATGAGCATGAGGCCAGCTTTATGAGAGGATTTCAGAGCGGCCTGTTCCTGGCCTGGGCGACCATCGCGGTCTACGGGATCGTGGTGAATGTCCGGGCGCTGCGGGATGAGAAGCGGCTGCGGGCGCTCTACATCAAGGAGCACGACGAGCGGCTGCAGGCCATCCAGAGGGAGTCGGGCCGGGCAGCCTACTGCATCAGCCTGTTCGGACTTCTGACAGCGGCCATTGCGGCGGGATTTTTCAGCATGACTGTGTTCGCGGTGCTGATCGGAGCTGTGCTCTTTGTGAGCCTGGTGGGCCTGGGTGCGAAAATCTGGTTCCACAGGACGATGTGATGCAGCCCTGTGTCATACGGGCCTGGAAATTGTGTAAAATTTAAGGAAAAAGTATTGACAAATTTTCGGGGGGGGGTATATTATTGTACTAAATTAATAGTACAGGCGGTGCAGGCGCCTGAGAACATAGAAATGAAAAAACAAAAAAGATCATCCAAGGAAGATCATCCCATGAGGGGAGAAAGGAAACAGAGGCTATGATTGAGATCAGAGACCTGACCAAGGTGTACAGACTGAACAAAAAACAGATGGCTGAGTCCCACACGAAAAATCCGAAGAAGACGGCTGTGGACCACCTGAGCCTGACGGCGAAAAAGGGGGAGATCTACGGACTTCTTGGGCCAAACGGGGCAGGGAAGACCACCACTTTGCGGTGCGTTTCCACCATTATAAAGCCTACCGGCGGCGAGATCTACGTGGACGGCCACGAGGTGCAAAGAGAGCCGGAGGCGGTCCGCAACTGCATCGGATTTCTCACAAGCGATATCAAGCTGGACGACCAGTTTGACGCGGATTACATGTTCCGCTTCTTCGGCCGTCTCCACAAGGTGCCTGAGGAGAAGCTCAGGAAGCGCAGGGAGGAGCTGTTTGACTATTTTGGCATCAGCGAGTTCGCCCACAAGAAGATCAAGGAGCTGTCTACAGGTATGAAGCAGAAGGCGGCTATCGCGGTCAGCCTTGTGCACGACCCGGATATCGTCATCTTTGACGAGCCCACCAACGGTCTGGATATCATCACTGCGAGAAATGTGACGGACTATCTGAAAAAGCTTCGGGACGAGGGCAAGCTGGTCATCGTTTCCACCCACATCATGTCCGAGGCGCAGAAGCTCTGCGACCGCATCGGCATCATTATCGACGGGCAGAAGGTGGCAGAGGGCACCCTGGATGAGCTGCTCACGCAGACATGCACGAACGACCTGGAGGATGCGTTCTTCCAGCTCTACGCGGCCAGAAAGGGGGAGAGGTAGATGTTAAACGGTATTAAACAGATATTTGGAAAAGAGATGGCCAGGATATTGAAGGACAAAAAGATGGTTTTCTCCGTCTTTCTTCTCCCGGTCATCATCATGGTAGCCCTGCTCACCATCATCAACAGCCTGGCGGGACAGATGCAGTCAGATATAGAGGATCACAAGTCCATTGTCTGGATGCAGAACGAGCCGGAGAGCTTTGAGGCCTTTCTCTCCTCCGCGGGGATGGAGTACAGTGTCAGGACAGTGGACTCTGACAGCGACCGGGCGGAGGCGGAGGATCAGATCCTGAACGGGAAGGCGGACCTTCTCATAGAGTTCCCGGAAAATTTTGATCAGCTGGTCGCCGGCTTCCAGGAGGGAGACCCGGTCCCACAGGTCAAGACCTACTATAATCCCTCTGAGGATTACTCCGCTCAGGCATATCAGGAGATTTCCGTGGGTGTGCTGGAGTCCTATCGCCAGACCCTGCTGGCAGGGCGGGTGGGAAACCCGGACGCCATCACTGTATTTACCGTCAATTCGGACAATGACGATATGGTGATCCAGGACGACGAGAAGGCCAGCGGCCGGGCCCTGGGCATGATGCTTCCCTATTTCATCACGATCCTTCTCTTTGCCGGAGCCATGGGAATCGGCACTGACATGATCGCCGGGGAGAAGGAGAGGGGAACCATGGCCAGCCTTCTGGTGGCGCCTGTAAAGCGATCCTCCATTGTCCTTGGAAAGGTGTTCGCCCTGATGGCGGTATCGGGAATTTCCTCCCTCATCTACGTGGCAGGTATGGTGGTGTGCACGCCCTTTATGATGGACTCCATGACTGGTATGGACGAGGCCCTCAACCTGAACCTGGGAGCGGACCAGATCATCATGATGGGACTTCTCCTCATTGCCATCGCCTTCCTGTACTCCGCCGTTGTGGCGCTGATCTCCGTCTTCGCGAAGACGACGAAGGAGGCCAGCAGCTATATCATGCCGGTGTACATGGTGGTTCTGGTTGTGGGACTTCTGACCATGTTCCGCATGGGAGACGGAGGACGCTGGGATTTTTATATTCCATTCTACAACAGCGCCGTTGCCCTCCAGTTGATACTGAGCCATGAACTGACTATGTCCCAGTACCTGATCACTCTGGTGGAGACCCTTGCGCTGGGCGGTATCCTGACCGTGCTCATTGCCAGAGCCTTCAACAACGAGAAGGTCATGGCGCTGTAGGCAGGAAAGCGGAATAAAAGAACAAAAAGTCAGGACAGGATAAAGAGCCTTGTGCCCTCACCGTCCCTTTTCCATCAGCATATGATGAAAGGGGAGGTGACAGCATGAGGCTTTGTGATTTTCAGCAGAAGGAAGTGATCAATGCCTGCGACTGCCGGAAGCTGGGGTATGTGGCGGACCTGGTCTTTGACGAGTGTACAGGCTGCATTGAGTCGGTGATCGTGCCAAGAGGAGGATTTCTGTGCGGCTGGTTCGGGGATACCGGGGAGTACGTCATCCCCTTTGACTGTATCAGGAAAATCGGCCCGGATATCATCCTTGTGGAGATCCACGAAGAAAAAAGGCACAGGTCGAAGTAATAAATTGACAAGTCCGGCCGGCGGGATATATACTTGTCTTAATATTTGAGAAAGGACGGAAGACCAAGATGAAATGCCCATATTGCAACCATCCGGATACGAGAGTCATCGACTCCAGACCGGCAGACGACGGTAATTCCATCCGCAGAAGGCGCTCCTGCGATGTATGCGGAAAGCGGTTTACCACCTATGAAAAAGTAGAGACTATCCCGCTGATCATTATAAAGAAGGACAACAACAGGGAGCAGTACAACCGCGGAAAGATCGAGACGGGCATCCTGCGGGCCTGCTACAAGAGGCCAGTGTCCGCAGCTGAGATACAGAAGTGCATCGACAGGGTGGAGACAAAGATATTCAGCCTGGAGGAGAAGGAGATCCCCAGCAGCGCTATCGGCGAGATCGTCATGGATGAGCTGAAGAAGCTGGATGAGGTGGCCTACGTCCGTTTCGCTTCGGTGTACAGGGAATTTAAGGATGTAAACACATTTATGGACGAGATTAAGAAAATACTGGACAGAGGAAATGCGTAAAACAATGGATTATCAGCGGATTTTGGAAGGCATACTGGACATTGGAGAGGCCATGCTCTGCAGCGGAGCGGAAAATTTCAGACTGGACGACACCATGTACCGGATGTGCAAAAGCTACGGCTTCAAGAGGTACGATGTGTTTGTCATCCCCAGCAACATCCAGATTACAGTGGAGACGCCGGAGGGGGAGATCCTCACCCAGATCCGGCACATCGAGTCCACGGGCATCAACTATGACCGGCTGGACTACATGAACAATCTGGCCAGATACGTGTGCGCCCACACGCCGGACGCGGATGAGCTGCACAGGAGGTATGTGGAGGTCATGAACCGGAAGGAGCAGCCGCTTTGGATCACCTACCTGGCGGGAGTCATGGGCGGCACCGGGTTCGCCGTCTTCTTTGGATGCGGGCTGACGGACGCGGTAGTGGCAGTGCTTGTGTCCCTCATGATCGTGTTTGTGGGAAACTGGCTTGGAAAGCGGGAGGACAATCTCCTGATATACAACTTAATCCTGGCCTTTCTGTCGGAGACGGTGATCATCGGCATGGATTTCCTGGGGATCGGCACCCACCCGGACCGGATCATGATCGGCATTGTCATGCTGCTCATCAGTGCCCTGAGCACCACGAACGGGATCCGGGAGATCCTGCAGAGAGATTTTCTCTCCGGTCTTATCAATATCATGAACTCTGTCCTGGGAGCGGCGGGCATTGCCTTTGGCATCGCCATCGCCATGCAGCTTCTTGGGGAGGGCGCCTACGACGGCTTCACGCTGAACCACAGCGTGCCCATCCAGCTTATCTCCTGTACCGTAGCCTGCGTGGGATTTGCCATGTGGTTCAAGATCCAGGGGAAGCAGGTGCTCTTTTCCGGGCCCGGATATCATCCTTGTGGAGATCCACGAAGAAAAAAGGCACAGGTCGAAGTAATAAATTGACAAGTCCGGCCGGCGGGATATATACTTGTCTTAATATTTGAGAAAGGACGGAAGACCAAGATGAAATGCCCATATTGCAACCATCCGGATACGAGAGTCATCGACTCCAGACCGGCAGACGACGGTAATTCCATCCGCAGAAGGCGCTCCTGCGATGTATGCGGAAAGCGGTTTACCACCTATGAAAAAGTAGAGACTATCCCGCTGATCATTATAAAGAAGGACAACAACAGGGAGCAGTACAACCGCGGAAAGATCGAGACGGGCATCCTGCGGGCCTGCTACAAGAGGCCAGTGTCCGCAGCTGAGATACAGAAGTGCATCGACAGGGTGGAGACAAAGATATTCAGCCTGGAGGAGAAGGAGATCCCCAGCAGCGCTATCGGCGAGATCGTCATGGATGAGCTGAAGAAGCTGGATGAGGTGGCCTACGTCCGTTTCGCTTCGGTGTACAGGGAATTTAAGGATGTAAACACATTTATGGACGAGATTAAGAAAATACTGGACAGAGGAAATGCGTAAAACAATGGATTATCAGCGGATTTTGGAAGGCATACTGGACATTGGAGAGGCCATGCTCTGCAGCGGAGCGGAAAATTTCAGACTGGACGACACCATGTACCGGATGTGCAAAAGCTACGGCTTCAAGAGGTACGATGTGTTTGTCATCCCCAGCAACATCCAGATTACAGTGGAGACGCCGGAGGGGGAGATCCTCACCCAGATCCGGCACATCGAGTCCACGGGCATCAACTATGACCGGCTGGACTACATGAACAATCTGGCCAGATACGTGTGCGCCCACACGCCGGACGCGGATGAGCTGCACAGGAGGTATGTGGAGGTCATGAACCGGAAGGAGCAGCCGCTTTGGATCACCTACCTGGCGGGAGTCATGGGCGGCACCGGGTTCGCCGTCTTCTTTGGATGCGGGCTGACGGACGCGGTAGTGGCAGTGCTTGTGTCCCTCATGATCGTGTTTGTGGGAAACTGGCTTGGAAAGCGGGAGGACAATCTCCTGATATACAACTTAATCCTGGCCTTTCTGTCGGAGACGGTGATCATCGGCATGGATTTCCTGGGGATCGGCACCCACCCGGACCGGATCATGATCGGCATTGTCATGCTGCTCATCAGTGCCCTGAGCACCACGAACGGGATCCGGGAGATCCTGCAGAGAGATTTTCTCTCCGGTCTTATCAATATCATGAACTCTGTCCTGGGAGCGGCGGGCATTGCCTTTGGCATCGCCATCGCCATGCAGCTTCTTGGGGAGGGCGCCTACGACGGCTTCACGCTGAACCACAGCGTGCCCATCCAGCTTATCTCCTGTACCGTAGCCTGCGTGGGATTTGCCATGTGGTTCAAGATCCAGGGGAAGCAGGTGCTCTTTTCCGGCATCGGTGCTTTTTTCACCTGGGCTATCTACTGCCTGGTGTATGCGGTCTGGCCCAGCAACTTTGTGGCCACTATGGCAGGAGCTGTCTTTGTAGCGGCGTTTGCCTTCATCATGGCCAGGGTCAACAAGGCGCCGGCGACTATTTTCCTGACTGCGTCAGCCTTTCCGCTCATTCCCGGACCGAATCTCTACTATATGATGTACGGCTGGGTGAGCGGCGACAGTGTCCTGGCAAGCCAGGAGACAAGCGTGCTGCTTGAGACCTGCCTTGGTATTGCCCTGGGTTTCCTGATCGTGGACGTGGTGTCCAGGTGTGTCCTTTACGCGGTGAAGCGAGAGGGCTTCCGGGGAGAAAATATCATCTGACCCGGTGAGAAATAAATTGCGCATCCTACCGGAAAGTGCTATGATAAAAGAGGAAGCATATACAGCTTCTTCTTTTTTGATATGCAAATTTATTTTCAAGTTTTACAGATAGATCGGGTGTGTGTATATGAGAAACTATAAATTGACCATTGCCTATGACGGAAGCCGCTACCAGGGGTGGCAGCGGCAGGCCACGACGGACAATACGATCCAGTATATTATAGAGTGGAGCCTTGGAAGAATTGTGGGCTACCGGGTGCAGGTGGACGGCTCCGGACGGACGGACAGCGGCGTCCACGCCAGAGGGCAGGTGGCCAGCGTGAAGCTGTCCGGCCTCTACGACCCGGAGGAGCTGAAGGCTGCGCTAAACCGCTACCTCCCGGAGGATATCCGCATTCTCAAGGTGGAGCTGGTAAAGAATAATTTTCATGCGAGAAAAAGCGCCAAGGGAAAGAAATACGAGTACTATATAGACTGCAGGGAGAAGCCGGATGTGTTTTCCCGGCGCTACTGCTACCACTATCCGGAGAAGCTGGATATAGAGGCCATGCGGGATGCGGTGAAATACCTCATCGGCGTCAAGAATTTTGCCAGCTTCACGGACAACAAAGAGACAAACGATACAGTCCGCAGGATCTACAATATCAAGATCGTGCGTTCCGGGGAGAAGGTCAGGATCACCTACTACGGGTCCGGCTTCCTCTACCACATGGTCCGCATCCTGACAGGGACTCTGATCGAGATCGGGACAGGCAGGCGGGACGCCAGCAAGCTGCCGGTGGTCATCGCAGCGGAGGACCGCAGCCTGGCGGGATTTCTGGCGCCGGCCAGAGGGCTGTTCCTGCGGAAAGTGTATTATTAGACGACAAGGAGAACAGAGCATATGAAATTCATTTCCTGGAATGTGAACGGCCTGCGGGCCTGTGTGCAGAAGGGCTTTACAGACTTTTTCAAAGAGGTGGATGCGGATATTTTCTGCATCCAGGAGACAAAGCTGCAGGAGGGGCAGATCGACCTGGAGACGCCGGGCTACCATCAGTACTGGAACTATGCGGTGAAAAAGGGCTACTCCGGCACGGCTGTGTTTACAAAGGAGGAGCCTCTTAGCGTGTCCTGCGGCATCGGTATGGAGGAGCACGACCAGGAGGGGCGGGTCATCACCCTGGAGTACCCGGAATTTTACTTTGTCACTGTGTACACGCCCAACTCCCAGAACGAGCTGGCCAGGCTTTCCTACCGGATGCAGTGGGAGAGCGATTTCCTGGCCTACCTTAAGAGGCTGGAGGAGAAAAAGCCGGTGATCTTCTGCGGGGACCTGAATGTGGCCCACAGGGAGATCGACCTGAAAAATCCCAAGACGAACAGAAAGAACGCGGGATTTACAGACGAGGAGAGACAGAAATTTACGGAGCTTCTGGAGGCTGGGTTTATCGACACCTTCCGGTACTTCTACCCCGACAGGGAGGGGATTTATTCCTGGTGGTCCTACCGGTTCAAGGCCAGGGAGAAGAACGCAGGGTGGCGTATCGACTATTTCTGTGTGTCCAGATGTCTGGAGGACAGGCTGGAGGACGCCAAAATACTGACCGATGTGATGGGATCCGACCACTGTCCCGTGGAGCTGGATCTGAAATAGCAGGGAAAAGAGAGAAAAAGAAAAGTAAGGGAAAGAGGCGGGCGAATATGAGGATTGAGAGAGAACACGCGGCGGCAGTTGTCATTGATTACCAGGAGAAGCTGATTCCTGCCATGGACAGGAAGGAGACGCTCATAGAGAACTCCTCCATCCTGCTGGCGGGTCTTCGCGCGCTGGGCATCCCCATGGTGTTCACCCAGCAGTACACAAAGGGGCTGGGCAGTACAGTGAGGGAGCTGACCCAGGCTGCGGGGACGGAAGAATTTGTGGAGAAGATCCGCTTCAGCGCCTGGCAGGATGTGGTCAGCAGCCATCCCTGGATACAGGGGAAAAAGTACATTATCCTCTGCGGCGTGGAGTCCCATATCTGCGTGCTGCAGACCCTGATAGATCTGCGTGCCGCAGACTTTGTGCCCGTGCTGGTGACAGACTGCGTTTCCAGCAGGAAGAGGACAGACTATGAGACGGCTCTGATCCGGGCCAGGCAGGAGGGGGCTATCCTCACCACATACGAGGCGCTGCTCTTTGAGCTGCTTGAGAAGGCCGGTACAGAGGAGAGCAAGAAGATCCAGCGGCTTGTGAAATAGGAAAGACAAAAGAAAAGGGAGGGTATATCTGATCTGTTCCGGATCAGATATACCCTCCGTCTATTCCGATGATTTGCCCGGTCATGTAGGCCGGGGCATGGGCGGTCTGCCACACAAGGTCCGCTGCCTCCCGGGGCGTCCCGAACCTTCCGGCGGGGATCTCCTCCTCCAGCGCCTCCCGCTCCACGGGGGAGAGCCAGGAGTTCATAGATGTGTCGATGACCCCGCAGGCGATGGCGTTGACCTGCAGGTTGCTGGGGGCCAGCTCCTTTGCCAGGGCCCGGGTCAGGCCGTGGATCCCGGACTTGGCGGCCGAGTAGGCGGCCTCGCAGGAGGCGCCCACTGTCCCCCACATGGATGAGATGTTGATGATCCGCCCTTTTTTGCGCGTCACCATGGGCGGGACGGCGCTGCGGCAGCAGTAGAAGACAGAGGACAGGTTGGTGTCCATCATTCTCTGCCACTCCAGGTCCGTCATGTCGGTGAGGAGCCCGGTGTGGGAAATGCCGGCATTGTTCACCAGCACGTCCAGACAGGGACAGAGCTGATAAATTTTCTTAAAGATCTGCCGGACCTCCTCCGGGTTTCCCACGTCCCCGGGGACAAGCGTGCACTGGCCGGGGAGCTGCTCCTGGATTTCCTGCCAGACCTTCTCCAGCTCCTCCAGCGAGGAGCGGCAGTTGAGAAAGACGTGCCACCCCTCCTCGGCAAAGCGGAGGGCGCAGGCGCGGCCGATGCCCCTGGAGGCTCCTGTGACGAGTACGTATTTTACAGACTGTGTTGCAGACATGAACATTCTCCTTTTGTCTTTATCGTTTCTCCCATTTTACACCAGAGTATACCTGCTGTCTACCTGTCCGGGCAGGCGCGTATTTTCAGTCCGCTTTCTTCTGTGCATACAAAGCAGCTCTCGTACATGCCGCCAATGTTTTTAGGTTCATAGAGAACGTCCAGACCTGTTTCTATCATGTCAATGGTCAGCGCATTTACCTCCTCTGTGCTTTCTACAGAAAATACGATAAAAATAAATCCATCCTTACGCTTTTCCAAGGACAGCATCCCTTTCATTGCTGCATTTCACCTCCGGCCTTTTTGCAAGCACGATCCCTGCTGACAGAAGGAGCGGGAACAGTACGCCTGCTAAAATACCTATTTTCAGATCGTTATCCATAGCGTCTGAGAC
>ERZ1643246.1678-NODE-1678-length-23314-cov-7.552474_pt1 | contig 23314 bp, 26 predicted proteins | sample MGYA00579265_ERZ1643246 | MGnify/ENA primary metagenome ERZ1643246 (study PRJEB29033, sample SAMEA4952261) | chicken gut metagenome | biome: Broiler Chicken; feature: Gastrointestinal Tract; material: Caecum | place: Ireland | collected 2018 | study: Broiler...
GAAAGTACGGGAAAAGTACGGGAAAAGTACGGGAAAAGTACGGGAAAAGTACGGGAAAAGTTAAATGCAAGCCAAAAAAAGATCATAGAATATGTTGAAAAGAATGGAATGATAACTAATAAAGAAGCACAAAAGCTTCTAAGTATAAAAGAATCAAGAGCATTAAAGATATTAAGAGAATTAACTAATTTAGAATTGCTAAAGAAAGAAGGAAAATCAAAAGGCACTTATTATGTGTTGCAAAATAAGGGCGAATAAGATGAATAAGGTGAATAATATTTCGCAATCATACCTTCCGGGCATACCACACCATGTAAACTAAGCATTTGTCTATAATCTTAACCAGTCATAAAATATATACAGACAAAAAGATTATATTTTCAAACTGGAGGCATAACACATGGATACAGAAAAAATGAAACAGGATTTAGGCGGAGGGAATGTATTTGAGATCGGTGATCCTAACACGGCATTTGCCCAGTATTTTGTTGGCCAGAGTTATCTGAAGATGCTTACTACACAGAGAGTTGGAATAGGCAACGTAACTTTTGAGCCAGGCTGCCGAAATAATTGGCATATTCATCACAAAGGCGGACAGATCCTGTTAGTGACAGACGGACGCGGGTATTATCAGGAATGGGGAAAAGAAGCGCAGGAATTAAAAGCCGGAGATGTGGTTAATATTCCGCCGGAAGTAAAACATTGGCATGGGGCAGCACCGGATTCCTGGTTTCAGCATCTGGCAATCGAGGTTCCTGCCGAAGGTGCATCCAATGAGTGGCTTGAGGCTGTTTCAGATGAAGAATACAGAAAACTTCATTGAATTTACAGAATATAGAAGACAGGAAAGAAGGAATAGAAAATGGCAGTGACAGGGTTTGCGAGAGAATATTGTGAGAGATTATCCATGAATGTATGGGAAGAACTTCGTAAGACGGATCCTGAGTTTGCAGATTTTTTCCGGAATTTTGCCTTTGATGAGGTGGTAAATGAAGATGATTTGGACGAGCATACGAGAATGATGGCGATTCTCGCTGCATTACTGGGATGCCAGGGAAAAGAAATCTATGAAGAAATGCTGCCGGCCGCATTGCGTGCAGGAGTTACCCCCGTTGAGATCAAAGAAATTGTCTATCAGGCAACGGCTTATTTAGGAATCGGGCGGGTATATCCTTTCTTCCGGATAACAAATCAGGTGCTGGAGGCCGAGAAAGTTGCCCTTCCATTGGAAGAGCAGGGCACCACGGGAATCGAAGACCGCGTGGAAAAAGGAGAACAGGCACAGGTGGATATTTTCGGAGAAGGAATGAAAGGATTTGCAGCTTCCGGACCGGAAGAATCCAGACATATCAATCGATGGCTGTCCGGCAACTGTTTTGGAGATTACTATACCAGAACAGGTCTTAATTATCAGCAAAGAGAGATGATTACATTTTGCTTTCTGGCAGCCCAGGGCGGCTGCGAGCCACAGCTTGTCAGTCATGCAGCCGGCAATATGAAAGTGGGAAATGATAAAGCGTTTCTGATAAAAATTATTTCCCAGTGTCTGCCATATATTGGGTATCCAAGATGCTTAAATGCACTGCGATGTGTCAATGAGGCGGCTAAGGAGTCCTAAGAAGAGGAACGGCGTGCTGTTTTGCAATGGAACGACATGCCGTTATTCGTTATCCGAAAGGTAGAAAATCGCCTTAAAAAACAGACTATTTTCATGTTTTTGGAATTGTGGTAGAATATAAACGCAGATGGGCACCTGCTGACATTCAGGCCAATATTTCTTAGGAGGAACAAAAATATGTTCCGTTATGTTTGGTCATTTGGATTGGCTATTACGGAGAAAATCAGATGAACACGCCGATATTAGAAACGAAACGTTTGATTCTAAGAAAATTTACGGAACAGGATATGGAAGCATTGTTTTTAATCCTTCAAGACAAAGAGGTCAATCGGTTCTTGCCATGGTATCCTTTGAAAAGTCTTGAGGAAACTCAAAGATTTTATGAGGAAAAATATGCTTCCAAGTATGCACAGCCGCAAGCATATGCTTACGCAATCTGTCTGAAAAAAGACAATTATCCCATTGGATACATGAAAGTTGACATGGAAGAACACCACGACTTTGGCTATGGACTTCGCAAAGAATTTTGGCATAAAGGGATTGTCACAGAAGCAGGGAAAGCTGTTATAGAGCAAGTAAAAAAAGATGGCTTGCTCTATATTACAGCAACACATGATAGAAACAACCCCAGAAGCGGCGGAGTCATGCGAAATGTGGGAATGAGATACCAATATTCTTACGAGGAACAATGGCAGCCTAAAAATATTCCCGTTATATTTAGAATGTACCAGCTTAATTTTGACGGTGACGAAAATAGGATTTATCAACAATATTGGGATAGTTCGATTGTTCATTTCATTGAAAAGGATATATGATCTGCTTTTTATAGATTGACACTTAAAGAGAAAAACCAGCCGGGTCAGTCAACGGTCAAGATGAACGATGCATAAATGCTCCGCTGTTGTCAGTCCCGTTCGTCTTTGCTAAAGGGTAAATGAAACCAGATGTGCGTTTGCATGTTTTGGCACGAAGTAGAGGAGATAGGAAATGAAGATTCGTTTTGCACAGCCGGAAGATGCGAAAAAACTTCTGGATATTTATGGCCAGTATATTGACACCCCGGTTACATTTGAATATACACTTCCCTCAGAGCAGGAGTTTGCCGGGAGAATCGTGCAGATTATGAGAGAATATCCCTATTTGGTCTGTGAGGAAGCAGATCAGATTGTAGGATATGCATATGGACACCGGGCAATGGAACGTGCTGCCTATCAGTGGAATGCAGAGTTATCTATTTATCTGCATCAGGCTTATACGTCCAAAGGGCTGGGGAAAAAATTATACATGCGGCTGATGGAGATTTTAAAATTGCAGGGAATTCGCAATGTCTATGGATGTGTCACGGTACCGAACGAAAAAAGTGAGGGGCTGCATCTTGCCATGGGATTTCGAAGACTGGGTGTCTATCACAATATAGGATATAAATGTGGAAAGTGGCATGATGTGGTCTGGTTTGAAAAGAACATTCAGGATTATGGACGGCCAAAGCCGATTTGCCCGATTTCAAAGATTCCTGAGGAAAAATTGAAAAATATTTTGTCCTGCTGAAAGAAAATGCGGACTTTGTGTGTACTACAGGATTTAATAAGGAGGGTAATTACCCCTCCTTGATTTTTGTAGATGAATTATGTAATTATTTTCACTGAATTAAGTGTTTTTTCTTGTCCTTCCTTTTGCCCTGTGTTAAAATATTTTTATTCTAAACCGGCGTTTCTGCCGGAAAAATTGTGGCGAGTCTGCCGCAGTGATTACCCATTATAACAGAAAAATACGAATGTGTCTGCGTTATTGTATTGGAAGATACTTGGCTTTTTCTTGCTTTACAGGGGGCGTGGGCCTGTTCTATAATGAAAGGAGAATGAAACATGGAGAGAAAAAGCTTAAAAGACTTGACGCTTCTGGACCGTTTTTTGTTTGCGGAAGCAGTGGAAGACCCGGAGACTATGCAGATACTGCTGGAAATTATACTGGGTGAGGAGATTGTAATCGAAAATCTGCCTCAGACAGAAAAGGAGCAGAGAAAATCTCCCCGGTACCGGCATATCCGTCTGGATGTGTGGGCGAAAGACGAGAATGACCGGATTTATGACACGGAAGTGCAGCGGCGTGATACGGGAAATCTGCCTAAGAGAAGCCGGTATTACCAAGGGCTGATAGACGGGAAACTTCTAGAACCAGGGACAGTGGACTTCAATCTTCTGAATGATGTCTTTATCATTCTGATCACTCCCTTTGACTTGTTTGGCTCGGAAAGGTACCGTTATACGTTCCGTATGAGATGTGAGGAAGAGGGAGAAATCAGCCTGGGGGATGGGGCAGTGCGGATTTTTCTGAATACCCATGGAAAGGATCCGGAACATATCAGTCCGGAACTGGCAGAGCTTCTGTATTTTATGGAACATACCAATGACAGGGAGAGAAAGCCGGAAAGTGAGAAAATCCAGAGACTGCGGGAAAAGGTGGAAGCGCTCAAGGATGATGAAGAGGTAGGTGTCCGATATATGCAGGAATGGGAAGAAAGAGAATTGGAAAAGATTGATGCCAGGAACGCTGGAAGGGAAGAAGGATTAGAGCGTGGAAGAAGGGAAGGCATGGAACGTGGTCTATTAGAAGGAGAACAAAACAAGCTGAGGAAATTAGTTCAAAAAAAGGTAGAGAAAAATTATTCTGCGGAGAAGATCGCGGAGGACCTGGAGGAAAGTGTAGAGACAATCCAAAAGATTATAGAGAGTCTTTGAAAGGTTGCAGTAGAATGTTTTTAGAAGTGATTCAGATTTTTGAGAGGGTAGAATGAAGGATCTGCCAGCAACAAATGGAACTTCGTGAGGATAAAAGAGATGATTGTTTTAATTACAGGAGCATCACATACAGGCAAAACAGTACTTGCTCAAAAATTGCTTGAAAAATATAAATACTCATATTTATCCATTGACCATTTGAAAATGGGATTGATTCGCAGTGGAAATACAGAACTCACACCAACGAGTGCAGATAAGGATTTAACTGTATACTTATGGCCTATTGTTCGTGAGATGATTAAAACTGCTATAGAAAATAAGCAGAATTTAATTGTTGAGGGTTGTTATATTCCATTCGATTGGGAAAAAGACTTTAAACCTGAATATCTTAAAAGTATTAAATATTTTTGCCTTATAATGAGTGAGAAATATATTAGAAGTCATTTTGGAGACATAAGTGCATATGCAAATATCATTGAAAATCGTTCAGATGATGAATGGTATACTATGGAGAGTGCTTTGACAGACAATGCAGAGATATTAAAGAATGCAAAAAAATATAAAGTAAACTACATACTCATTGAAGATAAATACGAAATCAACATTGATGATTTATAGCAGCAGATTTCAATAGGCAGAGCTTCTGTATTTTATGGAACATACCAATGACAGGGAGAGAAAGCCGGAAAGTGAGAAAATCCAGAGACTGCGGGAAAAGGTGGAAGCGCTCAAGGATGATGAAGAGGTAGGTGTCCGATATATGCAGGAATGGGAAGAAAGAGAATTGGAAAAGATTGATGCCAGAAAGGAAGGAGAAAAAAACAAGCTGAGGGAATTAGTTCAAAAAAAGGTAGAGAAAAACTATTCTACTGAGAAAATCGCGGAGGACCTGGAGGAAAGTGTGGAGACAATCCAAAAGATTATGGAGGAGCTTTGAAAGATTGAGATGGACTGCTTTTTTATATCATAGGAAAGAAGTTGTCACGCTGATGCGTGAGAGCTTTTTCCTATGACATATAATGCGCGAAGAAGAACAAAATGCAGCACTCTGCCAGCAAAATTGCAGCCCATATCCAGAGTGCTAAGGGCCATGCTCCAACAAGTGCAGCAACCAGCAGCATAACCAGCGGGATGAGATATTTACGTGGATGGTGCCACAAATCGCTCTCTGTTTTCCAGTCGCGCAGCGGGGACTTCCATTCCAGAAGAACTGAAAAAATAGCGCTTTGCAGATTGAACAAAAGAAGCATTCCCACATGAATCAAACCAACTTTGTTGTTTGTAATCTGCCAGCTGCAAAGATAGATGCCAGATGCGATCCCATTGATTGTGAAGACAAACAGACAATATTTCCAGCAGAACCGGACTGCCTGTCCTGGGAGCATATGGAGTGCCTGTTCCAAATCCGGATCACAGGACAGCAGTGTGCAGATGGGGGTGTTCAGGCAAAGGATTGCAAGGCCGATGGGAAATATATTCAGTCCCTGAAATTCACCAAGCAGCAAGGGCAGAAAACAGGCAGCCACCCACAGTCCCGCTGTGTTGATAAGATAACTTTTGTTTGCCGTCAGATAACGTATCAGATAAACAAATATGCCCCCGGTATGGCCTGCATGCAAAATGGCTTTTTTGCCCGCGGTGTTAAAGTAGAAATTGTAGGCATCTGCGAAAAAAAGATACAGTACCGCTGCCAGAAAACTTGCCGCTGCCGCCGCCAGAATTGTGATCCATCGGTGTGCCGTCAAAATCGCGGCCAGAATACTGAAAGCCCAGAGAAGCGGAAAGACAGCATGGCCTTTTCGGTACATCTGATACCCTGCTGCCGCCGTAGTGCACGCCATGCATCCACAGAAAACTGCGAGGACAATTTCCCGCATATTCCAAGCTGCAGCAGCGAAGAATAATGCCCAGATCAACAGTGTTTTGGTAATCAAGGTATGTGCTCCCAATACCAGCACATAAGAAAAGACAAAGCTGCGGTTGTCAAAGGGGAGCGAGAACATTCCCTGTATGTTTACCATGTGCCGGCGCCCGGTAAGTACCTGCCACATGACACCAGCGGTAAAAAGGGTTGAAATCAGGTAAAGGATCGACGATGCAATCACAATCCGAAACTGCGCTGCATGGATTGCGGCAAAAAGAATCAAAGCCTCCAGCAGGCTTTTTTTTGCGCTCTCATATTTTGCTCCCAAGAATTGTTTAGTGAGTGCTTTCAAGGTGTTCATCATTGGTCAATACCTCCCGAATGTTTCCGGCAGCAATCTTGTCGCCGTCAAAAGTCCGGCTGATCCTGCCTTGTTCCAAAACCAGCACACGGTCAGAAGTAAGACAGATACTTTCCAAAATATGAGATGAAAACAAGAGTGTCCCATACTGCTTGTAACTGGCCATGAGCTGATATAAAAATTCTGTACTTTGGAAATCCAGCCCATTCACAGGTTCGTCCAAGAGTAGCAGCTTAGGATGCAGGGCAAATGCTGCGATCAGGTAGGCTTTTTTCAGATTGCCGGTGGACAGATCCTTCAGGAGAACATCGGTATAAGCTTCGAAGTGGAAGCCTTTTACCAGTCTGGAAACATCCGGCAGAGAAACGTTGTAGGATGCGGCCGCATATGCCAGATATTCCCGGAAGGTGAAATAGGAAAATGACCGATCTTCTGCAAAGACAATATACCGGTTTCGTTTGAATGAGCTGTCCCGAAACGAAAATAAATGGCCGTTCCACACTGCACTGTCCAGACGATAGCTCTGAAGCAGTCCGGCCACAGTTTTGATAAAAGTGGTTTTTCCGGCGCCGTTCAGGCCGATCAGCCCAACTACTTCATTTGCTCCCAACTCTAAAGAAAAATCAGAAAGTACGGGGTGACCGGTGGTGTACCAGACGCTCAAATTCTTCAGGGAAAGAAGTGATTTGTCAGCCATACCTTTACCTCCTATTTTCTTTATTTTTCCAAAGTGAGTAGGCCGAGCTCCCAAAGACGATGACGAGGATCAGGTAAAGAAGAGCAAATGGGACGTTCCTGGTGCCCAAGCTGTAAATCATGCAGATGACAAAAACGATGCCGAGAATCAAACGAAAATAAAAATGACGCATAGGAAATCCTCCTTATAGATATCTTTTATTGGCGTGGTTCTTTGTTTATGGCTAAAGCATATATCAAAACAGGCTGCTCTGCCGAAATGTCCGCAAACAGTAGGGTTTTGACCACGAAAAAACAGCAGACCGCCATCAGGCAAGCTGCCGTTTGTCAAAATAAAGAGGATTCTGTTTTCACAGGTTTAAAAGACAAAGTCACAACAGACTGGAAGATGCCGTCCTGGTAATCAGTGCTGACAGCCCCGTCATAGCGGTCTGCCGCGGTCTGCACACTTTTCAGACCCCAGCCGTGAAAGGTTTTGTCCGTTTTAGAAGTCTGCAGTTTTCCGTTTTCCTGTGTGGGAGTATCGCCATACCCGTTTTGTACTTTGATAATCAGCATGTCGTTGATCCGCCGGATGGTCAGGATGAGAAACCGCAACTCATCCGGGGCCATTGTGGTCGCCTCCAAAGCGTTGTCCAACAGATTTCCCAAAATGGTTGTTAAATCAATGTTGCGAATATTCGTATTATGAGGATATTCGATATTGACTTTCGTTCTTATCTGCTGCTGATTGGCCAGGGCTATTTTACTGCTGATTAAATAGTCAACGGTCTTGTCGCCGGTCCAGACTGTATGAGAAATGTCATGGATGGGAGTTCGCAAGTCCTCGCAGTATTTCACAGCCTCCGGGATATCTCCTTGTGTGAGACATTGATAAATCGTCTCGATATGATTGTGCAGGTCGTGATACAGTTTGGCATTGTCAGCATAAGTGCGGTTTAGTGTCTGGTAATCCCGTTCCAGAATATCTGTCCGCTCTTGTTTTAGCTGTGCAATTTCCAGTTCCATTTCCCGCTGCCGGATCAGACGGTAGAACAATGCGGAAAACAATAACACCATTGAGAGGATAATCCATGTGCCGGTTTGATCTTCTTGAAGCGGCAGGATCGTCTGTTCCGAGAGTGTGACTGTGCCAAACAGACCCAGAACAATCACAGCAGATATCAGATGCATAGATAATTTTTCCTGTTGTTTTGCCAGAAGCAGGGCAGTTCCCAACATGATTGACCGGATCAGCCAGATTCCGGCTAAAGATTCCAAAGTGTCCGGGCGGACAAACTTTTCTGAATGGAGCAGGATACCCAGACCGGCTTGAGACAAAAAGTCCCACAACCCGACACCGATTTCATAGAAAATCGCCAAAAAGAGGAAAAGGTTTAACTTTTCCCGCCGGCAGTACCATGCGATTGCTGTGATAATCAGCACTTCAAAGGCCAATATGACGACAGAGGGCAGTGACAAGACTGCCTGTAAAATATTCACAAGGCATCCGGCGGCCCCGGCCAGCAGCAGTGTTTTCCATTTCAGAGAAAAACCTGCCGGTCTTGCAATAAGGAAAAGACCGAAAAGCAGACGCAGTTCATTGGTGAAAAAGTAAGAAAAAATTTGAATATTGTCTGTCATATATGTGCCCCCCAGAAGCGGTTGATTTTCTGCTTTACCTCCTGTAAGTGAGAGCGGCTGATCGGAAGATGTTCTCCATTTTTGAGAATCACTGTGCTGCCGCTGATTTTCATAATATGAATGATGTTGACGATGCAGCCGCGGTCAGTAAAGAGAAATTCCGGTGCATTCAATTCCTGGTATACTTGCTGCAGACTCTTGCGAACTTTTGAGATTCCGGTGCTGGATACGATGCTGGCATTTTTTCCATCCCGCTGGATATAGAAGATATCTTTGTAGGGAATTTTCTCCATACGGTTTGCCGTCTGAATGATATATTCCTGCCCGGCTTCCAGCTCAATCAGTTTAGCAGCGTCGGTTACGGCGGCGGTTAGTTTCGCTTCCAGATTGCTTTTTGGAACATAGCGGAAGATGGACAATTCAAAAGCGTCAATCGCATACTCTGTGTGTGAGGTCACAAAGATAATTCGGACATTGGGAAGAAAGTTTTGGATCTGTCTGGGAATTTCCATGCCGCTGATCCCAGGCATTTCAATGTCCAGCAAAATCAAATCATAGAAAAAAGCATCGTCAGTGATATCACAGAGCAGACTGCGGCTTTGGGTGTAAGTCGTTATCTCATAACGGATCCCTGCAGACTGCAGACATTCTTTCACAAGTTTCTCATGTAAAACAACTGACTTTTCTTCATCGTCACATATCGCAATCTTTACCATAGTTATCACCTTTCTTTGGTCACTTCTTTCAGTATATTTCAGGATTTCTCAAAAAGCAAGACAGCAAAAATGAAAAAAATTTTGGGGATAGAATCATTTTGAGGGGACTTTGTCGTTATAAAAGATAGAGAGCTCTTTGGGAGGATATATCTTGAAACAGGAAGATGAAATTTTCAAAAAACTGAAAAACGGGGATTCCGCCGCAGTTGATGAACTGATAAAACTGTATTACGGTGACATTTTCCGATATTGCTGTTTTCGTTTAAGAGATCGGACTATGGCGGAGGATGCGGTACAGGAAACTTTTTTGAAAGTATTCCGATTTCTGAAAAATTACCGGCATCAGGGGAAGTTCCGCGCTTTTTTGTATCAGGTGGCATCAAATACCTGTGTGGATATCTGCAGAAAAAAACAGTGGGAGATGCTTCCTTCGGAAGTCCCTGCGGATGATTTGGAAATTCAAAAAGTGGAGGAACGGGAAGATTTTCTCAGACTGATTCAGTCTCTTCCACAAGAACTGGGAGAATTGGTTATCTTGAGATTTTCTCAGGAACTGCGGCTTAGGGAGATTGCGCAGATTACAGGACTTCCTCTCAGGACGGTGCAGTCCCGACTGCGCCGGGCATTGAAAATGCTGGAAAAAGAAATGAAGACCAGGGGGATTAAGAAGGGGGAATTGTTATGAATACGGAGGACTGGTTAAAGCAGGAATTTCATGATTGGAAAAAGAATATTGTTTTTAATCGTGAGAAGCTGCAGGAGACCATTGCTCAGTCCAGGGCAGTTTATCAAAAATCAAGAAAGAAAAGCGCGGGTATCAAATTGTTTCGGCTGGCCATTCGGCAGATTCCATATATGGGCAGGCAGACATGGATTCTGCAGGCAGTGCTGAGTTTCATTTTAATGGGATTTATAAGGATGCAGATGCAGATTCTGCGGGATGTGCAGATGGCAGGAGATCCTATGGGGATTTCCCTTCGATTTTCTGCTTTTTTGTGTGTGAGTGGGCTTCTTGCAGCATGGAGTAATGTTCCTTTGCTGCTTCGTCCCGTCCGCTGGAAAATGGCAGAGATAGAAGCGGCAGCCTGTTATTCTAAAGTCCGGATTTATCTGGCGCGGCTGATGATCACAGGAGCAGGTACAATGGTGATGATGACGGGAATTGGAGTTTACATGTATCTGAGCAAGCTGGCAAGACTTCAGGAATTGGGAATTTATCTTCTGTTTCCGTTTCTTCTCATGGGAAGTTTGATTCTATATTTCCTGCGGAAAGCAAGATGGAATCAGTTTCTAATCCAGTGCAGCGGCGCCGGGATTTTGTTACTGCTATTATTTGTGATGGTCAGGAAATGGAGCATGGAAAACGGATATTTGATAACGGATATTCCTGTATGGTTCTTGTGCACAGCCGCCGCAATGGCATGTGTGGTACAAATTTGGTTGTTGGAAAAGGAGGAGAAAAAACAATGGAGCTTGGCATAAGAGATTTGACAAAACGATTTCAAGACAAGACGGCAGTGAACCATGTGGATTTGACGATTACCCCGGGGGTCTGGGGGTTATTAGGTGCTAACGGAGCAGGAAAGACAACTTTGATGCGCATGGCAGCCGGGCTGATCAGACCCACGTCTGGCAAAGTGGAATATGATGGCGTGGATATTAAAATTTGGGGAGAACAGTATCGAAGTGTTTTTGGCTATCTGCCTCAGGAATTTGGTTTTTATCCAGAATTCACCGTATGGGATTATCTGGATTACATTGGCGCGTTAAAAGGGATGGCAAAGAAGGAGACAGCTCAAAAGATTGAACAGCTTTTGGAGGTGTTTCATCTGACAGACGTCAGAAAAAAGAAGATTGTAAAACTCTCAGGTGGAATGAAACGGCGTGTGGGGATTGCCCAGGCGCTTCTGAATGATCCGGAGATTCTGATTTTGGATGAGCCGACCAGCGGTCTGGATCCGGGGGAACGGGTAAAATTCAGAAATCTGTTGTCAGCCTTTGCTTCTGACCGGATTGTGCTGATTTCCACTCATATTGTATCAGATGTGGAATATATTGCCTCCCGCAATGCGATTATGAAAGATGGAAAAGTCATTGCTGTGGGATCCACAGAAGAATTGGTTCAGAAAATGAAGGGCAAAGTCTGGTCAGCGGTGATATCGGAGGAAGAGCTCCCTGCTTATGAAAGACAGGCACGCATCGTCAATATCCGTCATGAGGAGGAGCAGACAATTCATATCCGCTATCTGTCAGAACATCCTGTGCTTCAGGGGTCAAAACCCTGTGTGCCAAGGTTGGAAGATCTCTATCTGTGGCTATTTCCCCAGGAGGAGGTGATAAGATGAGAGTTTATCAGGCAGAGTTAAAGAGGATTGTGAAGACAAGATCGGTACAGATCCTGTTCCTGGCTGCGATTCTCGTTTCTGCACTTTTGGCCTACTTTCCTCAGTCATTTGTTGACTATGTCTATGAGAATCGTGAAGGAGAGGAAATCAAGGTCAGCGGCAGAAAAGCCATTGAGATGATCCAAAAAAATCAGGGAGATTTTCAAGGAGCCATCACAGAAGAAAAGCTGAGCGAAGCAGTGGAGCAGTATCAGGATTTTGCCTCCTCCTATGAAGGAGGGCTCCCGGATGGCATTTATGATGAACGGGTACAGGCAGTGGATTACTATAAGTATGTCAGTGGAATTAATGGTTTTCTAAGCCGGATTCGAGAGGTATACGCAGATCCGGATACTGGAATCGGGCCGGATCTGAATGAATTGACGGTTGCGGATGCAAAAGGCTTTTATGAACAGTGCAGACGTCATGTGAGAGAACTTCTCTATCTGGAGAATGGGCATACAGCCAGAGGAGACAGCGCTGTAGCACTGGCGGAGAGATTTTATGACCATGTTAAAATGCCATTTGTATATTACCCTGGGATCCGACCGGATGCCTTGGAGTATGTGGGAATCTGTACCTTTCTTCTGGTGGTGATTGGAACGATATTGATGGCTCCTGTGTTTGCCAGTGACCGGCAGACGCAGGCAGATCAGATTCTCAGGTGCACCAGATATGGAAAAAGACGCCTGGCCTGGGGAAGAATTCTGGCCGGTCTCACGGTTGTGACAGTTATGTATGTGGCGGGAATCAGTCTTTTTCTTCTTTTGGTAAATCTTCCCTTTGGATTTCAGAGCCTTAAGACTTCCTTGCAGATTCTCTGGACCGCGATAGCCTTTCTTCCCTTGAATATAGGGCAGGCAGAGCTTTTGATTGCGGCTGCGGGGTATGTGACTTTGCTGTCGACTGTATGTTTTACCTTATTTTTATCTGGTCGGATGAAGAGTGTGTTCGCTTCGGGGGTGACGGCCTTTCTTTTCCTTCTCATACCGATTCTGCTCTATATGATGTTGGATGGAAATCTGGGAAATTGGATCTGCAGCATTCTTCCCTCCGGCGGTGTCGGGTTGTCCAACAGTTTCACCTATGCAATCATCGATACGAATTTTGCCTTCGCAGGAAATCAGGCCATCTGGACACCATTTCTTATGATGGGGGCGGCCGCGGCAGAAATAGTTATTTTTTCAATTTTGACTGTGGCAGGGTGGAGCAAAGAGCGTTTATGATGCAGAGTATGGGGTAAAAGAGGGTGCCGCTCAATCATCTAGTTTGATGATTTTGCGACACCCTCAACGGCTTACTTATCTCCATAGTGGCCTCGACAGTGAGCAATATAGATGCGTCCGTTTTCCATATGATAGACCAGGCGGTCTTTGTCGTTAATCCTGCGGCTGTACTCCCCTTGCAGGTCGCCAGTGAGAGGTTCCGTTTTTCCGATTCCTTCCATGCAGCCGTTGCGTTCAATATCTTTTATGAGCTGGTTAATACGTTTGATTGTTTTCTTATCCTGGGTCTGCCAATAAAGATAATCTTCCCAGGCATCGTCAGACCATATTTTTTTTCACTCATCCTCCACCTCAATCAGTTCATGTGCGGTGCCTTTTCCTTCGCGCAATTCCCGGACAGATTTTTTTACATAGGCCATATTTGCCTCGGAGAAAAAAGGATCAGGGGACTGTGCGATTTCAAACGGGATACGTTTCTCGCGTAAAACTGCTTTCACAAAAAGATTGATAGCGGTGGAAGTATTCAATCCCACATTGGAGCAAAAAGCATCAAAATCGGCTTTGTCTTTCTGGTCTACCCTTGCAGTTAAGGTGGTTAATGCCATGAAAACATCCCCTTTCTGTGTTCTATCTGGTCATATTGTAACACTATTGTATGCTAATAGCAGGTATTTGTATTTTTAAAAACACAATTTCATTGACCAAATAGACTTACCTCTCATGGGCCAGGCTCCTCCCCAAAACCGAACGCATTTGAGCAGCGTTTATCCACAAATCTCACACAGCGGCCGTATGGCAATCCCTTCCGCCGTCAGCGCTGCCCGGATCTTCTCCACAAACAGCAGCGCCTTTTCTCCGTCGCCGTGTACGCAGACGGAATCCGCCCGGATCTCAATATCCTTCCCGGTCACCGCCCGCACCTTTCCTTCCTTTACCATCCGGATCACCCGGCCGATGGCTTCCTCCTCGTCCCGGATAAAAGCGCCTTCCTTTTTCCGGTTCACCAGACTGCCATCCTCCTCGTAGCCCCGGTCGGCAAACACCTCGTAAGCCACCGTCAGGCCGCAGTCCTTGGCCGCCCGGATGGTTTCGCTGCCCCACTGGGCCATCACAATCAGCCCGGGATCGTAATCCCGCACGGCCTGGCAGATGGCCAGAGACAGCTCATAGTCCCTGGCCGCCATATTGTACATGGCTCCATGGGGTTTCACATGCTGCAGCTGCATCCCCTGCGCCCGGCACATGCCACCCAGGGCGCTGATCTGATACAGCGTATACGCTCTGGCCTCCTCAGCCGTCAGATTCATATTTCTTCTTCCAAAACCCATCAGATCCGGATATCCCGGATGGGCTCCCAGCCGGATTCCCGCCGCGCACGCTTCCCGGATGGTTTTCTCCATCACCACCGGATCGGAAGCGTGGTACCCGCAGGCCACATTTGCCGAAGAAATCAACGGAATAATCCTGTCATCCATCCCCAATGTATAACGTCCGAAGCTCTCACCCAGATCACTGTTCAAATCCACCTGATACATCATCATTTTCCCCTTTCCTTCGTATTGGCCGGATGGCCATAGAGGTATCCCCGCAGGAACCTCTAATCCAGATTCAGCATCCGCTCAATAAATCCCGTGTCCGCCTTTCCCTGACAGAACTCCGGATTCCGGAGAATCTGATACTGAAAATCCAGATTGGTCTCCACGCCCAGCACCACCATCTCATCCAGCGCAGACCGCATCTTCTGAAGGGCCGCCTCCCGGTCGGGGGCCTGAACGATCACCTTGGCAATCATGGAGTCGTATTCCGACGGAATCCGGTAGCCGGTATACAGCGCCGTATCCACCCGCACACCGTTGCCCGCCGGCAGATGCAGATGTTTTACCAGGCCGGGACTGGGCATAAAATTCTTCTCCGGAATCTCCGCGTTGATGCGGCACTCGATGGCATGCCCCCGCAGCTGGATATCCTTCTGAGTAAAACTCAGCGGCTCGCCCATGGCAATACGGATCTGTTCAATGATCAGATCTGTTCCGGTGACCATCTCCGTCACCCCATGCTCCACCTGAATCCGGGTATTCATCTCCATAAAATAGTAAGTGCCGTCAGGAGCCAGGATAAATTCCACCGTACCCGCGTTGGTATAATGTACGGCCTTTGCCGCCAGTACCGCATCCCGGTTCATGGCCTTTCTGGTTTTCTCACTGATGGCCGGGGAGGGGGACTCTTCAATCAGCTTCTGATGATTTCTCTGAACGGAGCAGTCCCTCTCTCCCAGCGCCACCACATGGCCCTGATTATCCGCGATCACCTGAATCTCCACATGGCGGGGATTTTCCACAAACCGTTCGATGTACATGGTGTCATCCCCGAAGGCGTTGGCGGATTCCCGCTGTGCCATGTTAAATTGAAACTCGAATTCATCGGCGGAACGGGCCACCCGCATGCCTTTTCCTCCGCCGCCGGAGGACGCCTTGATCATCACCGGATACCCGATTTTCTTTGCCAGCTTTTCCCCGGTTTCCGAATCATATACCGGCTCCTTTGTGCCGGGAACCACCGGTACCCCCGCCTCCATCATGGTTTTTCTGGCATGGGATTTGTTTCCCATGCTGTCGATCACATCGGCGGAGGGTCCGATGAAGGTCAGACCGTTTTTCTCACAGAGACGGACAAACTCTGCGTTTTCCGACAGAAAACCGTATCCGGGATGCACTGCGTCCGCTCCCATATTCAGAGCTGCCGTCACGATCCGCTCCATATTCAGATAGCTGTTTCTGGCCGGACCTTCCCCGATACAGATTCTCTGGTCCGCCAGCTGTACATGCAGGCTGTCTTTGTCCTCTTTGGAATAGATGGCAACGCTGCGGATTCCCATATTCCGGCAGGCACGGATGATACGCACCGCGATCTCTCCACGGTTTGCAATCAATATTTTCTGAAACATCCGCATTCCTCCTTATGCCTGAAGCTTCTTCACCTTGAACAGCGGCTGGCCGTATTCCACTTTCTGCTCATTGCTCACCAGCACCGCTTCGATCTCACAGTCAAACTCGCTCTCAATCTCATTCATCAGTTTCATGGCCTCCAGGATGCACACGGTCTGACCGGCTTTCACCGTGTCACCCACCCGCACAAAGGCGGGAGCATCGGGCGCAGGCGCGGAGTAAAAGGTTCCCACTATGGGGGAGGTGATATAACTTTCATCCTCCGCCTCTTCCGTCGGGGAAGAAGCCGTGGAAACATTCACTGCCATCGGCTGGGCGGGGGCTTCTGCCGTTCCCCTTCTGCTCATTTTGATTTTTGTATCTCCCTCCTGAATACTGAACTCCAGCATGGAGGATTTTTCTATGATATTCACCAGTTTCTCAATTTTTTCCAAATCCATATTCCTGGCCTCCTTCTGTCTGATTATACGGCTGTCAGAACAACCGCCGCTTTCCGGCGCGGTATTCCGACCATTCTTTTTCTCTGCCTTTCCTTTGAAAGATGCTTCCGTCCTCATGCCTGCTGTTCAAACAGTTTCGACAGACGTTTTGCCACCAGACGGCAGTCCAGCACCTCACGGCAGGGCTGATGGATCCTGTGACGGAACTGAGCCATCTCTTTCATCTCGTCCAGCAGCAGCTGCTGGGCCTCCTCCACAGAGACGGCGGCAAAGCGGATCTTATGATCCGTTCTCCGCTGCACCAGTTTGGGGATATCCACGGAAATTACCGTGGCAATTTTCGCATATCCGCCGGTGGTCTGCCGGTCGGACAGCAGAATAATAGGTTTCCCGTGGCTGGGAACCTGCACGGAACCGAAAGCGATGCCATCCGAAATAATATCCGCAGTCTCTTTATACGCGATAAACGGTCCTTCCAGCCGGCATCCCATCCGGTCAAAATCACTGGTCACCACATACTCTTCATTGAGAAAGGTCTCCCGTCCTGCTTTGGTGAAAGCCCGGTCCTGGGGACCCATCACCACCCGCAGCGTCACTTCCTCCTGATCAAACTCGTCCAGATCCAGCGTTCTGGACAAAAAGTAAGGCAGATATCTCCGCTTGATCCGGAAACCAATATAATCCCCGTCCTTTAAGCGGCGTCCCTTAAAGCCTCCCAGCGAACATTTCAGATTGGTGGAACGGCTTCCCATCACCACCGGAATGTCCAGATAGCTGGAGAAAGCGATGTAGCCCCTGCTGCCGGTACGGCTGCCTTTAAATTCCAGTACATCGCCCTTGTGCATATAAATGGCGGTATACATGGAAACCGGCTTTCCATTCACATAAGGCAGAAAATCGCCTCCCGTCACCGCGATGATGGTCTCTGAGGTAAACTGCAGGGTGGGACCCATCAGCGTAAATTCCAAAACCGCCTCATTTTCCGGATTGTCCAACAGAAGATTGGCGATCTTAAAGGAACGCACATCCATCACCCCCGCCACGCCAAATCCCTGGCTCTGGTAACCGGTACGGCCCAGATCCTGGACGGTGGTGAGCATTCCGCCTTTCAACACTCGAATTCCCATATCATGTCTCCTGATATCCTGATCGTACAGTCACTTACGACTTGTAAATTGACAGTTACATCGTTTCCTAAAAAACATTTCCAATATATTTCTGCAGCGCAGGCAATATCCGCATCCGGAACTTCTGAAATTCCGGCTTCGCGGGTTATCTCTGACAAACCCGGCAGGTATACGTCCCCGCCTTCACCTGCTCGCTGATCTCCCTGTACGCTTCTTCGGTCACCGGCAGGAAACGGATATAATCTCCCGCTTCAAAGAGGATCGGCACACTGCGCTTTGGATCATAGGTTTTCACCGGCGTCATCCCCAGCAGCTGCCAGCCGCCCGGAGAATCCAGAGGATAAATTCCCGTCTGGGATCCGCCGATTCCCACGCTCCCCGCAGGGATCCGGATCCTGGGATTGGCAAGTCTCGGGGTATGGATCCGCTCGTCCAGCCCGCCCAGGTAGGAAAATCCCGGAAGAAATCCCAGCATATAGATACGATAGTCCCTGGAACAGTGAATGTCAATCACCTCCTGGGGCGTAAGCTGCGCATGTTCGGCAATATATTCCAGATCCGGACCGAACTCCCCGCCATAGCAGACAGGGATTTCGAAAATCCGGGAGTTTTCCTCCCTTTCATGCATATCCAGCTTCAGAAGTTTTTCCATTCTTCTTTTCAGTCTTCCATAAGAGATCACCCGCGGATCATAATTGATCAGCAGACTGCAGAAGGCGGGGATCAGATCCACCACCCCCTCAATATGCTGCGCTTTCAACACATGCGCCAGCGCCGTAATCCGGCTGTTGATTTCCGGGGAAATTTCCTTGCCAAACTCGATCAGAATCGAGGAGTCCCCGGCTGTATAGATCTTTGTTTTCTCCATATTCCGTCTCCCGTTTTACGCAAACAGCTGACCCAGACCGGACAGCGATGTGATTCCCAGGTAAGCGGCGGCGATTACCACCACAATTCCCAGAATCAGCAGCCAGATGGGATGCCTGTAATCAGTTCCCATGATGGATTTTTTCTGGGAGGCAATCAGACAAACGCCCAGTGTGATGGGAAGGATCAGTCCGTTCAGCGCGCCCGCCAGCACCAGCAGCGCCGCCGGCTGACCGATAACCGCCATAATCACCGTGCAGACCGCAATGAATCCCACAATAAACCAGTTCTCATTCTTTTCAATGAAGGGATGGAAGGTTTTCAGGAAAGATACAGAGGTATAGGCGCATCCCACAATGGAGGTGATGGCCGCCGCCAGCAGCACCAGACCGAAGAACCGGTATCCAATCTCTCCTGCTCCCAGCCGGAAGGCATCCGCCGCCGGATTGGAAGAATCCAGGGTGACGGCTCCTTTGGCCACCACGCCCAGCACTGCCAGAAACAGAAATACCTGGACGATGGTGGCAATGCCGATCCCCATCACGGAACTTTTTGTAATTTCCCGCGTCAATGAGGCGGTGTGCTCCCGCAAAGGTGATGTAACCTCCCACGGTGCCGCCCAGCAGCGTCAGGATCGCCGTAAAAATATCATCCATAGGCGCCTGCGGCATCACGGTCTCCCGAAGCGCGGTACCCAGAGGCGGACGCACAATGACGATTACCACAAAAATAACCACAATCATAATGCCGCCCAGAATCTTTGTCAGCGTGTCCATGGCTTTCATGGCGTTTTTCAGCAGAAAGACCACAATCGCCACGCCGCCGGCCAGAAAGTAGCCCGCCATATCCGGGATCCCCAGCAGTGTGTTGAATCCCAGCGCGCCGCCGCCCACATTTCCAATATTAAACACCAGGCCGCCGGCCACCACCAGGAATGCCACCACATAACCCAGGCCCGGAAGTACCTTGTTGGCCACATCCTGTCCCCGCATACCGGAGACGCAGAGCACTCTCCACACATTCAGCTGCACAATAGCCGCCAGAATGATGGACACCAGGATCACAAATCCGAAGCTTCCATGCAGCGTTCCGGTAAACTGTGCCGTCTGTGTCAGAAATCCGGGGCCGATGGCGGATGTAGCCATCAGAAATGCCGCGCCCAGCAGCACCCCTCCGCTTTTTTTCTTCTTGTTTTCCATTTCTCATATCTTCCTTTCTGTCATTTTATTTCTATCTTCTCTCACTGCACTTCCTGCAGGCGAAGTCCGGCCGTATCGGTCACCGGCATGGAGAATACCACTGCCCGGGCGGCGCTCCCCAGTCCGGCATGTTCCATAATGGACTGCATAATTCCTTTTTTGTCCGCAGTCTTGGCGACAATAAAAGCGATTTCCTTTTCATCCACAATGGAAACTCCCAGAAATTTCTCAGCCTTTTCCAGTCCCGTCCCCTTGGCGTGAATGACGGTTCCTCCGCCGGCCCCTTTTGCCCGGGCAGCTTCCATGATTTCTTCCATATGACCATAGTTGGAAATCACAACAATCAGCTCATATACCGTATTCTTCATAACGCTTTCCTCTTCTTTCTCAAAGCTCTGTCCGTCCGTCAGAAACTGCAGCACATTCTTTCCTCCCACACTGGAGAGCGGAACCAGGAAGGCGATTCCGGTTCCCGGCACATCAATCCGGATCTGCTGCTCAAGGTCCGCCTTTATATTTCTCCACATCCTGTCCGTCACAATCGCCAGTCGGATCAGCTTTTCCGTGGCCTCCAGGCCGAAGAAATCCAGCATCTCATTGCTGGCTGTCCCCCGTGCCAGGGTTCCGAAGGTTACTTCCAGGCCATTCCTTTTGTACAGCTCCTTCAGCCGCTGCTGCATGGAACGCTTGGTAATGGTCATCATCATATATAACGTACTCATATCCTTCTACTCCTTACAGCTCAATAATCTCCGTGTCAACAGATACAACCGCTGGCTGCTGCTTTTCTTCCACATTGCCGGAACTGATCCGGTATACCAGTCCGAGAATCTGAATGGTGATCAGCGGCGTCATGGCCACCATGGCCACCACGCCGAAAGCATCCGTAACAATGTTCCCTCCCACACTGGTGCAGGCGCCCATGGCAAAGGACAAAAGGAACGTGGCTGTCATCGGACCGGAGGCCACGCCGCCGGAGTCAAAGGCAATGGCGGTAAAAATCTTCGGTACAAAGAAGGTAAGGCCCAGCGCCACCGTATAGCCGGGAATCAGAAACCAGAAAATGGAAATTCCCGTCAGCACCCGGATCATGGCAAGCCCCAGGGAGACCGCCACACCCACGGACAGGCTCAGGCTCATAGCTCCCGCCGTGATGGTTCCGGAGGTGATTTCTTCCACCTGATGCGTCAGCACCATCACCGCCGGCTCCGCCCGCACAATAAAATATCCGATCAGCATACCGATGGGAACGATGATCCACCGGTAAGGATTTCCCGCGATCACCTGTCCAAGATAATTTCCCGCAGGCATAAAGCCCACATTCACTCCGGTGAGGAACAGTACAAGTCCCACATAAGTATAAATCATACCCACCGCAATTTTAATCAGCATCCTCTTTTTCATTCTTCGGAAAATCAGCTGAAACGCCACAAAAAACAGAATAATGGGAAGCAGGGACACCGCGATCTCCTTCATATACCGGGGAAGTCCTCTGGCGAAAAGCATCGCCAGCTCCACGGAATTGGTAATACTGGGGATGGGATCCGCCGCATAGGCGGTACTCTGCGGATTGTAAATCAGGCTGAGTACCAGCACCGACAGGATGGGGCCCACAGAAGACAGGGCCACCAGGCCGAAACTGTCGTCCTCCGCCCGCTCGTCATTTCGGATGGCGGAAATACCGATACCCAGCGCCATGATAAAGGGAACCGTCATGGGGCCTGTGGTTACGCCTCCGGAGTCAAAGGCCACGGCGATAAAATCACCCGGCACAAAAAACGCCAGCACAAACACGATGAGATACAGTGCAATCAGCATATGGGCCAGTGTAATTCCAAACAACATTCGCAGCAGCGCCGCCACCAGAAAGAGGCCCACGCCAAAAGCCACTGACAACACCAGAATCATATTCGGAACGGAAGGAACCTGTTCCGCCAGAACCTGCAGATCAGGCTCCGAAATGGTAACAATAAATCCCAGAATAAAACTCAGGGCCACCATCAGCCAGAGTTTCTTTGTCTGGGTCATACAGGTACCCACACTTTCACCGATGGGAATCATTGCCAGATCCACCCCGAAGGTGAAACCGATCATTCCCACAATCAGCAGCACCGCGCCCATCAGAAAAGCCAGCAGAATTCCCGGCTCCATGGGGGCAATGGTAAAACACAGTACCAGTACAATCAGCAGAATAGGTACCACCGCCTGCAGTGTCTCCGCTGCCTTATCCTGCAGCTTCTCCTTCATTTTACTTCTTTTTTCTGTCATCTACTCACTCCGTTTCATTGACTGGGGCGATGCCCGCAGGGGTCTTCCGGGCGGTACGGCCGCAAAACCTTGTCACCCGTTTTTCAGTTTCTCCGCATTACGGCAGATGAGTGTAATGTCCTGTTCAAATCTGGCAATCTCCTCCTCCGTCATTCCTTCCAGAATCGTATCGTAAAACCGGCTGGCCGTCTGTCGGCCCTCCTCAACGATTTCCTGTGCTTTCTTCGTACACAGCAGCCGGATCTGTCTTCGATCACCGGGTACTGTCTGCCGCACAAGATATCCCTCCTCCACCAGTCTCTCCACATTAAAGGATACCATATTGGGGCGGACTCCCCGCATCCTGCAGATATCCTTTGCCGTGTTATACCCGGGATTCGCGGCGAGAAACATCAGAATATCAAATGCTGTCTGCGACAGCTTCATCTTATGGCAGATCGGCCTGCAGGCCGTCTCGTAGGCTTCCGCCAGACTGCGCAGCAAAACAATACTGTCCGTAGCTTTCATAGGTTCTATACAATTCCTTTCTCTGGATACCGGCCGAATGGCCATAGAGGGACCTTTCACATCCCATTTTGGATAATTCAAATTTGAACTTTATTTCAGTATACCGTTTTTTTGCATGACCGTCAACCCGTTTTCTTCAGAAGTTTTCGACAAAAAAGGCTGTCCCATGATAATTTTTCACAGAACAACCTTATCGAAATTTCTGTTCTTTATTTACGGAAGCGACCGCGCGTTGATCAGCACCGGAGTGGTGATTCCCGCACCCTGATTGGGATTCTGCAGGGACCAGATCAGATCAATGAGAAAAATCCCCACCAGCACCATACAGAGGATTTCCCTGGAGGGAAGACTCAGTTTTCCCAGCAGTCTCTCCAGCCGGGGTCTGAGCAGATAAACAAATGCCACGCCGCCTGCCCCGAATATCAGCAGACCCGCCAGGCAGACACGTCCCTGAATCTGGAAAGTGAGATCACTGTAATCCCACCATTTCGTATGAAAATACGTTTCCAGGAACCATCCGGTCACATATTCCACCGTACCGCACATTCCCATAATCAGGAAAAACAGCTGTATCGGTTTTTCAAAAAACCTGTGCAGGAGCAGCATGATCAGCACTCCTCCCGTCCCATAGATGGGAAGCCAGGGGCCTGACAGCACCCCACGCTTCACGAAAACTCCGTCCTGCACCAGATGGAGGCCCACTTCCCACAGCCATCCGGCAACGGAAAAAACGAA
>ERZ1643246.1679-NODE-1679-length-23294-cov-7.328973_pt1 | contig 23294 bp, 20 predicted proteins | sample MGYA00579265_ERZ1643246 | MGnify/ENA primary metagenome ERZ1643246 (study PRJEB29033, sample SAMEA4952261) | chicken gut metagenome | biome: Broiler Chicken; feature: Gastrointestinal Tract; material: Caecum | place: Ireland | collected 2018 | study: Broiler...
TCAGGAAAAGAATCACTCTGAAAGTATTATGGTGTTAAAACTGAAAGACGGGGAGCAGGGGAACACGGAGAGAGAAGAGAGCAGTCTGAAAGAAAAATCAGAAAAATGAAAAAAAGTGCTTGCATATTTTATGGTTTTGAGATATAATACATTTCGTTGTGCTGATGGGCTATAGCCAAACGGTAAGGCAGCGGACTCTGACTCCGTCATTGTGAAGGTTCGAATCCTTCTAGCCCAGCTTTTTATGAGGCAGATATTCAGAGTGAGATCTTCTGGATATCTGTTTTTTCATTTCAAAACGAAAGCATCTGCATTTCGCTCCGGGAAGGCCAAACAAAAAATCTGCCGCGCCAGGGAAGTAAACGCTGGCTGCGGCAGATTTTGTCTTTTTAAGAACATAGCTCCTTTAACGGAAGGTGATGCATACCGGGCTTCCCGTGGGAATGATGTTTAAGGTGGGAATCAGCTGACTGGTGATGGGGTCGAATTCAAACTCGATGATGGTGTCGCTGTCCTCGTTGGCCACATAGCATTTCCCGTTGGGACCGAAGCAGAAGAAACGCGGGGTCTTGCCCAGGCAGGGGAAGAAGCCCGTATTTTTCAGATAACCGGTGAAGGGGTCAATCCGGTAGACGGAGATGCTGTCCGTGTAGCGGTTGGAAACCAGTACATGTCCGCCGTCCGGGCTGATCATAACCTCGCTGGCATCGGAATAGCCGGTAACCGTTTCCGGAACGGTGGAAAGCTCCTGAAGGGCTCTCATGCGGCCGGTTGTTTGGTCAAACTGGAAATACAGCACCTTGTTGCCCTTTTCCTCGCACATGTAGAGCCAGCGGTTGTTGGGATGCATGGCTGCATGGCGGGGCTCATCCCAGGTTCTGGAGAGAAAACGGTCCGTTTCCGTAAAGCTGCCGTCCTGAGGATTGTATTTCAAAGCTCTCATCTGTCCGTAGCCGTTGACCCGTCCCTGAGCACAGGCAAAGAGATAAGTTCTAGTGTGATCCCAGAGACACTGGTGAATGGTGGAGACCATTCCCTCTTCTTTTCCTTCATATGTAAATTTGGCGCAGATTTCTCCCAGACTTCCATCGGGGTTGCGGTTGATGGTGTACAGGCTTCCGCCCTGAAGAGTGGCCACAATCACACGGCGGTTTTCCTTGTCTACGGTGATATCCACCGGATTCTTTCCGCCAATGTCAATGGTGTTCAGATGCTTTAAGGTTCCGTCCTCCAGAATCTGATAGCTGGATACCAGGGTCAGATCTCCGTGGACGCTGTAGAGATATTTCTGTTCCAGATCCAGGCACTGATAGCTGGGGTTGTCCTCTACGAAGAGACACTGTTTTTCCTCCCATTTCCCATTGGGAAGAATCTCATAGACCATCAGGCCCTTGCCGCGGGCGTTGCGTTTTTTTGTGGTTCTGCATCCGACATAAGCGTACTTCATAGCTGTGTGCTTGCTCCTTTCCATTGTTACGTTTTCCATATATTTTTTCCATATATTTCTTGATAGGCTTATTATAGGATAAGAAAATATACTTGTAAAATTCGTATTTTTATATGAGGATATAAATAAAATGTCGGGGAATCATGAGAGATAAGGAAAATATTGGAATCATGGATTTGTAAAATGTACACAAAGATAGAAGGCAAAAAAATACAAAATAGACAAAAGACTGCGCATTTTCCTCATTGAGACGGCAATGGTGTTATGCAAAAATATCTATTTTACCAAGGTGTTTCCCTCTGATAAAATAAGAATCATCAAAAATGATTTGGAGGGATCGAGAATGAATATGGCAATCGCTTCTCTGATTGCGCTGGCACTTTCAATCGTGCTGGGCTTTGTAAGAAAACTGAACGTTGGAATCGTGGCAATCGCTCTTGCCTATATCATCGGCATCGCCTATGGACTGAGCGCCAAGGATATTACCGGCGGCTTCAGCTCGTCCATGGCCATGACTATGATTGGAGTTATGTACTTATTTGCTATTGTCAGCAAGAACGGGACCCTGGAGCTTCTGGCTAAGAAGATTACAGGTCTGGCACGGGGAAACCGCTATCTGCTGTATGTGGCCATCTATGTGATCGGAATCATCCTTTCCGGTGTAGGGCCGGGAGCGATTCCTACTCTGGCGATCGTTCCGGTGCTGGCCATCCCGGTCGCATTGAAGGCAGGCATGAACCCCATCCTTCTTTCCTTGATCGGCCAGATGGGTGCACAGTGTGTGCGGATGTGTCCCATTACTCCCGAGGCAGTGGTGGTAAGAGACCTGATGGTGGAGCAGGGACTGGACGGCAATACCCTTCCCGCCATGTGGAGCCTGTGGGCAACGGAAATCGTCATGATCATTGCAGCCTTTATCTTCTTTAAAGGATGGAAATTTGACAAGCCCCTGGAGAGCGTGGAGCTGGAGGAGACCGATCACTTTTCACCGAAGCAGATCTTAACCTTGATCGGACTGCTGGCCATGATCGCAGGTGTGGTCGTATTTGGCTTTGATGTGGGACTGACCAGCCTGGTAATCGGTACAATCCTCTTGGTATGCGGCTGCGCAGATGAAAAGGTAGTGATCAAGTCCATTCCGTGGAATACCATTCTGATGGTCCTGGGTGTAGGCGTTCTGATGAATATCGTTTCCCTCTCCGGAGGTGTAGAACTTTTGGCTGGCTCGATTTCAAATGTCAGCAGTGCGTCCACCATCAGCCCCATGATGTGCCTGGTGGCAAGCGTGATGTCCTTCTTTGCTTCCGGTCTGGGCGTTGTGTTCCCCACTCTGGTGCCCACAGTTGGAAGCATTGCAGCGGAATTCGGTGGAGCGATCAGTCCCATAGAGCTGATGGCATCTGTGGTGATCGGCGGAACAGTAGCCGGATTTACCCCCATTTCCACAGCAGGCGCTCTGATTCAGGCCGGTGTATCCCAGTTCCCGGAGGTGGAGAATAAGTATTCTCAGAATAAGATGTTTGTGGAACTGTTTATCATTGCCTTCCTCAGCACGTTCATCAGTGTCGCAATGGCAGTCCTCGGAGTATATGGGGTGATCTGCGGATAAATGGCCGGGACATTCGCCTCTCCCTGCTGTCTGGACCTGCGGTAAGGTATTGAGAAAAAAACGCTCAGCTGTTATAATTAAATAGATGTGCCAGGGCTCTGCCGGGGCCCTGGCTTTTGTGATGCAGCGAGGTTTGGACTAATTCAGGCAGGGGTGTTATAATTGGATACAAAACAGATACAGTACATATTGAAGGTAGCAGAATGTCAGAACATCACACGGGCGGCGGAACAGCTGTTTGTCTCTCAGCCGGCTCTGAGCCATTTTATCTCCAAAGCAGAGGAGGAGCTGGGGGCGAAGATCTTTAACCGTGGGACAACGCCTCTGACGCTGACCCAGGCAGGGGAGCGGTATGTGAAGACGGCAAAAATGATACTGAGCCTTCAGGAGTCTTTAAAGCAGGAGATTGAGAATCTGAAGGACTGCAGGAGCGGGGAGATTACGCTGGGACTCTCGGATATGCGGGCCACTACGATGCTCCCGTTCATTCTTCCGGAATTCCGCCGCCTGTACCCCAATGTCACCATCCGCACGGTGGAGTCCTCCAGTAAAGATGTGGAGAACAACGTGCGCAGCGGGGTGGTGGAGATTGGCATTATCCCGCTGTATGATTACGGACAGGATTTATCTTCCAGCGTGCTCTACGATGAGGAGCTTTTGCTGGTCTCTTCATCGGACCTTCCGAGCAATCACGGGGGGAGCCGCAACTGGGTATCCATCGGGGATATGACAGGATGTGATTTTATCCTTCTCAAAAGGGGCAACCGCATCCGCAGGGCGGTGGAAGCGATTTTTCTGGAGCACGGGGTAAAGCCAAGGACCACCGTAGAGAGCAGCAACAACATGACCGTGTATATGATGGCGGCGGCCGGAGTTGGACTAGCCATTGTTCCTGATTCGGTGGTCCGGATCATGAATCCTCTGCGGATCCCCAGAGTGTACTCCATCGGAAAAGGGGGCTTTCACTGGAATATTGGCGCCATTTGGCGGGAGGATATGGTATTGTCCGGGGCTCACACGCAGCTGATTCGTCTGCTTAAAAACCGCTATGTATAAGGGGGTTGGAGGGAGCTGGAGTGCTGCGGGGGAATGGAGCAGCTGGGAGGGATGATGGACTGCTCCGGGGAAAAAAGAAAAATGTAAAAAATGGCAAAAAGTGCTTGACTATTTTCTCTATTCCATATATAATAAACTCCGCAGCGGACAAAGGTTCCGGGCAAATGAATTTAATGGGCTATAGCCAAACGGTAAGGCAGCGGACTCTGACTCCGTCATTGTGAAGGTTCGAATCCTTCTAGCCCAGCTGGTTGAATCCCGCAGATAGAAAGTTCTGCGGGATTTTTTGTTACATGTACGCAGCGCCTTATCTTCAGGCGCTTATGTGCGACACATGCAGAACGCTTGGGAGGGACTATGTATTCATTTGACAGCAGGGTCCGATACAGCGAAACGGACGAAACAGGAAACTTGACGGTTTTGGGGATCATCAACTATATGCAGGACTGCAGTACCTTCCATTCGGAAGAAGCGGGAGTGGGGGTTCAGGTGCTGGAGAGCAGGCGCAGGGCCTGGATGCTGTCCTCCTGGCAGATCCTGATCGACCGCTATCCCAGTCTGGGTGAGGAGATCCGCATCTCCACCTGGCACAACGAGAGCCGGGGAATCTATGGTTACCGGAACTTTGTGATCAGCGGCTGTCAGGGGGAAAGCCTGGTGAGAGCCGGCTCCGTCTGGTTCCTTTACGACTTGGACAAGGGGACGCCGACCCGGGTGCTGCCGGAGGACATCGGACCTTACGGGAAGCCGGAGCCAAAGCTGGAGCTTCCGCCGATGCCCCGCAGGATCGTTCTTCCGGAGGAATACCAGGAGGGAAAGCCGATCCCGGTCCTCCGCCACCATCTGGATTCCAACCATCATGTGAACAACGCCCAGTATGTGGAGATGGCCCGGGAGCTGATACCGGAGCAGTTGACGGTGAGGGAAATCCGGGCGGAGTACCGGAAGGCAGCAGTGCTGGGGGATGTGCTTTATCCCAGATTGGGAAAGGAAAAAGATGGGATCTGGGTGATCGCCCTGTGCAAAGCTGAGGGAGAGGTCTGTGCCTGCGTATGGCTGAAAACAGAGCCGGAAGGCTGAAACATTGGAAAAGGAAAAAGAGAATATGATTGAATTAGGAAAGGTTCAGGAGCTGGAAATCCTGAGAGAAAAGGAATTTGGCGTATATGTAGGAGAAAAGGCGGGGGCCCAGGAATCGGTGCTTCTTCCCAGAAAACAGGTGCCGGAGGGTGCGAAAATCGGTGACAAGGTGACGGTGTTCATCTACAAGGATTCTTCCGACCGACTGATCGCCACCACCAGAACGCCTAGGCTTCAGGTGGGAGAGACGGCTCTGCTTCAGGTAACGGACGTATCCAGAATCGGTGCATTTCTGGATATGGGGGTAGAAAAGGACCTGCTGCTGCCCTTTAAGGAGCAGACACGCCCGGTGAGAAAAGGGGAGAACTGCCTGGTGACCTTATATGTAGATAAGAGTCAGCGTCTGGCCGCCACGATGCGGGTTTACTCTCACATGAGCAGCGATTCCCCCTATAAGGAAGGCGACTGGGTGGACGGTGTTCTGTATGAGATGAATGAGCGGCTGGGTGCCTTTGTAGCGGTGGACTGCCGCTATTACGGACTGATCTCAAAACGGGAGCTTTTTGGAAATCTCCGCGAGGGAGATACGGTCCACGCCAGGGTCATGCGGGTCCGGGAGGACGGAAAGCTGGATCTGTCTCTTCGGGATAAGGCATATCTTCAGATGGAGCCGGATGCACAGGCGGTAATGAAGGCTCTTGAGGAATTTGACGGTGTGCTTCCCTTTAATGACAAGGCCAGCCCCCAGGTGATCTTAAGAGAATTCGGCATGAGCAAAAATGCCTTTAAGAGGGCAGTGGGCCATCTGCTGAAGGAGGGAAAGATTGAAATTACGGATTCTTCCATCCGCATTCTTCCTCAAAAAAAGGAAAAGAAGGCAGACAGACCGCAATTTGTGAAAAAAATGCACAAGCAGAAGGGCTCCAAATAGGACAAAACCCCGAAATTTTCCTGTTTTTTTGGTGTCCGGCGTATTTTACAAGGAAAAATGGGGCCAAAATCGGGTGAAAATAAAAAAAGTTACAAAGTTTGGGGATTATTTTTCTTCTAAATTTGGAATATCCAGCAGATTTTTCCTGAAATATACAAATTAGCTAAATCCTAAATTTGGATTTTGTGGATTGTAAGTATGGCATTCCGGACCGGTTTCGGATATGATAAGGATAGTCGCGGAGGCGGCCGGCGCACAGAAGATGACCGGCGGAGAGCTGACCCGCGCACATGAAAAGGGAACCATGTAATCCATGTATTTTAGGAGGAAAAAAGAGAATGGCTAGTTTATCATTAAAGAATGTAACCAAAAAGTATCCCAATGGTTTTGTGGCTGTTAAGGATTTCAACCTGGAAATCGCTGATAAGGAGTTCATCATTTTCGTAGGACCTTCCGGCTGCGGTAAGTCCACCACCCTGCGTATGATCGCCGGTCTGGAGGATATTTCTTCCGGAGAACTGTATATCGACGGCAAGCTGGTAAATGATGTAGAGCCCAAGGACCGGGATATTGCAATGGTATTCCAGAACTACGCCCTGTATCCTCATATGTCCGTATATGACAATATGGCGTTCGGTCTGAAGCTGAGAAAGACCCCCAAGGATGAGATTGACAAAAAGGTACACGACGCTGCCAAGATCCTGGATCTGGAGCATCTGTTGGACCGGAAGCCCAAGGCTCTGTCCGGCGGCCAGAGACAGCGTGTGGCCATGGGACGTGCGATTGTTCGTAAACCCAAGGTATTCCTGATGGACGAGCCCCTGTCCAACTTGGATGCAAAACTGAGAGGCCAGATGCGTGTGGAAATCTCCAAGCTTCATCAGAGACTGGAAACCACCATCATCTATGTAACGCATGACCAGACGGAGGCTATGACGCTGGGAACCAGAATCGTCGTTATGAAGGACGGCGTGGTTCAGCAGGTAGATACTCCTCAGAACCTGTATGATAATCCCTGCAACAAGTTCGTTGCCGGATTCATCGGAGCACCTCAGATGAATATGATTGATGCTGCAGTTGCAAAGAGCGGCAGCCAGGTAACATTAAGCTTCGGCGGACATACCATCGCTCTTCCTGAGAGCAAGGGCAAGAAGCTGGAGGAGGCCGGATATGTTGGCAAGACCGTTACCCTGGGAATCCGTCCGGAGGACCTGCATGACGAGGAATCCTTCCTGTCCATGTCTCCCAACAGCATAATCGAAGCGACCATCCGTGTATACGAGATGCTGGGCTCCGAGGTCCTGCTCTACTTCGATATTGACGATGCCAACTTTACCGCAAAGGTAAATCCCCGCACCACCGCAAGACCTGGCGACCATGTGAAACTGGCTCTGGATATGGAGAAGGTTCACATCTTCGACAAGGATACGGAGAACGTAATCCTGAACTAAGGACTACATAAACCATCACATATGACATAAACTATCAGCATGTCTTCCCGATCCAGGAGGACATGCTGATTTTTTGTTACGAGCACTTAGCGCCTGTCTCTTAGGGATACATGCAGAGCACTTAGCATCCGCTGCAGAACGGAAAAATTTTGTGTTGCATAAAATAAGGGAAACATGTAAAATGGTGGAAGGTTTTGCGAAAGAAGAAGGAGGAACGAGGCTATGCCGGGAAAGAAAGGAAAGGCTCAGAATAACTTCCTGGTTCAGGGAACCATACTGGCGGCGGCAGGAATTATCGTCCGTCTGATCGGACTGTTTTACAAGATCCCGATGACCCGGATCTTGGGGGATGAGGGAATCGGATATTACAATACGGCTTATGAAATTTACAATATCGGACTGATCCTGTCTTCCTACAGCCTTCCTCTGGCAGTGTCTAAGCTGATTGCCCAGAAGCGCGAGGAGAGGCAGAGCGGGGATGCACAGCGCGTCTTCCACTGCGGCATTGCCCTCGGAGCCTTTATGGGCGGAGTGATGACGGTTATTCTGCTTTTCGGTTCCGATTTCATCGCCTCCAACATTTTTAAAAGTCCGGGCAGTGCGCTTCCTCTGCGGGTAATGGCGCCTACCATTTTTGTGTTTGCGGTAATGGGCGTGTTCCGGGGGTTTTTCCAGGGCAGAGGAAACATGATTCCCACCTCCGTATCCCAGGTGATCGAGCAGCTGGTTCATGCGGGGGTCAGTATCTGGGCCTCCTACGATTTCCTGAACCGGTTTGCAGACCGGGACAATCCGCTTTCCTACGGGGCGGCCGGGGGAACATTGGGAACCCTGGTGGGGGCGCTGGCCTCCTTCCTGTTCCTGGGAGCTATGATGCTTTTGTACCGGAGCGGAAGAGGAAAAAAGAGAAACAAGCCCTGCACCATGGATTACTGCCAGGTGATGGTGCTGCTCATATGCACCTTTACCCCTATTATCCTGAGTCAGTTTGTGTATCAGCTCAGCGGCTCTGTGGACAACTCCATGTTCGGACTGATCATGGACGGAAAGGGATTTTCTGAGAAGGAGCGGCTGTCCCTTCTGGGAATCTACGGGGGAAAATACCGTCTTCTGACCAATGTTCCGGTGGCCATCGCCTCCTCTCTTGGAGCTTCCATGATCCCCAGCATCGTGGTATCACGGGTGGCGGGACGGCAAAAAGAGGTGCGCCACAAAATTTACATTACCATAAAATTCAACATGCTGATTGCCATCCCCTGCGCGGTGGCCATGTTTGCGCTGGCATCTCCGGTGATGCAGCTGGTATTTGGGGATGGAAGGGAGATGACCAGAAACCTGCTGATGCTGGGGGCATCGGCCGTGGTATTTTTCTCCCTGTCCACGGTGACCAATGCAGTGCTCCAGGGCATCGACCTGATGCGCAAATCCGTTACCCATTCTGCGATTTCTCTGGGAATCCACATTGTACTGGTGTGGCTTATGCTGGCTCAGCTGAATCTTGGGGTTTATGGTCTGATAATCGGCAACGTGACCTTTGCACTGGTGGTATGCGCCCTGAACTGGGTGGCCATCGGTAAGGCGCTCCACTACCATCAGGAGGTTCGGACCACCTTTGCAGGCCCCTTCCTCTGCTCTCTGGTTATGGGGCTGGCTGCCCTGGCGGTATACCACGGGGTACATGCCCTGATCCCCTCCAATACCATTGGACTGTGCGCGGCCGCTCTGGTGGGATGCGGCGTCTATGCGGCCCTTCTGCTGAGGCTGCGGATTGTCTCCAGGCGGGAGCTCAGGGAAATGCCCATGGGCGGGCTTCTGCTTCGGTTCGGGCGGGTGTGCCATTTGATTTAGGCAGGCGTAACGCTTGCCTCTTCCCTTGTTTTCCCGTTGCCCTGAAGGGGGGCAAGCTATTGTCATATTGACAGATATTCCCTTGCTTTTTTTGTTTTTTTGCATTAAAATAGAAAAATAGGAACATAAATTACTCCGAATATTTGGAAAAAAAGAAGGAGCGTGCAGCATGATTTCAAATCAGATTTTACAGACCACACTGGATGGTTTAAAGGGAATTACGCGGATCGATCTTTGCATCTGCGATACAGAAGGCAAGGTACTTGCCTCTACATTTAACGACGCGGAGGAGTCAGAAAGCTCGATTCTGGCCTTTGTGGATTCCCCGGCGGACAGCCAGGTGATCCAGGGATTCCAGTTTTTTAAAGTATTTGACGAGCATCAGCTGGAGTATATCCTGCTGGCCAGAGGCGCCAGCGATGACGTATATATGGTAGGAAAGCTGGCAGCCTTCCAGATCCAGAACCTGCTGGTGGCCTACAAAGAGCGTTTCGATAAGGACAACTTTATCAAGAATCTGCTTTTGGATAATCTGCTGCTGGTCGATATTTACAACCGTGCAAAGAAGCTTCATATCGATACGGATGTGAAGCGGGTGGTATTCATCATTGAAACGCACAACGAAAAGGATACCAACGCCCTGGAGACCGTCCGCAGCCTGTTTGCGGCCAAGACCAAGGACTTTATCACTGCGGTAGATGAGAAGAACATCATCCTGGTGAAGGAAGTGAAGCAGGGCGAGACCTACGAGGATCTGGAGAAGACAGCCAATACGATTCTGGATATGCTGAATACGGAGGCCATGACCAAGGTGCGTGTGGCATACGGAACCATTATCAACGACATCAAGGAAGTTTCCCGTTCCTATAAGGAAGCGAAGATGGCGCTGGATGTGGGCAAGATCTTCTACAGCAATAAGAATGTGATCGCCTACAACAACCTGGGAATCGGCCGCCTGATCTACCAGCTTCCAATTCCGCTGTGCAAGATGTTTATCCGTGAAGTATTTGACGGAAAGTCTCCGGATGATTTCGATGAAGAGACCCTGACGACCATCAACAAATTCTTTGAGAACAGCCTGAATGTATCCGAGACCTCCAGACAGCTTTACATCCACCGGAACACCCTGGTGTACCGTCTGGATAAGCTTCAGAAGAGCACGGGTCTGGACCTTCGTGTGTTTGAGGATGCCATTACCTTTAAGATTGCCCTGATGGTGGCAAAATATATGCGGTATATGGAAAGCCTGGATTATTAAGGCTGTGTTCGGAGCATTGCATGATTGAGATGGAGCGGGTCAGCAAGACCTATGAAACCGGCTGTAAGGCAGTTAAGGATGTCAGCTTTACGGTGCAGGATGGAGAATTTGTTTTTATTGTAGGAAAAAGCGGTTCCGGCAAAAGTACGCTGTTAAAGCTTCTGCTGAAGGAGCTGGAGCCGACAAAGGGACGTATCGTGGTAAACGATATGGACTTAAAAAAGATGCCCAGGCGGTACGTCCCGAAATACCGAAGGGGATTGGGTGTGGTCTTTCAGGATTTCAGACTCCTGAAAGACCTTACTGTCTTTGAGAATGTGGCATTTGCCCAGCGGGTCATCGGAGTTCCGGGCAGGACCATCCGGGAATCGGTGCCCCATATGCTTCAGATGGTGGGACTGTCCGCCAAGTACAAGGCCTATCCCAGTCAGCTTTCCGGCGGCGAGCAGCAGAGGGTGGCCATTGCCAGGGCCTTGATCAACCGGCCCAGGGTTCTGCTGGCAGATGAGCCGACGGGGAATCTGGACCATGACACGGCCAGGGAGATTATGGGGCTTTTGGATGAGATTAACCGGGGCGGAACCACCGTTCTGGTGATCACCCACAGCCAGGAACTGGTGAAGGAGATGGGAAAGCGCGTCATTACCATGGACCGGGGCTCCATGATTGGGGATACGTCCCTGCAGTGGTCGGCTCTTCGTCGGAGAGAAAGGCGGCGCAGGAATGAGGATTAGCACATTTGTCTATTGTGTGAAACAGGGAATCGTGAATATATGCAGAAATATCTTGTTTTCGCTGGCTTCTATGGCGACGATTTCTGCATGTATTTTTTTGTTCTGCCTGTTTTTTGCCATTGCGGCTAATGTGAGAAATGCGGCTCTGACTGCCCAGAACACGCTGGGAATCACTGTATTTTTCGATGAGAGCCTGGACGATGAGCAGATTGAAGCCCTGGGGGAACAGATCGCTTCCTGGGGAGAGGTGCGGGAGATGGACTTCACCTCGGCCAAGGAAGCATGGGAGTCCTTTAAGGAGGTCTATTTCCAGGGAGATGAGGAGCTGGCTTCCAGTTTCGAGGAGGATAATCCGCTGGCCGGCTCTGCTTCCTATACCATTTATCTGAATGACATTGAGGATCAGAGCCAGGTGGTGGCCAGGCTGAGCGCCATGGACGGGGTGCGGAAGGTAAATTCTTCCGACACGGCAGCCATGGGACTTTCCACGGCGGGAAAAATCGTGGGAATCCTGTCCTTTGTGATGATCGCGGTGCTGCTGGCAGTGGCGGTGTTTTTGATCAGCAATACCATTTCGACAGCAGCGGCTTTCAGACGCAGGGAAAATGAGATCATGCGTCTCATCGGGGCTACGAATTTTATGATTCGGGCGCCTTTTGTGGTGGAAGGGGTGCTGCTGGGGCTTTTCGGAGCGCTGATTCCTCTGGGGGGCATGTATGTTCTCTACGGCAGGGCCGTTTCCTACATGACATCCCATTTTCAGATCGTAACCGATGTATTTGAGCCGCTGCCCATGGGAATTCTGTTTCCCTATATGTCGGGGGTGGCCATGTGTCTGGGCGTGGGGATTGGATTCTTCGTCAGCTTTTTTACCATACGAAGACACCTGCGGGTATAGTGACAGGGAAGGACAGCCATGAGAGAAGCGGGAATATACCAGGATATACGGAAAAAGAGAAGCAGGAAGGGCAGAAAGACCAGATGGCGCGAGATGGCGGCTGCGCTTGCGGTCTGCCTGGGAGCGGGAAGCTTCCTTGCCTACGGAGAAGTGGGCAGCCAGGAGATGGAGGAGGCCCAGGGAAAGGTCAGCGTGCTGGAGGAGGAGATGGCCAAAACGGAGGAAACCTTAAAGGAGCTGGAAGCCCTGAAGGCGGATACCGCAGCTTATGTCCGTTCTCTGGATGCCAATCTCAATGAACTGAACGGCCAGCTGACGGCCCTCTCAGAGGACATTGACGCCAAGGAGGAGGAAATCCGGCAGGCGGGACTGGAGCTGGAGGCGGCAAAGGAAAAGGAGAGCAGCCAGTATGAATCCATGAAGCTCCGCATTAAATACATGTACGAGGCGGGGGATACGGCCTTTCTGGATCTGATCTTGCAGTCGGAGAGCGTGGAGCAGCTCCTAAACCGGACGGAATATGTCAATCAGATTACGAAATACGACCGGGATATGCTGGAGCAGTACCGCCAGATAAAGGGGCAGGTGGCGGCTCAGGAGCAGGCTCTGGAGGAGGAACACGGGGAGCTTTTAAGTCTTCAGGAGGAGACGGAGGCAAAGCAGAATTCCGTGGAGCAGCTGATGGCGGATAAGCAGGCGGAGCTGGCCTCCTACAACAGCCAGATTGCCTCAGCTCAGGCGGATCTGGAGGAATACCAGGCCGACCTGGAGGCTCAGGAGCAGCTGATGCGCCAGATCGAGGCGGAGATGAAGCGCCGGGAGGAGGAAGAACGCAAAAAAGCCCAGGAGGCGGGAAAAACGTATACGGTGAAGGATTTGGGGAATATTAGTTTTATATGGCCCTGTCCTTCCAGCAGCAGGATTACCTCCAGCTTCGGGGACCGGGAATCTCCGACAGAGGGGGCTTCCAGCAATCACAAAGGAGTTGACATCGGCGCTTCCTCCGGCTCGAATATTCTGGCGGCGGCTTCCGGTGAGGTGGTAATCGCTACATACAGCTATTCGGCCGGAAATTATATTATGATCGACCACGGCGGCGGGGTGAGCACCGTATATATGCACTGCTCCCAGCTGCTGGTATCTCAGGGTGAGAAGGTATCCCAGGGCCAGGTGATCGGAAAGGTGGGCTCTACCGGATATTCAACCGGACCTCACCTTCATTTTGGAATCCGGTCAGGCGGAACTTATGTGAATCCGCTGAATTATGTAAGTCCTTAGGCTTCAGACCGGCACAGAACGGACAGGATAGGAGACAGAACGTGAAAGATCAGAAGAATTACAGCGATGACGAGAGGTGTGGGATGGAACAGAATAAAAACCGCTTTTGGACCGGGGTTCTTACCGGAGCTCTGGTAACTGCTTTTGCGGGTCTTGTGATTGTGGGCATGTCCCTGGGAATTTATCTGTTTGTAAGAAGCGCCATGGGGCAGGGCGGTATTGTGAAAGAGCAGCCCGGTATTACCAGCGCAGAGGATGAGAAGGATCTGGATTACGACAGCATTAACGCCAAAATGTCCCTGATCCAGCATATTATTGATGAGTACTTCCTCTACGATGAGGACCTGGAACAGGTGGAGGATTATCTGTACATCGGAATGCTGGCAGGCCTGGATGACCCGTACTCCGCTTATTATACCCAGAAGGATTTTGAAGAGCTGCAGACAGATACGGAGGGTGTGTATTCCGGAATCGGGGCCATGCTCAGCCAGAACCAGCTGACGGGCCTGTGTACGGTCGTCCGCGTGTTTGAAAATTCACCCGCTTATGAGAGCGGCATGCGTCCGGGGGACATTCTCTACCAGGTGGACGGACACCCGGTCCAGGGAGAGGATCTATCCATTCTGGTGAACAATTATATTAAGGGCGAAGAGGGCACCGATGTGGCAATAACCGTTTTCCGCCAGGAGGAAAATGAGTATGTGGATTTGACGGTGACCCGGCGCAGCATCGAGGTCCCCACAGTGGAGCATGAGATGCTGGATGATGAGATTGGGTATATTCTGATCACCCAGTTCGATTTGATCACCACGGAGCAGTTTAAGGCAGCAGTAGACGAGCTTATGGCCCAGGGCATGAAGGGGCTGGTGCTGGATCTGCGCAGCAATCCGGGAGGCGTCCTGAACAGTGCCGTGGAGATTGCCGATTACATTCTGCCGGACAATCTGACGGAGTATGATCAGGGAGAAGGAAAGACTATGATCGTATATACGGAAGATAAAAACCAGGAAGGCGAGCATTACACTGCCTCCGACGGACATGAGCTGGATGTACCCGTTGCGGTGCTGGTCAACGGGGAATCCGCCAGCGCTTCCGAAGTGCTGACCGGTGCGCTGATGGATTACGACCGGGCAGTAGTAGTGGGCACCACCAGCTTTGGAAAAGGCATTGTCCAGAACCTGATCCCTCTGGGAGACGGGTCTGCCATCAAGATCACCGTGGCCCACTACTATACGCCCAGCGGCTTTGACCTGCACGGCAAAGGCATCGAGCCGGATGTGGAGGTAGAACTGGATGAAGCGCTTCAGACACAGGCAGTGGTGGAGCCGAAGGATGACAACCAGGTACAGGCGGCTGCCCGGGAGGTTGTGGATCAAATACAAAATGGAGATAAAGGAGAAAATGCAAATGAGGAAAATTGAACCAGAGACATGGAAAGAGGATTTGGCAGAATTCAGGGAAAAAACCCACCAGTTTTACGCAGGCGAGATGGATAAAGGCGATTATAAGGGCTTTTCCGGCGGCTTTGGAAGCTATGCTCAGCGGGGAGGAAAAGCCAGCATGCTGCGCCTTCGGATGCCCGGTGGACGCATCAGCAAGGATAAGCTGAAATTTATTGCAGACAGCATTAAAACCTACGGGGTGAACAAGGCCCACCTGACTACCTGTCAGACGGTGCAGCTGCACAATCTGAGTGAAGAACAGGTGTGCACGATCATGGAGAAGGCTCTGGACCATGGCATTGTGACCAGAGGCGGCGGCGGGGATTTCCCCAGAAACGTGATGGTTTCCCCGCTCTCCGGTGTGGAGAAGGGGGAGTATTTCGATGTGCTGCCATATGCAGAGGCCGCAGGAGAATATTTGATGACCTTCATCAAGGGACCCAAGATGCCCAGAAAGCTGAAGGTCTGCTTCTCCAACAGTCCGGAAAATATTCCCCATGCCACGTTCCGGGATCTGGGATTTGTGGCGCGGCCGGATGGAAAATTCGATGTTTACAGCGCCGGCGGCCTGGGCAATAACCCCAAGATGGGACTGCTGGTAGCGGAGGCGGTGGAGCCTTCCAGGATCTTGTACTATATCCGGGCCATGTGGGAAACCTTTGTTTCCTATGGAAATTACGAGCAGAGAGCCAAGGCAAGGACCCGGTATATGCAGGATACACTGGGGAAAGAAGGATATGTAAAGGCTTATCAGGAAAAGCTTCAGGGCGTGTTTGATTCCGGGGAAGACCTGGATCTGAATCTGGAGCTGCCCTGCTGGAGCAAGAAGGGGGACGGCTCTGAGGCAGAGGGCCGCGGCGTAGTCTGCCAGAAGCAGCCCGGACTCTATGCGGTGAAGTATCATCCGATCGGCGGAACGCCCCAGGTGGAGATGTTTGGCCGTCTTTACGATGTCATTGCCCCCATGGATGAGGTGGAAGTCCGCCTGACCCCGGATGAGGGAATGTATGTGATTAACCTGACAGGAAATGAGGCTGTCCGGGTCATGGAGGTATTAAATGACGGAGCCCGCAGCGATTTTGAGGAATCAGTGGCCTGCATCGGCGCCAGCATCTGCCAGGTGGGCGTGCGGGATTCCCAGGCTCTGTTGAGGGAAGCTGTCCAGGCAGTGAGAGAAGCCGGCCTGGGAGCAGACGCTCTGCCTCAGATCCACATTTCCGGCTGCCCCTCCTCCTGCGGTACGCATCAGATTGGCGCCATCGGTTTCCACGGCGGTGTGAAGATGATCGACAAGGTGCCTCATCCGGCGTTCACCCTTCACTTTAACGGCTGTGACCTTCAGGGTCATGAGCGCATGGGCGAGCAGGTGGGCGTGATGCTTCAGGAGCAGATTCCGGCTTTCCTGGTGGAATTGGGAAAAACGGTTGAGAGCTCCAACATGACGTATCAGGAGTGGATTCAGGACCACAAAGAGGATGCAAAAGAGATTGCGAAACAGTATCTGGCCTGATAAGCAGAACGATCAAGATAGACAGAATTTCAGGAGAGGACCCGGCGTCAGCTGAGTCCTCTCCTGAACGTTTTTGAAGCCGTTTAAAGAAGGCTGCTCCTATGAATGCTCAGGGAACTCCATATGAGTCACGATATCTTCCCATGCCTCATCATCGATCTCCTCCTGACGGAACAGCTTGCGCCGGTCTGCATCGGTAATGGTTCGGATCACGCGGCAGGGATTGCCGGCTGCGACAGACCAGGCGGGGATATCCTTGGTGACAACGCTTCCGGCTCCGATGACGGTGTTGCTCCCGATGGTCACGCCGGGGCAGATGACGGAATTGCCGCCAATCCAGACGTTGTCCCCGATGGTCACGGCTTTTCCGTACTCATAGCCGGAATTGCGGGTGACGGGGTAAATGGGATGTCCTGCTGTGTAGATGGCGACATTGGGGGCCAGCTGGCAGTTATCACCGATGGTCACCTTTGCCACATCGATGATGGTGCAGTTGTAGTTGACAAACAGATTTTTTCCCGCTTCAATATGTGTTCCATAATCGCAGTAAAAGGGCGGGTTTACCCAGGCGTTCTCCGATTTCCCGAACAGTTCTTTGACCACTTGGGCGATGCCGGCGAAATCCGCCCGGTCCATGAAATTGAGCTTCTGCAAAATCCTCCTGCATGCTGCCTGCTCCTCGCATACGCGGTCATCGGAGATATAGGCCATCTGCGCATCTCTTCGTTTTATCATATCCATATTCGTAATTTACCTCCCAAGATATTATGATTTCAGCCGTTCCAGCGTCTGCTCCTTCAAACAGGCTATTCATGAAGAAAATCAGAAAGGCTGTGCAGCCGCTGGCCGGATAAAGCTCCCTTGCGCCAGATTAGAAAATCGCGGTTTACTACGTTGTATACATAAATGCGACGGGGCGGGATGGAATGGACGTTTCCCAACTGCGGGAATATCTGGAAAAAGGCTGAAAATACCATCTGCTTTACATCGCTGAGATTACGGATATTTTAGTTAAGGACTGACTGCTTTTTTCCAGCGGCCGCTTTTCAGTCTCCAGATGCACAGGACCATGCGGATGAAGCAGTCGATGGCAATCGCGATCCAGACTCCCACCACGCCCATCTGAAGAGGCCGTGTGGCCAGATAGACGAAGCCGATGCGCAGCCCCCACATGCCGATGATGCTGACTAAGAGGGAGAAACGTACATCCCCGGCTCCGCGGAATATGCCGCCGGCAATGACAAAGAAACTGAAAAACAGTTCAGTGGCAGCAGCCACAAAAAGAGTCTTTGTGCCCAGGGCCACCACATCGGGGTCACTGCTGAAGAGACTGACGATAGGGCCGGACCAGATGGCCACGGGGATGCAGTCCAGGACAATGACGGCGGAGCCGATGAGGCAGATGGAAAAGGCAAAGCGGTCTGCCAGATCCCTGCGTCCTGCCCCCAGAGACTGGCCTACCAGAGCGGTGGCGGTGTAGGCAAAGCCGTAGGCGGGCAGATAGAGGATGCCCTCCGTCTGATTGGTCAGGTAGTGAGCCGCCAGAGGGATGGTCCCCAGGCCGGAAATCATGGCAGTCAGAGCAATCTGGCCGGAAGTCAGGGTCAGGCGTTCCAGAAGAACGGGGACACTGATGAGCCGGAGCTGCCGGACCATGAAGGGACGAATCCGGTATCTGGGACGAAAAAGGGGGATCTGTACCGGCGTGTGCTTAAAGGTCAGAAAGCCCAGAAGAATGATGAGCAGAAGATACTGGGAGGCCGCCGTGGAGATGGCGGCTCCCGTTACCCCCAGACCAGCGCCCCAGACCGGGAAGGAGCGGCCCCAGATTGTCATCTGGCGTGCCGGGTAAATCAGAAAAAAATTTCCGATAATATTGCCCATGTTGGAGGTCAGGTTGGCAGCCAAGGGAATGCGGGTATTCCCGGCGGAGCGGAAGACGGCGGAAAGGACTACCGCGATGGACTGGGGAATCAGGCCAAATCCGATGACCCGCATATAGCTCTGGGCCATAGGTACTACGTCAGGGGCAGCCCCAAGCCAGACCGGCAGAGGACGGCACACCAGCTGGACGCCGAGAAACAGAAGGATTCCCAGAAGCAGGGAACAGCTGATCGACTGGTAGGTAACACTCTGGGCCCGGTGGGGCTCACCGCTTCCCACCGCATGGGCGACCAGATAGGAACAGCCTACGCTTAAAGCGGTGATAAAGCCGTTGATCAGCCAGACAGAGGAAATATTGACCGCCACGGCGGCCGTGGCGGCAGCGCCGATGGAACCCACCATAGCTGTATCCGCCAGTGTTGATAAAGAAATCAGAAACTGCTCTAAAATAGACGGCCAGGACAATTTGAGAACGGTTCTGGCTACATGATGTTCGCCTTCCTCGATGATGGAGACGGCGTTTGTTGTGTGCATACTGTAATCCCCCGCAGAACATTTTGTTTTACCAGGTCTTTTCAAAAGAAAAGCCGTTTTCTTTCAGGATCCAGGCCGCGGCGTCCCGGTTGGTAGTCAGCCATGCGCCCCGCGTTTTCATATAGCCGATCAGGCGGCTGAGCATCCGAACACGGCTGGCGCGCCCGATAAACTGCGGGTGAAGGACAAAATTGATCATTCTTCCCTCATCGGCCAGGGTATCGAATTCTTCTTTCCAAATCTCAAACATCTCATCCGGAGATTTCAGTTCATAGCGCTCCGGAGCGGAATCTGTATAGAAATCATAGGCAGTGTCGTCAAAGATGGAGTCCTTGGGAAGCTCCACCAGGGGTACGGTTTTTCCGTCAATCTGATGAAGGAAGGGGCCATCGCTGTCGCGCCAGTTGGAGCTGTAAATGTAGCCGTGCTCCAGAAACAGACGCAGGCTGTAGTCGTGGATAACACCTCCGGGAGCCCGGTGGCCTACCATCTGCTGGCCGGTCAAATCACGAATCAGTTTCTCGCTGCGCTTCATGGTAGCATCTTCCTGCTCATAGGTAGTAGTGGTAAATTCCTCGTGGAAGTATCCGTGAAATCCGATTTCGTGCCCTCTGCGCACCATCTCCTGAACGACCAGGGGATACTGCTGGGCAATGACACCGGGAACGAAAAAAGTAGCCTTGATCTGATGGACATCCAGCATGTCCAGGATACGGGGAACTCCTTGCTTTGGGCCATAGGTTCCGCGGGAGAGATTGGTAATGTGGTCTGCATTTCCGTCCCCGCGGGTAGTCCACATGGTTTCCGCATCCAGATCAAAAGCCATCATGACGGCAATCCGTTTGTGGTCAGGCCATCTCGTCATTTCTCATCACCTCCATTTTCCAAAGTCCCCTGTCCGGTCCGGCTGTTCTCCCATCCGGGACAGAACCGGGACAGTACGTACCGGGCCACCTCCTCACAGGTGGCAATCCACGCTCCCTGGGACTGCATATAGGCGATCAGGTCCCCCACCATTTGGATCCGGCTGGCCCGTCCGATCATCTGGGGATGAAGCTTTAAGATAAAGATTTTGTTGCCTTCCAGGGCCAGTCCGTCAAACTCCTGCTTCCAGTTCCCATAGACCTCACGGTTGGTATACATAGAGCGGACGGCCGGGTCGCTGAAGGTGAAGTAATAATAAGTAAAATCATCCATGGTGATGTCGCAGGGAAGTTCCACCAGAGGCAGGACCTTTCCGTCCTTCTCCCACAGATAAGCCCAGTCACAGTCCTTCATGGAAGAACTGTAAAGATATCCTCTCTCCACGAGCAATTCCGGCGTAAAGGGATGGATGATGCTTTCCGGACCCCGGTGTCCCACCGGCTTTCTGCCGCCGATTTCCGTTAAAATGGTCTCGCTTTTTTCGAAAATCCGGGTTTCCTCCTCACGGGAAATGCCCCGGACTGATTCATGCATATATCCGTGGCAGGCCAGTTCGTGTCCTCTGCGGGCGATCTCTTCCACCGTATCCCGGTAGGTCTCCCCTACGATTCCGGGAACGAAGAAGGTGGATTTGATGTTCAGGGTATCCAGAAGGTCCAGACAGCGGGCCAGCCCCTCGTGGGGGCCGTACTGTCCTCTGGAATAGTCGGTGAATCCGATGGTAGTTCCCTTGCTTTTGGCACGGGAAATGCGGAGAAATTCCGCATCATAGTCAAATGTAACCATTACGGCAATCCGCTTACCGTCCGGCCAGGACAGAGCGGGGCCGTTGGTTTTTCCGTCAATCAGCCAGCTCATGGCAGCACCTCTTTTACTAAAATCTATGTAAAATATGTGATAACACTTCCTTTCGATTATAGCATGGCGGATGGGGATGTCAACTGAAAAAAATGAATAAAAATGCTAAAAACCATTGCAACAGCCAGAGCACTGTGTTATAATTATTCACTGTTTTTAATAAAGAAGGAGGGAAACCATCATGAAAAAAGTATTTCCGTTTATTGCCGGCGCCATGTTGGCAATGGGTTTGTTAATGGGCTGTTCCAGCAGCAGCACGCAGGAGACCACAGCGGCAGCGGCTGCTGAGACTGAGGCGGAGGAAACCACGGCTGCTCAGTCTGAGGAAGGTTCTGAAGAAGCTTCCCAGGCAGAGAGTGAAGGGGAGGAAGTTTCAGCGGACAATCCTTTTGCGGGAAAGACCGTAAAGGTAGGCTGCTCTGCGACCTTTGTTCCCTTTGAGTCCATTGAGATGGCTGCAGATGGAACCAAGACCTATGTGGGCATGAACATCGATATCGTCAGAACCATTGTAGAAAAGAACGGCGGCCAGGTAGAATTTGTAGATATGCCGTTTAAGAGCCTGATGGCTGCTATCCAGGCCGGTCAGATCGATTTCTGCAGCGGCGGGATGGCGCCTACGGATGAGCGCCGGGAGACCCTGGATTTCTCCGACATCTTTTTCTACCCCCGCAACGCCATTGTATACCGTGCTGAGGACAACTATCCGGATTTGGATTCCTTAAAAGGCAAGACGGTTGCATATGTATTCGGAACCAACTATCAGCAGGTTGCCGAGAGCATCGAAGGCGCCAAGACGGTAGGCATTCAGGGAAGCCCTGCCTGCATCGAGGAGGTTAAGAGCGGCCGCGCGGACGCATGCATCATCGACGGAGCTGGCGCGACGGAGTTTTTAAAGAACAATGACGGTCTGGCCATGAGCCTTCTGGACAAGACCGAGGACTGCTTCGCCATTGGATTCCCCAAGAATTCTCCTTACTATGAAACCTTTAACAATACCTTGAAGGAAATGATGGAGGACGGAGAGCTGGATGAGATTATCGCTTCTCATCTGAACGAGCAGTTTATTCTGGATTGATGTGACAGCTTCGAAAGGAGTAGGAAATGGAGCTTGATTTCAGCTGCGTCTGGGAATACTGGCCGTTTTTGTACCATGGCGCATTGACAACACTGAGAATGACGGCAATCTGTGCGGTGTTCGGATTTCTGCTGGGAGTGCTGCTGTCTCTGGTGAAAATCAGCAAATGCACACCCCTGGTATGGTTTGGAAAATTTTACACCTCGATTTTCAGAGGAACGCCTCTGCTGGTGCAGCTGTGTATCGTACATTTCGGCCTGCCTCAGCTTTTGGGGGTAACCTTTACTGCCACCCAGTCCGGTATTTTGACATTTTCCCTGAACTCCGCCGCTTATATCTCGGAGATCTTCCGGGGCGGAATCACCGCAGTGGACCGGGGACAGTATGAGGCAGCGATGTCTCTGGGGGTGGGGTACAAGGATATGATGAAGGACATCATCCTGCCCCAGGCGGTGAAGCACATTCTTCCCAGCCTGGTGAACGAGGCCATCGCCCTGTTAAAGGAGTCCTCCATCCTCTCCTACATTGGAGCGGTGGAGCTTCTGCGGGCTGCAGACCAGATTACGGTGCTGACCTTCCGGTTCTTTGAGCCATACCTTGTAATTGCCCTGATCTACTACATATTTGTGATGATTCTGTCTGTAGTGGCAAATCGTCTGGAAAGGTGGGTGAACCGAAGTGATCGAGTTTCGTAATGTATACAAAAATTTCGGAAAGCTGGAAGTTTTAAAGGGCATCAACCTGAAGATCGAAAAGGGCGAGGTAGTAACGCTGATTGGCCCTTCCGGCTCCGGAAAATCCACCATCCTGCGCTGTATGAATCTTTTGGAAAAGCCCACCAGCGGACAGGTTTTCATCAACGGAACAGACATTACCGCGCCCAAGACGGATATTCAGGCTATCCGCAAGAATATCGGCATGGTGTTCCAGCATTTTAACCTTTTTCCCCATATGACGGTGATGGAGAACATGACCTACGCTCCCATTAAGGTCAACAAGATATCCAAGGCAGATGCAGAGGCCAAGGCGATGGAGCTGCTGAAACTGGTGGGGCTGACAGAAAAAGCGGGAACGTACCCGGGCAAGCTGTCCGGCGGACAGAAGCAGAGAATCGCAATAGCCCGTGCCCTGGCCATGGAGCCGGGAATCATGCTTTTTGATGAGCCGACCAGCGCGCTGGACCCGGAGATGGTAAAAGAGGTGCTGGAGGTAATTAAGAACCTGGCCCACACCGGAATCACGATGACACTGGTCACCCATGAGATGGGATTTGCCAGGGAGGTGGCAGACCGGATCTGCTTTATTGACGAAGGACAGATCCTGGAGGATGCGCCGCCGGATGAATTTTTCAGCAATCCCAGGACGGACCGGGCAAAGTCCTTTTTGGAGAAGGTTCTGTAGCAAGATCTCTGCTAGACCCAGGGTTGTTTCATGAAGGATTTTTAAAACTATAAGAAGACCAGATTTTATCGGG
>ERZ1643246.1681-NODE-1681-length-23276-cov-11.026183_pt1 | contig 23276 bp, 19 predicted proteins | sample MGYA00579265_ERZ1643246 | MGnify/ENA primary metagenome ERZ1643246 (study PRJEB29033, sample SAMEA4952261) | chicken gut metagenome | biome: Broiler Chicken; feature: Gastrointestinal Tract; material: Caecum | place: Ireland | collected 2018 | study: Broiler...
GAGGTCGACGGTTCGAGCCCGTTCCGGGTCGCCATTATGCTGCTATGGCTCAGTAGGCAGAGCACATCCTTGGTAAGGATGAGGTCACCAGTTCGAATCTGGTTAGCAGCTCCAAAAAAGATGCAGGTTTGCAAAAGCCTGCATCTTTTTTTGCATATCCGGTGGTTTTTGGGAGGAAGCCTATGAATCCTGTATTTTCCCGCAGGGACTACGGAAAGTCCCTGGTGTTCGTCCTCTCCCTGCTGGCTGTGGGCTATCTGCTCTATCACACCCTGGCCGGCGGCACGCTCCTTACACAGAATGTGTATGACAGTTATGCCCTGCAGGCCCAAAACTGGCTCCACGGCCGAATCGACATCGAAAACGGCGTTTCCTACACCTGGCTGGAGCTGGCGATTTACCAGGGGCGCTATTATCTCTCGTTTCCGCCCCTTCCCAGCCTTTGCAGCCTTCCTTTTGTCTGGCTCTTTGGAAGTTCCCCTTCTAACCTTCTCATCTCCCTGTGGGCCATGGGAGGATTTGTCTGCGTGTTTGGCTGCTTCCATGCCAAAGGTTATCCGCCGCATCTCTGCGCCTTCTGGGGCTTTTTCTTCACCTATGCCACCAATCTGGCGGAGTTCTCCCGGAGCGGCGGGGTGTGGTTCCAGGCCCAGGCCCTGCACTTCTTCCTGTGCATGGGAGCCCTGTGGGCCCTTTGCGCGGGGCGCAGGAACCTCTGCCTGGCCCTTTTCGCCCTGGCGGTGGGGTGCCGCCCCTTTGCCGCTGTGTATCTGCTGGCGGCAGGCGTCTATTTCCTGTGGCAGGGGAAGCGGCAAGGGGCGCGCTTTTGGCAGACGGTCCGGGGCCTTTGCCCGGGGATTCTGGCGGTGCTGGCCGTTGCCGGGGCCATGATGGCCTATAATCAGGCCCGGTTTGGGAATCCCCTGGAGTTTGGCCACAACTATCTGCCGGAGTTTACCCAAAGCCAGTATGGGCAGTTCCATTTTTCCTATTTTCTGCCCAACCTTTTGCAGCTGTTCCGATTGCCCAGCCTCACCCCGTCCCTGGCCGTGGAATTCCCCCTGTTCAATGGCTTCCTCTTTTTTGCCGTGAACCCGGTGTTTATTGTGTGGGCGGTGCGGCTTTTCCGGCAGCGGCGGGCGGAAAACGGCCGCCTGGCCCTGGTGTTCTCCCTGGCGCCGTTTTTGGCGGTGCTGGCGGCTCTGTGCTTCCACAAGACCATGGGCGGCTGGCAGTTCGGCGCCCGGTATACGGTGGATTTGCTTCCCGCCTGCCTGCTGGGGCTGTGCCTGGTCCGGCAGCCGCCGCCCAGCCAGTGGGAGCGCTGGCTCTGCGCTTTTGGCGGGATGGTCAATGTGTTCGGCGCCGTCTATATGCTCCTCCAGGAAATGGGCTGAGGCGCTGCAGGGCGAAAAAGCGGTTTTTTTACAGTTTTTCATAGGCAGGGGCTTGACAGGGGAGGGGGAAATCGGTATAATAACCTGTGTGATTCTTTACAAAGATTACTGATAACCCCTGCCTGGTGGCGGATGGGAGGGAAATAAATGGCTGAAATCAGAATCAAGGACAACGAGTCTCTTGACAGTGCTCTGAGACGCTTCAAGAAGCAGTGCGCCCGTTCCGGCGTAATCGCTGAAGTGCGCAAGAGAGAGGCTTATGAGAAGCCCTCTGTCAGACGCAAGAAGAAGTCCGAAGCTGCGCGTAAGCGTAAGTATCGCTAAGCTTTGGTTTTGCGGACAATGGGATGATGGAAAAGCGGGCTGCCGGCCCGCTTTTTTACTGTGCAGATGATGGAAGGAGCCTCTATGAAGCGATTGTATCCCACCAAGGCCCTGCACCGGGTAACCGAGATTACCCCGGAGCTGCTGGAAGCCATGGGAGTCCGGGGCCTGCTGCTGGATGTAGACGACACCTTGTCCAGCCATGGCTCCCAAACGCCCTGGCCCGGCGCTGTGGAATGGGCGGCGGAGATGACGCAGAAGGGGTTCCGGCTGCTGATCCTCTCCAATAACACGGGAAAGCGGGTAGCGCCCTTTGCCGCGCAGTTCGGCCTGCCATGGCTCTCCCGGGCGGCAAAGCCCCTGCCGGTAGGCTATCTCCGGGGGGCGCGGCGGCTGGGGCTTCCTCTTCATCAGTGCGCCGCCGTAGGGGATCAGGTGTTCACGGATATTCTGGGGGCCGGCTTGTGCAGGATGCAGTCCATCCTGCTGGACCCCATTGACGATAACCCGGAGCGGTTCCCCCATCGGCGCCGGTGGGAGCAGCCCATCCGCCGGGAAATCGTGGCCCGTGAAAGGACAAAGGCGCGCAGAGAAGGCACAAAGGGAGGTCAGGAATGATGGCAAAGAAAAATGTGTTGGTTCTCCTGGGGCCCAACCTGAACATGGTGGGCATCCGGGAAAAGGGCGTGTATGGCAATGAGTCCGAAGAGAGCATCGAGCGGCAGATCCGAGAGGAAGCCGAGAAGCTGGGCTATCATTGCGAAATCTTCCAGTCCAACTGGGAGGGGGCCCTCATTGATAAGATTCACGAGGCCCGGGAAAGCTATCAGGGCGTCATCCTCAACGCAGGGGCCCTGACCCATTACAGCTATGCCCTGCGGGACGCCATCGCCTCGGTGCCCATCCCCTTTGTGGAAGTCCACATGAGCAACATCCACGCCCGGGAGGAATTCCGGCATACTTCCGTGATTGCGCCGGTGTGCGCCGGCCAGATCTGCGGCTTTGGCAAAAACAGCTATTTTTTGGCCCTGGCTGCGCTGAAAAACCTGATGGAATAAGCCGGCTGCTGGGGGTTTCCCCATTGGGCCGGGGGTTTCTTGGGTTTTCAGCAAGAATATGCTTGAAAAAAAGCCGGAAATATTATAGACTATATAGAGCAAGATACAGCAAGTAATTTTGATTTTGGAGGACTGTTTATGATTACAGCAGGCGATTTCAGAAATGGCGTCACCTTTGAAATGGACGGCAATGTCTATTCTATTATCGAGTTTCAGCACGTGAAGCCCGGCAAGGGCGCGGCTTTTGTCCGCACCAAGATCCGCAACGTGATCTCCGGCGCCGTGACGGAAAAGACCTTCAACCCCAACGACAAGTACCCCACCGCTTTCATCGAGAGAAAGACCATGCAGTACCTGTATGAGGACAGCTCCCTGTACTACTTCATGGACATGGAGACCTTTGAGCAGATCCCCATCAGCGAGTCCATCCTGGGGGATAACTTCAAGTTCGTGAAGGAGAACATGGAGTGCACCGTCCTTTCCTACAAGGGCAATGTCTTTGGCGTGGAGCCCCCGAACTTTGTGGAGCTGCAGGTTACCAAGACTGATCCCGGCTTCAAGGGCAACACCGCTACCAACGCTACCAAGCCCGCTACTCTGGAGACCGGCGCTGAGATTAAGGTTCCCCTGTTCATCGATGAGGGCGAAATGATCCGCATCGATACCCGCACCGGCGAGTACATGGAGCGCGCATAAGTTTTTTCGCATATTTCTGCATTTTGCATAGACACTATTTTCAATTTCCGTAAAGGGAGGTTATTCAGGATGAGCATGACAGAGAAAGTTGCCTATCTCCGCGGCCTGCTGGAGGGCATGGATCTGGACAAGGACAAGAAGGAAGTCAAGATCATCGAAGCCGTTATCGACGTTCTGGACGATATGGCCGCCACCGTTTCCGAGCTGGAAGAGGGCTATCAGGATATGGCCGACCAGCTGGACGAAGTGGACGCTGATCTGGGCGATCTGGAAGAAGAGTTCTACGGCTGCGGCTGTGAGGACGACGACGAATGCGACTGCGGCTGCGATTGCTGCGGCGACGAAGACGACGACTTTGATTTTAACGAGGAGGACATGGACGACTGCTATTATGAGGTCACCTGCCCCTCCTGCAACGAGACCATCTGCCTGTCTGAGGACCTGATCGCTGAGGGGAAGATTGACTGCCCCAACTGCGGTGAGACTCTGGAGTTTGATATGGACGACGTAGAGGCAGAAAATCCCAGCGTTGAATAATTCCGTTTCGAAAAAAGGGGCCCTGCTTGTTCAGCGGAATGAGCAGGGCCTTTTCGCAAACCTTGCAGGAAGATTCCCGGCCTTGCCGCCGGAAGAGAAACACGACACACCGGAAGGGCCGTTTGTTTCGGCGGGCCTTTTCCGGCCCAGAGGCGGGAGTTATCGAGTATGAAAAAGAAAAAACGGTCATCCTTTTTTTATGTTCTTCCCCAAATCCTCCTGGATATTTTCTGCGTCTATATCAGCTACTATATGACCCTGGTGATCCGCATCTCCGACCGGAGCGAGTCGGCTTTCAGCCGGTCCCTGTATATGGAGGCTTTCCATACCATTATCCCCTGGTCCCTGCTGATCTGCGCCATTGTCTTTCTCCTATTCCGGTTTTACCGGATTATGTGGGAGTTTGCCAGTGTCGATGAACTCATGCAGATTGTGCTGGGGGTGACGGTGGCCTGTGTCCTCGTCACGATGATGGGCTATTCCCTGCTGGGGGATAACCGGCGTTTCCCCAACAGCGTGTACCTGAGCGCCTGGCTGCTGGCCATGGTGCTTATTGGCGGCTGGCGCCTTGTCTACCGGGTGATTCACAAGGCCCGGCGGAAGGGGCAGCGGGAGGTTCCCAAGGAAGAAAAGACCCGGGTTATGGTGATAGGGGCCGGGGAAATGGGCTCTATGGTCATCAAGGAAATGCACAACGCCACGGAAAGCCGGTCGGTGCCGGTGTGCGCCATCGACGACGACCCCGGCAAAAAGGGCATCCGCATCCACGGGGTAAAAGTGGTGGGGGGAAGGGATAGTATCCCCCGCATGGTGGTACGGTATAACATCGACCAGATTGTGTTTGCCATCCCATCGGTGAAGAACAGCGAAAAGCAGGAAATCCTCAGTATTTGTGCCAAAACCGGCTGCCAGCTAAAGACAGTGCCGGCTTTGTATGAGATTATGGAGCAGGGGGAGCACGCTTCCTACCCCATCCGGGACATTGACATCCTGGATTTGCTGGGACGGGACGAGGTGCAGCTCAATGTGGAGGAAATCAGCGGCTATCTGGAAGGGAAAACCGTGCTGGTCACCGGCGGCGGCGGTTCCATTGGCTCGGAGCTGTGCCGGCAGATTGCCTTGTTCCACCCCAAAAAGCTCATTATCTTCGATATTTACGAAAACAACGCCTATGACGTACAGAATGAGCTGCTCATGCGCCACAAGGATTTGAATTTGGAAGTGCTCATTGGTTCTGTCCGGGACAAGGGCCGTGTGAACCATATTTTCCAGGTGTGCCGCCCGGATGTGGTGTTCCATGCAGCGGCCCATAAGCATGTGCCCCTCATGGAGCTGAGCCCTGGGGAAGCCGTGAAGAACAATGTGTTCGGCACCCTCAATGTGGCCCAGGCCGCCAACGAGTTCGGCACCCGGCGCATGGTGCTCATCTCCACGGATAAGGCGGTGAATCCCACCAACGTCATGGGGGCTACCAAGCGCATTTGTGAGCTGATTATCCAGTATTTCAGCCGGCGGAGCACCCGCACGGAGTATGCGGCGGTGCGGTTTGGCAATGTGCTGGGCAGCAACGGCAGCGTGATTCCTCTGTTTAAAAAGCAGATTGCCGCCGGCGGCCCGGTGACCATCACCCACCCGGAGATCATCCGCTACTTCATGACCATCCCCGAGGCAGCCCGGCTGGTAATCCAGGCTGGCGGCATGGCCAAGGGCGGGGAGATTTTCGTCCTGGATATGGGCGAGCCGGTGAAGATTCTGGATTTGGCCCGGAACATGATCCGCTTGTCGGGGTTTGAGCCGGATGTGGATATTAAAATCGAGTATATTGGCCTGCGTCCCGGGGAAAAGCTCTATGAAGAGCTGCTTCTGGACAGCGAGGGCAAATGCGAGAAAACGGCTCATGATTTGATCTATATCGGCAGCCCCATCGCCTTTAATGAGGAAACCTTCCTCAAAGAGCTGGAAGAGCTCCGGGCGTGCGCCGGTGTCAACAATGTCCGGATGATGGAGATTATCCATCAGCTGGTGCCTACCTATTCCGGCCATGCGGAGAAAAACGACGCCCTGGCCAAAGAAGAAGCCCAGCAGGCGGAAAAAGTAGAAATGACATCCTAATACAGCGAGTTCAGCAGGAAGAGAGGCTTTGCGGCTTTTCTTCCTGCTTTTGTTTTGTATGGGCAGTTGAAAATAGAAATTGTTTTATAGGCAGAAAATATGCAATGATACTTTTTCAAAGTATCATTTTTTTAAATATCAGCCGCAATGCCTTTTTTATAAGTGAGTTCTCCCAGAAAAAGAGAGAAGAATCGCCCTTTCCAAACTTTGCATAAATTTTACATGGCCGGAGAGAGGGAGGCTTGAAAGGTACTTTTATATGAAAGGAAATGAAAGGAACTTTTTTTGCTGTTAGCGATAAGCAAATAATATTTTGGAAGTTTGTAAATTCTAATTTTTTGATTTCAAAAGCGATAAATGTATAAATTTATAATTATGAATTTTTTTGACGGAAAAGAAGAATAAATATATAAAATAATCTTTTTAACTTGGCGCAAAAGAGAAAAAATGACGAAAAATAAAGAAAATCCGGCTTTTTCCCCTTCGAGTGTTTTCAGAAAAGGGATAGGGTGGTATAATAACCATAGTTTTGCCATCCCGCAGATGCCGAAAGTGCAGTGCGAAAATTTGCGCTTCTAACAAGTATGGGAGCTTTGTTGGCAGTCAAAAATCAAGAAGTGAAATACTGAAGAGGAGATGCAGGCAATGGAAAAAATCTCAGTGATCGTTCCCTGTTATAACGAGGAAGAATCTTTACCGTTATTTTACCCGGAAATCAAAAAGGTACGGGATACCCTGCCGGAATACGCTTTTGAGTATATCCTGGTAGACGACGGCTCCAAGGACCGGACCGTGGAGATTATGAGGAAGCTGGCGGAGAAAGACGAGGAAATCCGCTATCTTTCCTTCTCCCGGAACTTCGGCAAGGAATCCGCCATGTATGCCGGCCTGAAAAACGCTTCCGGCGACTATGTGGTGCTCATGGATGCGGATTTGCAGCACCCGCCGGCCCTGCTGCCGGAAATGCTCAAGGGCATCAAGGAAGAGGGCTATGATTCCGTGGCCACCCGCCGGGTGGACCGGCAGGGGGAGCCGCCTATTCGCTCCTTCTTTGCCCGGCAGTTCTATAAGCTGATGAATAAGATTTCCCAGACCGAGCTGGTGGACGGCGCCCAGGACTACCGGATGATGACCCGGCAGTTTGTGGATTCCCTGTTGGAGCTCAGCGAGTACAACCGCTTTTCCAAGGGCCTGTTTGGCTGGGTGGGATATAAAACCAAGTGGCTGCCCCACGAAAATACCGAGCGTGTGGCCGGTGAAACCAAGTGGAGCTTCTGGAACCTGCTGAAATACAGCATTGACGGCATTGTGGCTTTTTCCACAGCGCCCCTGGCCATTGCTATGGTCATCGGTATCCTGTTTGCTTGCCTGGCCTTTATCATGGTGATCTTTATCGTAGTCCGCACCCTGATTTTTGGCGACCCGGTGGCAGGTTGGCCCACCATGGCCTGCCTGATTCTGCTCATCGGCGGCGTGCAGCTCATCTGTATTGGAATTCTGGGCACTTATCTCTCCAAGACCTATCTGGAAGTGAAGAAGCGACCCATCTATGTTGCCAAGGAGACAAACCTGCAAAAAGGGGGTAAGAAATGAAACAGCAAGTTCTGACTCCCGCCCGGGAGCGGCGGCGGTTTTACCTGCGGTACACCATCCTTTTTGGGATTTTCTGTCTTTTGGTGTTTATGCCCTTTTTGATTTATGACAAGTCCTTTGTCTGGGCAAATGACGGTTTATCCCAGCATTTTAATGCCTTTGTCTATCTGGGGGACTACCTGCGGGGAATCCTGAAAACCCTGTTTACCGAGGGGCGGCTGGTCATCCCCATGTGGGAATTCGGCATTGGTTATGGGGCCGACATCATCACTACCCTGCAATACTATGTGCTGGGAGACCCGGTAGCAATCTTTTCCATGGTGCCGGTAGGCGGCCAGGAAGAAGAGCTGTACGGTCTGCTGATTCTGCTCCGGCTGTATTTGTCCGGAGTGTCCTTCTGCGCCTTCAGCCGGAAAATGGGCTGTGGGCGGTACGCTTCCATGGCGGCGTCCTTTACCTATGCTTTTTGCGGGTTTGTAATTAACGGGGTAGTGCGCCATCCCTATTTTGCCAGCCCCATGATCTATCTGCCCTTGATTTTGCTGGGGGTAGAAAAGATTTTCCGGAAAGAGAGCCCGGTGCTCTATACCGTGATGATTTTCGTTGCGGCCATCAGCAATTTCTACTTCTTCTATATGCTGGTGCTCCTGACGGTGCTCTATGTTTTGTTCCGGTTTTTCTCCCTGGTGAAGGAACATATCTGGAAGAACCTGGGCCTGTATTTCGCCAAATTTTGCGGATTCGCCCTCATTGGTCTGGCTATGGCGGCAGTGCTGTTCTTGCCGGTGGCTATGGCCTTTTTGTCGGATTCCCGGGCCAGCACCAACTATGTGCCGGAGCTCCTGTACAGCCGTTCCCAATACGAGGCCTTTTTAGGGAGCTTTGTATCCGACTCCGCAGCTACCACCTGGTCGTTTATCGGCGTCAGTCCCATTGTCTTGTTGGGGATTGGCGGTCTGTTCCTGTGCAAAAAGCAGAATGGATGGCTAAAAGGGTTGTTTCTTCTCTTTACGGTTTTCCTTCTGATCCCCTATGTGGGATATGCCTTTAACGGCTTTGGCTATGTGACCAACCGTTGGGTGTTCGGATATGTGTTCCTCTGCGCCTTTATCCTGGCAAAGACTATGCCGCAGCTGGTTCAGCTGTCCCAAAAGAAGAAGTTGGCGCTGGGAGCCGGTGCGGTGGTTTATACCCTGCTGTGTATGGTCCTGGAAAAATCCCACACCGAAGTGGTCATGTGTGGGTGCGCCCTTTTGCTGGTAACGCTTCTGTTTATTTTCGGGATTCCTCATCTTCCGAAGATTTCTTTTGGGAAACTTTCTATTTCCAGACGCCGGGTAGCCCAGTTGGGCGTCCTCTTTTTGCTGGCAGCGGGGATTTTGAATACCAGTATCAACCGTTACTCTTTTTCCAAAAACGATTATCTCAGTGAATTCCACAATCACAATTCCTCTTATCCGGAATTGACGGAGCAGCGGGAGGCCACTTGGGAGCTCATGGATACGGATGGTTTCTACCGGGTGGATGAGACCCCTACGGGGGACACCTCCGAGGACAACCATTCTATTTCCAGCCATCAGAGCACAACGGTTTCTTATTGGAGTCTGACCAATCCGGCTTTGACGGAATATATGCAGATGAATTCTGTCTATCGAAAAGTTCCCTATTTGCTGGGTGGCCTGCACTCTCGGTCCTTTTTGGAACCCTTTGCCGGCGTGCGTTACTTTGTCTGTGAATCCGGCCAGGAAAAACAGGTTCCCTACGGCTTCTCCTATGTGGGTTCAGAAGAGACCTTCGACGGGAACACGGTGAAACTGTATGAGACCCAGAACTACCTGCCCTTGGGCTATACCACTTCCAGCTGGCTCACCCGAAGCAGCTATAATGCGATGAGTTTTGCCCAGCGCCAGCAGGCTATGCTCCAGGGGGCTGTTGTGGAGGATGAAGATACCGGGGCCCTCTCCGCCTTGCAGGAGGCCCAGCCGGTTTATACGGACGAGTCCCTGGATTACCGTATCGTCTGTGACGACAATGTCCAGTATGAGGACGGGAAATTTACGGTGACCAATGCCAGCGGCAAAGTAACGCTGCTATTCGACGCGCCGGCGGACTGCGAACTCTATGTCCAGCTTACCGGACTGAATTTTGAAAGCCACAGCAAATACGATTACTACACCGAGGAAGAGTGGAAGGAACAAAAGGAGTACCAGTTGAACAAAATCAACCATACTCTCCGGTATTGGACGCCGGCCACTTCCACTAGATTGAATGTAGCCTGTAATGGAGCGGATGACGTAATTTACCACTACACCTCCCACCACAACTATATTCACAATCGGAATGATTACTTCTTCAATCTCTATTACTCTGAAAAGGACCGCACGGAGCTGACCATTACCTTCTCGGAGCCCGGGGAGTACACCTTTGACCAGCTCTCTGTGATTCGCCAGCCTATGACGGGGTTGGAAGAGCAGGTGGCCGCCATGAAGGAGGACACCCTGGAAAATGTAGAGATTTCCACCAACCGGATTACCGGGAAGATTTCCCTGGATACGGACAAGCTCCTGTGCTTCTCCATCCCCTATTCCAAGGGCTGGACCCTGTTGGTAGACGGGGAGGAAACCCAGCTGCTGCAAACCAACGTCATGTATATGGGCGTTCCCCTGACAGCCGGGGAGCATACCATTGAGCTCCGGTATACTACGCCCTATTTGAAATATGGGCTGCTCCTGAGCGGCGTGGGCTTTGCCGCCTTTATCGTGCTGCTGATTTACCGGAAAGTGCGCAGGGGACCCAAGGGCCCGGAAAGACAGAAAGAGGGATTGCAAAATCATGTTTAAGAAAATTACTTCGCTGATTGACCAGAAGCTGCTGCGGTTTATCCTGGTGGGTATTGTCAATACCCTGGTGGGCACGGCCATTATGTTCGGCCTGTATAACTGGGCCCACTGTTCCTATTGGTTCTCTTCGGCGGCCAACTATGTCCTCACCAGTATCCTCAGCTATTTCCTCAATAAGTACTTCACCTTCCAGAACAAGGAGAAGTCCTTGGCCCAGGTGGTGCGGTTTATTATCAACATCGCCGTGTGCTACCTGCTGGCCTATGGCATCGCACAGCCCCTGACGTCCCTGGCCCTCAGCGGGTTTGGCAAGCAGGTACAGGAGAATGTGGCCATGCTGGTGGGCATGTGCCTGTTTGTGGCCCTGAACTACCTGGGCCAGCGGCTGTTTGCCTTTAAGGAGAAGAAGCCCGAGGAGGAAACCAAAGAGAGCGGCGAGGACAAAGAAAGCCCTTGACAGCGTCTATCCTGGGTGCTATTATAGGAAAAACTTTTGGAAAGGAGACCCCCGGCATGAAGGGAATCGCTGCGAAACTGCATCGGAACCCTATGCCTGCTTTTACCCCAGTGGGGCAGCGGCAGGCTTCCGTCGGCAATCTCTTTTTCAGCAAATTCCGGGGAATTTAACAGGGAATTCCATTCCCGCTCCCCGCTGGCAGGAAAACAGAGAACGGTGGAAAGCAGCTGCTTTTCACCGTTTTTTTGTTTTATATCCCCTGTGCCGGCGGGAATCTTCTCTTTTCACCTTTTGCCGGCCGGGAAAGAAGGAGAGGTTTTCATGGAATCTGTAAAAATCGTGCAGGACTACTATGACGAAGACGTGGAGCGGGAGTGGGAACGGCTGGAACGCCACCCCTTTGAGTTTGCCCTGACCTGCCGCTTCCTGGACCGGTATCTCCATCCCGGGGACCGGGTGCTGGATATCGGCGGCGGGCCGGGCCGGTATTCCCTCCATTTAGCGGAGCGGGGCTGCCAGGTGACTTTGCTGGATCTTTCTTCCGGCAATACGGCTTTTGCCGCCCAAAAGGCCCGGGAGCAGGGGCTTTCCTTGTCGGTGGTCACCGGGGACGCCCGGGAAGCCAGCCGGCTGGTGGAGGGAACCTTTGACCATGTGCTTCTCATGGGCCCCCTCTACCACCTGACGGAAAAGGCGGACCGAGAACAATGCCTTCGGGAGGCCCTTTCCCTGCTCCGGGAAGGCGGCACCCTGTCCATGTCCTTTATCAACCTGCCTTCCGGATTGATTTATGCCCTGCGGGAGGAACCGGAACAGCTTTTGTGGCAGAAGCCCGACGACCTTCGGTATCTCCAAAACCTCCGGGAGGGGGAGGACTACCAGGGCCAGGCCTTCACCTGGGCCTATTTTACCCAGCCGGAGAGCATTCGCTCCTTTGTGGAGGAATTCCCCTTGGAGATTCTGCACTTTTTCGGCCAGGAGGGGATCGCCGCCCATAACGAGGACCGCCTTCTGGAAAAGCCCCGGCAGGTGCAGGAAGCGGTGCTGGATTTGTGCGAGGCCCTCTGTGAAAAGGAGGCGTACTGGAGCTGGGCGGAGCATTTGATGGTGATTGCCCGGAAACAGAGTGGGGACCCCTAATGGTTTCGCCCCGGAGAAGCCCTTTCCCATGGGCGGTGCGGACGATTTTCGGGCAAAGGCATAGTGACAAAGGGCGCAAAGTGTTGTATAATAAGCAGGAATTGAAGAAAACAGGCCCTGTTTTTAACAGGCTTTGGAAAAGTAAAAGATGGAGTGATTCATTTGGAATTAAAGGCCTTTGACCTGATTGTGGATAAGTTGACGCCGGCCCTTCTGGCCCAGGAATTTTCCGCGCCGGAAGACTATGAGGTGGAAAACGGCAAGGCGAAAGTGTTTATGGCCGGGGACCTGGCGTACGGTGTGTTCTACGATGCGAAAACCAAGCGCTTTGAGTTGAAGAGCGCCACCCTCCAGGAAGGGCAGGACGTCAAGTGGAAGAGCCTTTCCACCTGGATGTTCGAGCCGGAGGGCGAGGATATTTCCGAGGCGGAATCCATTGCCAATGACTTTTTGGAGACCGTGGAGGGCCCCAAGCGCATTGAGATGGTGCGCCAGAATAAAAAGAAGCGCAACAAGAAGGATGACGGTACCCTGGACGCCGACCCCCAGTTCCTGTTTAACCGCCTGATGGCAGTGTTCCCGGAGCTCCGGGAGGAAATGGCCCAGGAGCGGGTCCGTTACGGCCGCATCCGTTACTTTACCTTTGCCAAGGAGAACATCGCCCCCAAGGCGGAAGCCCTGGCCAAGTCCCAGCCGGAGAGCGACGCGGTGACGAAAATGTGTACCATCCTCAACGATGTGTACGGCAACGGGGACATGGATGCCCGTTCGGTGATTACCGCCGCTATCCTCAACTCCATGGACGACGCGTCCTATACGGTGGTCAAGGAGAAGCTCAGCGACGATTTGGCCAAGGTGTATAAGTTCAGCCGGGCCCTCAAGGGCAAGAAGATCAAGCCGGAAAAGAAAAAGAAATCCAAGAAGGTCGTGGCCCGGAACCTCAACGAGATGTAATTTTGCAAAAACCGTCTGGCAGGATGAAATTCCTCCAGACGGTTTTTTTATCGTAGTTTATAGGGTTCCCCGCAGCTGGCGCAGCCGTTGGAGGGCTTCCGGCAGGATTTTGATCATGGCGTCCACATCTTCCTGGGTGTTCTGCCGTCCCAGGGAGAACCGCAGGGCGCCATGGGCCTCTGCATGGGAGCGGCCCATGGCCAGGAGCACATGGCTGGCTTCCGCTTTGCCGCCGGAGCAGGCCGGCCCGGCAGCAGCGCAGACCCCCTGCATATCCAGCATCAGCACCAGGGAGCTGCCCTCCACCCCGGCAAAGGAGAAGTTGGCGATGCCGGGCAGGCGGCGCTCCCGGTGGCCGTTGAGGCGGGCGCCGGGGATGGTCAGTACCCCGTCAATAAGGTGGTCCCGCAGGGCGGCAATGCGCGGGCTTTCCGCTTCCATGGATTCCCGGGCTTCTTCCATGGCGGCCCCCAGACCCACAATCCCCGGGACATTTTCCGTGCCGGCCCGGCGGCCCATTTCCTGATGGCCCCCTTCCAGCAGCCCCGGCAGCCGGAGCCCCTGGCGGACGTAGAGGGCCCCTACCCCCTTGGGGCCGTAGAGCTTGTGGCCGGACAGGGAGAGAAGGTCAATGGATTCGCTTTTCACATCAATGGGCACGCTCCCCACGGCCTGCACGGCGTCGGTGTGGAACCAAACCTTGTGACTGCGGCAGATGGCCCCCAGTTCGGCAATGGGCTGCACCGTGCCCACCTCATTGTTGGCGTACATGACGCTGACCAAGGCCGTGTCCGGGCGCAGGGCGGCTTCCAGCTCCTGGGGCCGCACGAGGCCGTCTTCATGCACCGGCAGATAGGTGACGGAAAAGCCCTCCCGTTCCAGTTCCTCCATGGGGCGGAGCACCGCGGGATGCTCAAAAGCCGTGGTAATCAGGTGGCGCTTGCCCTGGCACGCCATGACCCGGGCAGCGGATTTGATGGCCCAGTTGTCGGATTCCGTGCCGCCGGAGGTGAAGAAAATTTCGTTGTTCTCCGCCCCCAAGCACCGGGCGATCTTTTCCCGGGCTTCCTCTAAAGGGCCTTTTGCCCGCCGGCCTAGGGAATAGGGGGAAGAGGGGTTGCCGTAGGTTTCCTGGAAGAAGGGCAGCATGGCTTCCAGAACCCTGGAAGAGAGGGGGGTGGTAGCGGCGTTGTCCGCATAGATGGGTTTCATAAAAGGTCATCCTTTCCAAAAGAAAGCCGTGGAATTCTAAACAAGCTTACTATACCACGGCCCCATAGCCGCCGCAAGACTGGAATTGATAATCTTTTGGATTGGGGAAATACTATAAAAACAGGAAACCCTGGGGAAGCCGTATCCCCCCGGGACGGCCAAATCCCTTGACACCAAAGGCTGGTTAGAGTAAAATATATAAGAATATTTGTGTCCGGATTTTGTGAGGCCCTGTTTGCACCTTGCCCAAAGAGTGGGCTGCAAGGCCTCGGTTGCTTTTTCAAACAGCGCAGTGTCTGCGTTTGGGGATTCGGTTCCATATATTTCCGGCGCGTGCCGGTTTCTGCGGACTCAGCAGCCTGCTCTATTGGTTCGGCATACGGAGTAAGGGGCTGTTTTGTTAATAAATTTATTATGCGGCAGGCGCGGGCCTGCCAGACGTCTGCCGCCCGTTGCGGAGGCGTCTGGGCCGCCCTGCCGGAATTGGAGGTACATTACGTGACAACAAAAAAGAATATGGCTAACACTGTCCAGGAAACGGAGAACCGGCCCCGTCGCACAGGCGGGGCCAGGAGACCGGCGAAGCCGGCAGACGTCCCCCTGTATCAGAAAGTAACGCCTCCCAAGCGTTCCAAGGGAGGCCAGGGGATGGAAGCCCGTCAGGAAGAAGCGCCTGCCCGGGCCAAAAAGAGCGATTCCTTTTCCCGCCAGGTAAAGCGGCCTTCCAGTAAAAAAGGCCGGGGCCGTCAGGCAGCCCACAAGCCCTCGATGCGGGTGTATTTCCTGGGCGGACTCAATGAGATCGGAAAGAATTTTACCCTGTTTGAATGTGAAGGCGATATGGTCATCGTAGACTGCGGCCTGGCCTTCCCCACCGACGATATGCTGGGCATCGACCTGGTGCTCCCGGACTTCACTTTTGCCGAGCGCAACGCGGATAAAATCCGGGGCATTGTCCTCACCCACGGCCACGAGGACCACATCGGCGCCCTGCCCTATCTTCTGAAAAAGATGAACCTGCCCGTTTACGGCACGGCCCTGACCCTGGGCCTGGTGGAAGGCAAGCTCCGGGAGCACGGCCTCCACAACAAGGTGAAGATGTATGTGACCAACCCCGGCGAAACGGTGAAGATGGGCTGCATGGACGTGGAGCTGATTCACGTGAACCACTCCATTTCCGACGCTGTGGGACTGGCTATCCACAGCCCCGCCGGCACCGTGGTGCACACCGGCGACTTTAAAATCGACTGCACCCCCACCCAGGGCGGCATGATTGATTTGGGCCGCTTTGCCCAGCTGGGCCGGGAAGGCGTGCTGGCCCTGATGGCGGATTCCACTAACGCGGAGCGCCCGGGCTATACCCAGACGGAACAGAAGGTGTTCGCCACCTTCGAGAGCCTGTTCCGCCAGGCGGAGAAGGATCGGCTGATTATCGCCACCTTCGCCTCCAATATCAGCCGCGTGCAGCAGATTATCAACTGCGCGGTGAAGTACGGCCGCAAAGTGGCCCTCTCTGGCCGGAGTATGCTCAATGTCATGGGCATTGCCGCCGAGCTGGGCTATTTGGAGATTCCCGACGGGGTTCTCATTGATATTGATATGATCAGCCGCTATCCCAAGGAGCAGATTGTGCTGGTAACCACCGGCAGCCAGGGCGAGCCCATGAGCGCCCTGACCCGCATGGCCTTTGCCGACCACCGGAAGGTGGAGGTGGGCCCCGGGGATACCATTATTATTTCCGCCCGGCCCATTCCCGGCAATGAAAAGACCGTGGGCACCGTGGTGGATGAGCTCCTCAAGCGGGGATGCAGAGTGGTGTATGAGTCCATGTATGAGGTTCACGTTTCCGGCCATGCCTGCCAGGAAGAGCTGAAGCTCATGCAGGGCATTGTGCGGCCCAAATACTTTATCCCTGTCCACGGAGAGCAGAAGCACCTGCGCAAGCATGCGGATGTGGCCCGTGCCATGGGTATGGACAGCAAGAATATCTTTATTGGCGATGTGGGCAGCGTGGTGGAGCTCAACGAGGACTACATGAAGGCCCTGCCGCCGGTCCCGGCTGGCCGGGTCATGGTGGACGGCCTGGGCGTGGGCGATGTGGGAAGCATTGTCCTGCGGGACCGCAAGCACTTGGGCGAGGACGGCCTCATTGTGGTGGTCTGCACCCTGGCGGCGGGTTCCGGCCGGGTGATTTCCGGCCCGGATGTGGTCTCCCGTGGCTTTGTCTATGTGCGGGAATCCGAGCCCCTCATCGACGAGGCCAAAAAGCTGGTGTACAATATTCTGGAAACCAGCGCCCAGGGGGATGTCCACGACTGGGGCACCCTGAAAACCCGCATTAAAGAGGGCTTGTCCCGGCTGCTGTATGAACGCACCCGCAGAAGCCCCATGATTCTTCCCATTATTATGGAAGTATAACCGTTTATGATATAAGAGCCTTTTCGGCTGAGCTGTAAAGGAGTCGAGGGAATTGAAACGTCGCAGGATCTGGATTTCATCCCCAATTTATTATATACTGGTAGCTGCTATCCTTTTGATGGCAGTGGTGAGCCTGTTTTGGAGCCGGGTGGCCTTTGTCATCGAGCTGGTTTTGGCACTGGCGGCCTTCTTTGTCGTCTTTTTTGGAGAAAGGCGCTTTCAACTCCATATTTCCACTGCCGTACGGGCGGCGAAAAACGTGCTCACCGCCCAGGACTACCAGGCGTTGGATTCCTTCTCCATCCCGGTGGCCGCTGTGGCGGAGGAAGGGGATATTGTGTGGGCCAACAAGGTGTTTTTGCAGGCCATCAGCGGCCGCAAGGACATCCGAGGAGACAACGTTCTGCGGTTTATCTATCCCAAGACCCTCCACCAGCTTCTCACAGACAACGGCACGGATGTGACCATTCAGGAGCGGGAGTACACGGTCCACGCCCTGAAAACCTTCCGGGGCTACGTCCTTTATTTCGTAGACGATACCTATTATAAGAATATCAACCGGCAGTACAACGAGCGCCGCCCGGTGGTGGCCATTATGGCCTTTGACAACCGGGAGGAGCTGGCCCGGGATTCCTCCGGCATGGAGGACGCCCTCATTGCCTCCGAGGTGGAGAACGTCCTGAGCAACTGGGCCCAGGAGATGGGGGGCTTTTTGAAGAAGCTCTCCGGCAGCCGGTTTTTGATGATGACCGATGAAGCCCATATTGCCGCCGCCAAGGAAAAGCGCTTTGAGATTCTGGATAAGGTCCGGGAAATCAAGACCCGGGAAAACCGCCGGGCTACAGTGTCCATTGGCGTGGGCCGAGGCGCCGCTACCCTGCAGGAAAGCGAGCATTGGGCCCGCCAGGCATTGGATATGGCTTTGGGCCGGGGCGGCGACCAAGTGGCCGTGAAGCAGAAGGACGACACCTATGAGTTCTTCGGCGGCCTTTCCAAGGGCGTGGAGAAGCGGGATAAGGTGCGTACCCGGGTCATCGCCGCCACTTTGTCCGACCATGTAAACGCCAGCGATGCGGTGCTCATTATGGGCCACAAGTTCAGCGATTTGGATTCCGTAGGCGCTGCCGTGGGCATGTGGAGCGCTGTGACCAAGGGCCTGGGCCATGACGCATATATCGTCATTGACCGGGAGCAATCCCTGGCAAAGCAGGTGATCCTCAGTATGGAAAAGGTGGTCCAGGACCGCCGGGTCTTTATTGACCCCCGGGAGGCCCTGCCCATGGTAACCGCCCGCTCCCTGCTCATTGTGGTGGATACCCATTCCCCCACCTTTGTGGAGAGTGAAGATGTGCTCCGGGCTGCGGCCCGGGTAGTGGTCATCGACCACCACCGGATGATGGTGAAGCACATCGACAATGCCCTGGTGTTCTACCACGAGCCCTATGCCAGCTCCGCTTCGGAGATGGTGGCCGAACTGGTGCAGTATATCAGCGGCAACTGTTTGGGCCGTGTGGAGGCCGAGGCCCTCATGGCCGGCATTATGCTGGATACCAAGAGCTTTGTGCTGAAAACCGGTGTGCGCACCTTTGAGGCTTCCGCATATCTGCGGCGGCGAGGGGCCGATACCGTGGAGGTCAAGCGGCTGTTCTCCAACAGCATTGATACATACAAGGCCAAATCCCAGCTGGTTTCCAGCGCGGAGATTTACAACAACTGCGCCATTGCCTGCTCGGAAGAGAATATCCCCGATATCCGGGTGGCTTCGGCCCAGGCGGCGGATGAGCTTCTGTCTATCCAGGGGGTCACGGCGTCCTTTGTCCTGTTCCAATCTGGAAATACGGTGAATATTTCCGCCCGGTCCTTGGGGGATGTGAATGTGCAGATCCTCATGGAGGCGCTGGGCGGCGGCGGCCATTTGACCATGGCTGGGGCCCAGCTGGAAAACTGCAATATGCGGGAAGCCCGTCAGAAGCTGATTTCCGTTTTGAATGAACAATTAGAGTCCGCAACCCAGCGGGATCATTCCTGAGATCCTCGCTGATTTGTATAAAAAACAGAAAAGTATACAGGAGGTATAACGCTATGAAAGTGGTATTGCTTGCAGATGTCAAGGGAAGCGGCAAAAAGGGCCAGCTGGTCAATGTGTCCGACGGCTATGCCCGGAATTTCCTGTTTCCCAAAAAGCTGGCCAAAGAGGCCAATGCCCAGGCTATGAACGAGCTGAAGAATGCTGAGGAAGCCAAGGCATATAAGATTAAGACAGAAACCGAGGCTGCCCAGAAGGCCGCAGCCCTGCTGGAAGGCAAGACCGTAAAGGTAACGGCCAAGGCCGGCCAGGGCGGCCGTCTTTTCGGCTCCGTCACCGCCAAGGAAATCGCCGAGGCCCTGAAGGCCCAGTATCAGGTGGACGTGGACAAGCGGAAGATTTCCATCGACGGGGAAATCAAGGCCTTTGGCTCCTATTCCTGCGAGGTAAAGCTCTATGCCGGCATCACCGCGAAGGTGTATGTCATGGTGGGCGAAGACAACTAAGGATTTCTATTTGCAATACAGATTGTATTTTTGACTATTCAAATTACAGTTTGTATGATTGCTGCGGGAATTACCGCCGGTTGGCTGTTTGCAGCAGCCGTGCCTGACAGTTTTTTAGCTGTCAGGTTTTTCCGGTTTATTCGGCTGTATGGCCGGTACCGGGCAAAATACAGCGCAGGCCAGGCGCAGAAGGAGGGATTGTATGGCGGAAGAGCGAGAAGATAGGCTGCGCCCCCAGGCGGTGCCGGGGATGGCCATGCCTTTCAGCCCAGAGGCGGAGCAGTCGGTGCTGGGCGCCATTTTGCTGGACGCCTCCTGCCTGGACCAGGTGACGGAAATCCTGCCCCGGTCGGAGTACTTTTATCAGGTAAACAACGCCCTGATTTACGAAGCCATGCTGGAGCTCTTCGCCTTGGGGCGGCCGGTGGACTTTATCACCGTGCTGGAACGCCTGAAGGAAAACGAGAATTTTGATGAGTCCTCCGGCAAGGTGTACTTAATGCAGCTTGCCCAGTTAGTCCCCGCTATTTCCAATGTGGACTCCTATGCCAAAATCGTCCGGGAAAAATACGATGTCCGCACCCTGATTCTGGCGGCCCGGGAGATTCTGGAAGACGCTACCGCGGGGGCCGCCGACGCCTCCACGCTGCTGGATTCGGCGGAACAGCGGATATTCGATATCCGCCGGGGGAAAAATATGCAGGGCCTGCAGCCGTTGGGGGAGGTCATCATCGACACCTTTGACCGGCTGGACCGGCTCAATTCCCCGGACAAGGACCTGTACCGCGGCATTCCCACGGGCATTGGGGAGCTGGATTCCACCATTACCGGCCTGAACCGCTCGGATTTGATTATCCTGGCGGCCCGTCCCGGCATGGGTAAAACCAGCTTTGCTCTGAACATCGCCCGCCATGCGGCGGTGACGGTCCGGAAAAAAGTGGCCTTTTTCTCCCTGGAAATGGGCCGGGAGCAGTTGGCTTCCCGCCTTCTCTCCACAGAGGCCCTGGTGGGCGGCACCAAGCTGCGCACCGGCGAATTGGAGGAAGGGGAGTGGGCCCGGCTCATTGAGGGCGGCGACATTCTCGCCAAAGCCCCCATTTATCTGGACGATAACTCCAGCATCACCGTGCCGGAGATGAAAGCCAAAATCCGCCGTCTGGGCGGGGTGGACCTGGTGATTATCGACTATTTGCAGCTGATGAACAGCGCCAAGCGCATTGAAAACCGGGTGCAGGAAATCTCGGAAATCACCCGGAACCTGAAAATTATGGCCAAGGAGCTGAATGTTCCGGTAATCGCCCTTTCCCAGCTGGCCCGTGCCAGTGAAAAGCGCACCGAGCACCGGCCGGTGCTTTCGGATCTGCGGGATTCCGGCTCTATCGAACAGGATGCGGATATTGTGTTGTTTTTGTATCGGGAGGACTACTATCAGAATGAGAACCCCCCAGGGGAAGACAGCGACCGGAATAGCGGCGAGTGTATCGTGGCCAAAAACCGCCACGGCGAATTGAAAACCGTCTCCCTCCATTGGCAGGGCGAGTTCATGCGCTTTACTTCTCAGGAGCTGTTCCGCCATGAGTAAGGGACAGGCAGCGGCCCTCCTGCAAAAAGTGCGCCGCTGGATAGAGGAAGAGGGGTTGTTCCCTCAAACCGGCCGGATTGTAGCGGCCCTTTCCGGCGGGGCGGATTCCCTGGCCATGACAGCCATGCTGGCGTCGTTGTTTCCCAAAGAGCGGATTCTCTGCGCCCATGTGAACCACGGCATCCGGGGAGAAGAAGCCCAGGCAGACGAAGCCTTTGTGGCCCAGTGGTGCCGGGAACAGGGCCTGGCCCTGGAAGTGCTCCACGCGGATGTGCCTGGGGAAGCCCGGCGTTCCGGGGAAGGGCTGGAAGCCTGCGGCCGGCGGGTGCGGTATGCTTTTTTGGAAAAGCTGGCCTTTGGGGAAAATGACCGCATCGCCACGGCCCACACCCGCAGCGACCAGGCGGAAACCGTCCTGCTGCACCTGCTGCAAGGGGCTGGGCTGCGGGGGCTTTCCGGTATCCGGCCCGTCCGGGGGAAAATCGTCCGGCCAGTGCTGTGCCTGAGCCGGCAGGAGACGGAAGCCTTCTGCCGGGAAGAGGGGCTCCTGTTCCGCACAGACAGCACCAATTCCTCTGTGGAATATACCCGCAACCGATTGCGCTTAGAGGTGCTGCCCCTGCTTCGGGAATTGAACCCCAATGTAGAGGAGACCCTGGTGCGCACTGCCCGGGGGTTTCGCCGGGACGATGATTGTTTGGAAGCTCTGGCCCGGCAGGCTTTGGAGAAAGCCCGGCCCCAGGGGGACGGGGAAGCGGGGAGCCCTTTTTTAAAGACGGCGCCCCTGCAATCCCTGCCGGACAGCCTTGCCCTGCGGGCAATGGAGCTCTATTTCCGGGAGCGGGGCTGTCCCCGGCCGGAAACGGTGCATTTGGAAACCGCCCTGGGCTTTTTAAAGGCCGGCGGGGGCCGGATGCATTTCCCGGGAGGCTGGGAGCTCAGCGTCTGGACCGACCGCCTCTGTTTGGCCCAAATCCCGGAGCTTTCCGGGGGCTGGGAGGTGCCGGTTTCCCTGCCGGAGACCCGTTTGGGGGATGGCAGGAGGCTGTTTCTGGAGGTTTTCCCGGTTTCCGAAATGAAAAACCGTATAAATTTTCATAATTTGTTATTTCCTATTCTCTTTGACTATGATACAATATCTCGTAGCCAGGCGTTTTGGGCGGTGCGCACCCGCAGGCCGGGAGACCGTTTTGTCCCGGCAGGCCGGGGCGTGGCCAAATCCTTGAAAAAGCTTCTCAACGAGGCGCGGGTGCCTCCTTCCCAGCGGGAGCGGTTGGCAATGCTCACCGCCGGAGAGGAGATCCTCTGGCTGGAAGGCTTTGGGGTCTGCCAGCGGTGCCGCCCCGGCCCTCAGACCCGCCGGGTGCTGCTTTTGCGGCTGGAAGACGGCGCAGGAAAAGAGAAGGATTGACTTTCAAAAAAGCTTTGTATTTTGTATAATCATAATAGAGGAGGCATTCCGCCTCCGGGAAAGGCGTGAGGGAATTGGCGCAGAAAACAGAAAACATGATGGAAAAAGACATTCAGGAAGTCCTGTTCAGCGAAGAGCAGCTCCAGGAGATCGTGGAGCGCATTGGCCGGCAGATCAGCGAGGACTATCGGGATAAAAAGCTCCTGATGGTGAGCATCCTCAAGGGCTCGGTGGTCTTTATGGCAGATTTGATGCGGGCCATTACCATCCCCTGCCGGATTGATTTCATGGCAGTTTCCAGCTATGGCTCCGGCACCAAAACCAGCGGGGTGGTAAAGATCATCAAGGATTTGGACATCCCTCTGGAAGGGTATGACCTGCTGCTGGTGGAGGATATTCTGGACAGCGGCATGACCCTCAGTTACATAATGGAGATTTTGCAGTCCAGAGGCCCCCGGAGCATCCGGATCTGCACCCTCTTTGATAAGCCGGAGCGGCGTCAGGCCGAAGTGGATGCGACATATGTGGGAACCCAGGTGCCCGATGCCTTTATCGTAGGCTATGGCCTGGATTACGATGAAAAATACCGCAATCTTCCCTATGTGGGCGTTCTGAAGCCCCAGGTATACGGCGGCTGAAGCCAGCCTTCCGCCCAAGCAGAAGTTCTGTGAAGGAGTGATTTTTACTTTGGATAATAAAAAGGCAATCCGCAATATTGCAATCTATCTGGGCATCCCCATCCTGTTGTTCATCATCATTTTTATGCTGCTGAGCAACCGGCAGGTAGAACCCACCTACCGCTACTCCGACATTCTCTCTTTCTTTGAGGAGCAGCAGGTAACAGGCTATCAGCTGGACTGGGGTACCGGTGAACTGATTCTCCAGGTGGATGAAGCGGCGCTTCAGGAAAAGGCAGCAGACCGCAACGCGTCCTCTAGTTCGGAGAGCTCCGCTTCCTCTGAGAGCAGCGCCTCTTCCGGTTCGGAGAGTTCCGCTTCTTCTGAGAGCAGCGC
>ERZ1643246.1683-NODE-1683-length-23270-cov-4.769072_pt1 | contig 23270 bp, 15 predicted proteins | sample MGYA00579265_ERZ1643246 | MGnify/ENA primary metagenome ERZ1643246 (study PRJEB29033, sample SAMEA4952261) | chicken gut metagenome | biome: Broiler Chicken; feature: Gastrointestinal Tract; material: Caecum | place: Ireland | collected 2018 | study: Broiler...
TGTACTGATATGGAACTGCCCGCGGGCGTTGCCGCGTGCAAATTTTATCGCGATTGATAGTGCCTGCTCGTTCAATTCGCCGCGTGCAGAAAGCATGAAAACGTTGAACTTGTCCTCGTCGATGTTGCGCACAAATACATTGCCGGGCGAAGGCTCAAGATCATAGCCTGTAAGCGCAGCGACGTCAATGCGTGCAATATGCGCACCGCTTAATGAGTCCGCAAAAGCATTGGCGTACAGCCCCTGCATGTACTCGCTCTCGCAAACGATACAAAGAGGTAGTATTCCTGTTCCACTGCCAGGAAAGCGCGATATCCATTCTTCGATTTCATCCTTCTCTTTTCTTCTGTTGTACGGCAGCCTGATGTTGAAATCATGTGTTATATCTGCGCCGTTTTTGCCGAGCTTTAATGGAAGATTGCCCACCGTAGAGAACAAATCTTTGCTCGCCGTGTAGATAAGCCTCTCCTTATCCCTGATACTCAGGACACGACTATTAAGTATGCGGGAAACTTTGGCATCATATTGCTCGCGCTTTAATGTATCGGCAGCGAAAGCCTTTATTAAAAGTACACTTGCGCTCAGATTGCCAAAGTACTGCGGTATATCGTAATTACTGGTTACTGCTTGTATGAGGCTTTCATAAGGTGTATTATATGCCGCTATATCTAACCGCGCCAAATTATAGCTGCGACTACCCTCATCGTATTCAATGAGCGCGAGCAGACTTACAATGTCCAGCCAGTCGGCGGCGTTGTTTAGCTTTTTCATACCCGCCTTGAAGTTTTTATCAAAGAATATGCCCTCGCACTGCAACAGCCCACACGCAAATAGTGCATTTACTGAACCCGCATTGGCTGCTGTAATTAAGGTATTATATACTACCTGCCTCGGCACATTTTTGCTAACCTCAAGGGGGGTACCTTTAAGCGAGGCCAACACGTTGCCCTTTATACGGATAACCTCCTCATATTCGGGTGAAAGCAGTGATCCCTTACCTAATAGTCCATAATATTTGAGCAGCCTGTTGCGCTGGTTGAACTTATTAAGCGTGTCTACTTCATTCAGTTCAGGACTATTTACTATATTGTAGAGTTTCTCAACTTCTCCACGCTGTATAAAAAAAATTTTAGCTAACATATAAAATAATTTCTTGCGCTCAATCAACCAATCCCCAAGTATAGTGTAAATTGTAAAATACTGCGACAACATGAGTTCGTCAATAGAATTTAACATAATAATTATTAAATAAGTAACGTTTCATTCAAAAAAAATTACGAATCATCTCACAAATGAGCATCCACCAAAGGCTCCAATTATCTCCCCCATACCAATTGACATCCCCATAAGTCATAGTTATAGAAACTAATTAGCAGAGCCAACAATTGTTCAAAGATATGCATTAGGAACCATAAAATATCGATGGCTGACTTTACCATCGCTCAAATCCCATGTAACATCGACCTTTTTAATTTGACCATTATACCTGACCAAATTCCACGCATGATATCCCCGCGCCTGACTTGTGTTCACAAAACCACTCATATATGTACATTCGATATTGAGATGCTTTAGTAAAATCTGGTACGCTCTTGCAATCCCCTCGCACACCGCCATTTTTTCAAAGAGCGGGCCGATAACATTATGGTCGCTTATTCTATATATTTCCTCTCCCAATTCAACGCGCGGATTATATTTTACCGTCCTGGCAAGGTAGTCGTGCACCTTGCGCATTGTTGAATAGTCGCTGTTAGATTTTAAGCCTTCCGCAATAACTTTTATCTGCTCCAGATACTGCTTGGCGACTGTGCGTTGTATGCGATACTTAAAGTAAATTACAGTTTTTTCAGCCTGCATCTTGCTCCCGTATAAAACTGCACCCCAATCCACATAGAAAAAATGAGGGTTATCATCCTTGACGGCGTTCAACACCCTCTGCAAATTTGGCACCGTGTCGATTACTGCCGCGGAAGAATATCTTTTTAAAGCAAGAGCTATCTTCGCATACGCATTTTGTGCATTTGAAGATAGCTTCCTGTAATGATAATATCTAAGCATCTGTTTTACTCTTTTTTGCTCTTTGTACTTGTTTAGGCTTTACCGAGTATTTACAGCAAAGCGAGAACGCGATATCGTCCTGTGTAACGCCATACATAGACCTCTCTTCAATCCATTTCTTGCTGTTTCTCACGAAGTTCTTGCCGTCGCCTTTCTTAAAAGCCTGAGCTATTTCAAGGAGCTTTTCGGCAAACGCCTCATCGCTCAAAAACGCATTGCGCAACCCGTCTGTTGAAATCATAAGTATTTCCGGTTGGAAGAAGCTGTCTGTGAGTTTTCTGACCTTGGTAACAGACACATAAATCGATGCAAAATTTTCGGGCATCACGCCGAAATTCCCGCATAGTGACGCAGGCGACGTATCAAACTGGTTGGATGAAGGCAACAGCCACTCTACTCTTTTGCCGTTCACGGCAACCACATCACCGTCGCCAATGCCGATAGCAAACACGAATTTGTCCGTAACGACCATGGCATTCATTGTTGTTCCATAGAGCAACGTTATTTTATAGATAGCCTCTTCGCGTCTATGCCGATACTCTGCCAGCGCCCTAAATTCACGCACGGGCATTTCACCGCTGCGAACGTCATATATACTCTTTGCATATTTAGACAGTTCCTTGAATTCCTGCTGAAATGTCGTATCTTCAGGATGATTCACTTTATAGTCGTCAAGCACCGCGCCAACCCAGCCGCAGATAAACTTCTTTATTAATTCTTCGCGGCTATCGTTTAACACAACGCCATAATCCTCTATGCTGTCTTCAACTTTCCGCATATCCTGCAAAACTTTGGTAATAACCCACGTTGCAAGCTCCGCACCCTTAGCTGCATATTTACATTTACGGTCGCCGTGACCATCCGCGCAAGCCATTATCACAAAATCGTTGAACTCCTTTGTAAGAACGAAATCCTCGCAGGCGAGTCCCTTTTGTAATTTTTTGTACCCGGTTGTTTTTCGGCTAACTACGTACATGACATCCTCCGTTTTAATTTTTAAACGATATTGCTCCGACAGGGCATACTTTAATGCAATACCCGCACTCATCGCATTTATTGCCGTCTATAACCACGTCGCCGTATAATACGACGATTGCATTGCGCGGACAGCGGGTTGTGCAAAAGAAGCAATGGCCATTTCTGCAAAGCGTGCTGTCAATAGCTGACTTCGCCTCTACCACTTTGCCTGCGGTATCGGCAGAATTGCCGATACCGCCCGCAACTTGGTCATCATTTGCTAAGCGTGTCAAACCTGTCTTTGTATGTTTGTCTTCTACGCATACGAGCTTATGCTTCTTAGAAAACAGTTTTGTGAACAAGTTCATGCCGTTCACCCGCACGCTCAATCTATGCCGTCGAACAGGTCGTCCAGCATCGTATCGGTTTGGGCGTTATGTATTGCGCCATAAGGGCAGACAGCCTCACAACGTCCGCAACCGTTACAAATATCTTCGTTGATAGAGATGATGCCGCTGTGCACTTCGATTGCCGATACAGGGCACTTATTGCCGAGGCATTCCATACACCTGTCCTTCTTGCACCTGACGATATCGATCTGATATTTGGTTTCTGCTGTCTCCGCAGCAGAAGCCGCAACGGCCTCCTCTTCATCAGATCTATCGTCTTCGTCAGGCTCTTCGTCGAGTTCTTCGTCATCGGAGAAGTCATCCTCCTCATCGATGTCCTCGTCATCATCGTCGAGTTCTTCTTCGTCTTCGTACTCATCTTCGTACTCGTCTTCTTCCTCCTCGTCGTCATCGTCGAAATCGTCGGCGACTGGACTTGTAGTGTGATGAGCCAGCGAAGCGCGCGTCATATAGTCCAGAGCAGATGCTATCGACTCACACGCCTCCACACGATAGAAACGCGAGTTTTCGCCGAGATCCTCGTCGCCGTCGCTAAAATAACGGAGCATATCTTCGCACGCATCGTCGCCGACTGCTATGGAGTACCTATCAACGTTTCTATCATAATCCATCTCGATGAGATACTGATTGAACTCGTCAATTACGTTCCTGTACGCAGACCCCTTCTGTTCAATGCCGTTGGAATCGGTAGGCCAGCCGTCTGACATAAGGATGACGCTGACGGCTTTATTGTACCCTCTCCCCTCACGTTCGGGACGGTCATCGCGCAGATACTTGTGGCTGATAAAAGTCTTGAGGGTATTGAGCGACGCCCTGAGTTCAGTACAGCCATCGGCATCAAATCTGATTTCCTCAAAACCACGTGAGACGGGCTGAAATTCAGGGAATACCGCTTTGCCATACGAATCGAGTTCGATGATCTGCAGGTACACCCTGTAAAGCGGGTTGCCCCTTTCAAAATCCTTGAGACTCCTGGTGACGCGTTTTAAACCGTCGTTGAGTTGTTCGATTTTGGGAATAGTCACAGGCTCGCCGTTTTCATTGAATACGGTGCTGGTTCCTCCCATACTGCCCGATTTATCGAGAATGAGAACGAGGTATATAGGCTTGCGGTTATCAACGACAACCCTTTCGCCTATCCCACCCGTTTTACCGGGTGTAGAGCCTCTGGCAACGCCTTTGCTTGCAAACCTATTGAACATGTTCATTTTACTTGTCCTCCTATAAATTTTAGTGAATATTTGCCCACTTTAAGGACTGCGTCCATAAAGATAGGTATCGTTTCGCCTCGTTGAAATTCTCTGCACTGTCCGTTTTTCAGTTCGGCAGTGACAGACTGTGCACCGGTGCAAAGTAGTCCGTATTTCTTGTCGTAATCGGATACGACCACCTTAAAGAGCTGATAGTTGCTCTGGTCGCCCCACAACTCGGAAGACCATAATTCTGCGCCGTTGAAAAGGTGTACGCCGGGCGCACTGTTCTTGTCACACACCAGCTTAATGGGCGGTTCGAGAAGGGTGCCGCAAACGTTGCAATGCTTAGACGTGCCGCCAAAGAAATGCTCTTCTCCGCAATGCTTGCAGATATAGTGGTCGTTATAAAGGCGGACAAGTATCTCCTGCCATTCCCTCGGATCGACGCGCTTCTTCCCGTCGTACAGACCGTCTACAAACGTCTGGTGCATAGCGTCCACAAAATACTGCGGGTATTTCTTCATGCGCTCTATCAGCCGTTTGTTGCTTTCCAACGGACGATTGCTGGGATCGTTGCGATTGAAGATGTATATCGGATTAGTTGCAAATGTGTATGTGTCGATATCGGTTGTGCAGGGTTCTTCGTACTTCCTGCCTATCAACGGGTGACCTCCCCAAAAGGTAATTCCCGCCATAGAACCGAAAGCAAATGAGTCGTTGTATTTATTTGGCACTTCCTCGCCGCGCATTGTAAGCGGCGGCATAAAACCTATGGTGCCGCTCACAATCGGCTTTGTGCGGCCGCCAACCGCGGTATCGGTATCGAGTATTTTAACCGACATGTCATATTTGTTGATTTTGATGTTTTCAAACTTCAAGTCCATTAAGGCTATATCGGCCTCGTAGAGGATTTTGATTGCCTCAGCGATGTTGTACATAATGGCGATTTTTTGATTGAAGGGCAATTCCATGCGGATGATATTACCCTGTCCGTCATCCACCTCTATGCCGTTGAAGAGAATGCTTCCGTCATCGTAGAGATCATCGCTGACATACTCCATAACGTAGCCGATTGCCTCACCCACCTTTACAATATATAGCGGATGGACGAAGGCCGAGCTCGCCTTGCCACGGCGGCTAAGATTTTCGATCTGCCGCCGGATGCGCTTAACTTTACCCGTGTGAAAGAGCTTCATTGCATACACATCCTTGCCGGCATGTACCTTATATATGTCGCCCTGACCGCTGCCCGTATGAATGAGGCAATCGACCGTAAACTCGCGCTGTCCGTCCTCAGATAAAACCTTCTGGTTTGGTTTAAGTTTGAGCATACTACGCCACCTCCCCGATTATATTCATGGCTACAGACTCTTCAAGCAGGCCCTTTATAAACTGCTGATTTCCCTCGCTGTCGGTCAAGCGAAGCAGTTGCGCAAGCAAGTAGCAGGCGCGCTTTTCACCCAAGTTCTTGTAAAGGTAGTAAGCTTTATTGGTGAATCCGCTGAGCTTACCGCTATCGCCGTTTATCGCGGCTTTATGTGCACTCTGCGCAAGTTTTACAAGAAATGCCTGGGTGTTTTGCTTGTAGCTCAAGTCTATCACCTGCTGCGTCGCGGCCTTGATTGTATCGTCGCATGATTGCCTGCACGCAGCCTCGATATCCATTTGCGCAAATTCAGGTACGGTCAGCGGGGCAATAACCTCTGCACGCTCCACGCTTTCACTTATGTCAGGCTCATTCATTTGCCCGCGCAAAGCTATCTCTTCGAGGGTCACGGGGACGGCAGGCTTTGTTGCGGTAAGGTAATTCTCCTCGACGTCACTGCCGAGACGGTGCTCGTTGTCGATCATCTTAGGCAACTGCGATTTATACGCCTCCGACTTTTCAAGCAGATAAACGAGCGACAGCGGCAATACCCTCCAGCCCGCTCTTTCAAGCAGATCTATCTTGGTGTAAAGTGTATTGGGGCTGATTTTATGATTCGGCAGAAGGAAGCCGACTTTGAATTTGTCTGCATCGGGCGTACCCAACACTCCCAAATCGACCATCATTGCATTAGCCCCGACCTTAGTTCTTACTTCGCAGCCGTTCAATGCTGCCGATATTACCTGCGCAGCATGAGCGTTAGTCTTATCCTCGACTATCGGCTTCTCCGCTATGCAGGACATATTGCCGGTAGCCGCATATTCGAGGTAGGTGTACAGCCGTTTAAGGCTCCTCTCACTGTCCTTGATTTCGTTATAATCGAAGGCGAGATATATGATATTCTTCTCCCTTGCGCGAGTGAAGAGTACATTCAGGCGGTTATCACCGCTCTGCTCGCCCTTCTCGCCGCCATGGAAGTAGCCGGAGATATTCTTCTGCAATACGCCTTTAGCGTTGCGCCTTGCGTGGTCTATCGCTATGATGATTACGTCTGCCTCTTTGCCCTGCGCGTTCTCCAACGAGCGCACCCAGACATCTTCGTCGCTATCAATATCACAGTCAAGGTGTCCGTTCGACATGAGGTCTTCCAGCTCATCTATTACCATGTTCTGGAATATGTCGTTCAGGGTTACCACACCTACGCTCTTCTCAGGCGTATCGTCTTTGATTTGAGCTACGCGTTCGGCGATGCTCTTTGCCATCTCGCTCTTGACGCGCTCCATATATGACGTGATATATGTGTTGTTCTCTTTGCGCTTGGTGGTCTGGCTCTTTGAGGGAATTGCCGCCAATGCTTTAGCCGTATCAAAGGGTACGTCCACCTTAACGATTTCAAAACCGAGATATGCGGGCAATTTGCTCCATGACGTAAATACATCGGGTGTGAGGTTGATATTGCCGTTATAGCACAGCAGGTTTGATGCAACAAACAGGTGCTGAGTTTTGGAGCGATAATGGTAGTTCAGCCGCCTGCTCGGAATACCCTTGCCCTGAACGAGATGGAGAATAGATTTGTCCGTTCGGGACAAGTCAAACTCTCCGTTCTCGTCGTATCCGTCCTCGTCATCCGACATAAAGAAGGACATGATATCAAGCTGGTTGTTGTCGCCGAAGGCTATGAGCTGCCTCTCCCTGATAAGGAACGGCACTACGCTTGCGATAGGAACCTGTGAAGCTTCATCTATCAGCAAAGCGTTAAAAATGTTCATTTCGTCTGTCACGTAATTGATAGCCGCGGACGGCGTAGTAACAATGACGGGACAGAGCTTTAAAATGGTCGCGCCATACTTCTTGAAGAAATCTGTCACGCTCATTTTGGACGTCTTTATGCGCTCTAAAATGGGAATCAGTTCTGTGTCCTCAGCAACGGCTTTAAAAATCCGTGCGCTGAGCTGTTGGCGCATATAATCTCTGTAAAGCAACTGCAACTTTGTGTAAGCCTCGGTAAGTTTTGCGTACTTTGAACGGAGGAACACGTTGCCGTACTTCTCAATCTTTTTGTCATGGACGAGCTTGGATGCAAGTATCCTTGCCAGATTAGCCTTTGCAACGGCGCATATTTCGCTATATGCTATGCAGTTGCTCTGCACGAACGCGATGATATCAACGCCGTTATGCTTTAGGCTATCGACGCTCTCCGAAAGAAGCTCATCCGTCTCGTCATCACCCGTAGTCCCTTCACGCAAGAACCTTTCAAAATCTTCATCGGATACCGTATTATTGATATCCTCCTGCAGTGTTTCGAGCTTCCTGCATACTGCGCGATACTTATCAAGGCTGATATTGAGCGCTGAAACATCGGCACATACGTCCCTGCTGATTGCCTCACCGATGAGTTCATAGAGGGACAGGTCTAAGCCAGGAATTGCCGAATAGGCGGCATCATTATAGTCTTCGAGGCTCTTTTCAATCTCTGCCGTCTCACTGAGAAGGTCTCTCGCACGAACGGGGTCGACATATACCTGTGCAGTATTGCGTATTCTGTCGAGCTGGTCGATTATTTGCGGGACGGTCATCTTGTTGTTGATTTCAAGGCAAAACTGATCCAGCCCTATTTTTGCGGCATACTTGAGGAAAACCTCGTTTGCCGCACGCTTTTCGCTCATAACGCACAGGTTACGCCCTGCAATAACGAGGCTTGCGGCTAAGAGCACCATCAGGTGCGATTTGCCTGTCCCTGCCGCCGCGGAGATGTTGATGCTATGCCCGGCAAGGACATCGTTTATAACATCGCGCTGACTATCGTCAGTAGGCAGCGGATAGATGGGGTAATCAGCGACCTTTTTGACAGGCAGATCTTCATACTTCCTCTCGCCCATCAACACCTGAATGAGCGGCGATGCGGCAAGCTCATCGATATGCTTTTCAATGAGCTGGCATATCGTCTCATTGGTGCTATCGAGCAGGCAGATATTGAAGTCGTTGATGTTTACTTCAATGTCGGGACAGTATTTAGCGTTGTCCTCGATCGCTTTTAGCGCGTCCAGTGCGGGCTGTCCGAACGGTATGTTATCCATAGTGACGTTCAGAAACAACTCAATATTCCTCTGTTTGAGCTCTCTCGCGAGAATACTGTTTACCTTTACTGTATCGGCTATTATAGTAAAGCGGTGCCTGTCCTTTGAGTTCGACGCTTCCGCAATCTGGCACTGCATAATGGGCGAAGTCACTCTGACCGCCGGCTTTGTCGCCGTAGCTTCCGTAATCGTCCACGTGACGGTGCCGAGGGTGAGATAGAGGATTTCCTTTGCCTTGTCCTTTCGGGCTTCCGTAGACTTCCGGCTGAGGTCTTTCCAGACTCTCATCATCTCGAAATCTTTGTTGTTGGACTTCGCAAAGTAATAATACTGCGACAGAGGGCCATGCTTTTGTATGTATTCATACTGGTTGACGGATACAAGAACGCCGTCCTCGGTCATGAACATGATGGTATCCCCATCCCAAATAGCGTTTTCGCTGGACAAGAACACATCGGATAGTGTGACCGACTCCCCGCTATACCTCTCAACCGACATTTCGTCCTCAACAGGAATTATCTCGTGAAGCTTCTTTTTGTCGGTGCTCGACAGTATAACTGCCGCCTGTTTACCGAACAAGCGAATAGAATTCTTATTCAATCGGATAAAGTCGCCCGCCTTCTGCTGTCTGCGGTACTGCATTACCAGCCTGATCAACTTCAACTTTACCAGTTCGTTGATGTCTGTTGAACTCATACCTTGTCCTCCTTTATTTCGATTTTACGTGCAGATTATGGTGTATCCGACACGCTTATAGGATGCCAAGTATTACCTGAATACATATAGGCGCGATGGCTACTATAACCGCCCATACCCTCAAAGGCGTTCTTATGCGTGATACCGCCGCGATGAACAACGCTATAACCGCATAGGCAATATATATGATTTCCCAAAGGGACTCCGAAATTGCCACGCCAAACGTTTCCCACACACCCGGGAAGAAAATCAAAGCCGACAATGCAAGCCCTAAAATCGAAAGCACAACCACTATTGCGCTTGCAACCTTAGACGACGGCCTAAATGCAGGCACACCTGCACGCTGCTTTTTTGCCATGTCAGTAACTTTTCTGTTGGTATCCGTTACCACCGCCATGAGTTCCTGAGCACTAATTTTAGCTTCCATAAAAACCTCTCCTTTTTGTATTTATTTCCATAACCCACCTCAGTGAGCTTTGGTTCATTGTTCCTTGGCTATCTTCACGTCCTCTACCATTGCCTTATGGCACTTGCCGCAGATGATGTCGACTTCGCGTGTAGCTCGAACGCTTTGCCCGCAAGACTTGCAAACATATTTACGTGTACTGCTGGGCTTTCTCCCGCCCTGTAATTCGCGCTGACGTTCAACCAGTCGTTTGTTCAGCTCTTTGGTAAATTCTTCGCTGTTCTCGGATATCACTTCACCTTTTTTCTTCGCCTCCTGCCGTATCTCCCAAGCGAGAATTTCGAGTATATCCTGCAAAGTGACTTTGCGGTACACAAGGCTGCTTGCAACGTCCAAATCGGCGATGATGGTTTTTGCTGTTTCGTTCAACTGCGTATGCGCAAACCCTCTGTCTCCCACTCTTGAAACATCAAGGCCGTGAGCCATAGCTATTTGAGCAAATTCTTTATTATGGTAATAGCCATTGCGGCAACCGTCCCTAATATCGTTTATGTAGGCAAACTGGTGACACATCTCATGCAGAAGCGTTGAGCTTATCTCCTCCTTGTTCCGGTCAAGAAAATTTGCCGAGAGATTTATCTCGCACTCGCTGTACCCATTGCCGTCCTTCCATATGTGGTGCGGCACGAACCAACCGAGCGCATGACACTTTTCATCTGGCTGAATTGTGATGATAGGTTTTGAAAGTGCACTTTCAAAAAACCGTTCATTCAAAAAATCGTAAATCTGCTCTACAACGTTAATAGTTGCAAGATACCTTTGGTTCCCGCTTCCCATGTTTTTATCTCCTATGTTACCATTCTACTGCTGGTAATTTATTATATCATTCAAAAAAAGTTACGAAAAAAGACCGACGTATTAAACGTCGGTCCGAAATTGTTTTTTAACTATTCTATTGTACTATCATTTTTCTCGTGAAGTTTACTTTTAAAAATTTGTTTTTGTTGATTTATTTTTTTCAAAAATGCTTCTTTCATTAAGGTAGGTCCAATTATTTTTACCATAGGTGTGAAAGATAAAATATTCACCAAAACCTCGTTCATATCTGCTTTAGGAAAAAATAGGCGAATGAGAAAAGTGCCGTCATCAAGTTTACTCGTCTCGCGTTTGTAGTTTGAAAAATATAATAACAAACGTTCAAGCGTCCTTCTATCATTGTTCAAAACAATATCAGCGTGCATTTCATCAAAAGTTATCAAACCATTTGTGTTTTTATATTTATCGCCTATGTAACAATCTTCAATCCTGCTCAAATTATAGACCATTTGCTTATCATTTGCTATGGCAAATAGTCGAAAAATATTCTCCTTAACCGAATACTGTAACTGGATTGGAAGTGCTTCTTCTTCAAACACTTCATTATTTGCACTGCGATACCGTATTCCAAGATAACAGCTATATCTCAATGCCTGCTGAATAATACGAAAATGCCTTTTATATTCCCTCGATCCGTAATCATCTCCTGCACCATATTGCCCACATATGTATAAATCTTCCGCCATATACACCGGCTCAATATCTTGTAAAAATTCTGGAATACTGTCGGTAAATAACTTGACACGGGGATCCATATATATTGTCTTCAGCCATTGCATTTCGAGTAATGTCAGCGGCAATTTTGGAATATTACCTAATGAGGTACGATAATTATTATCATAGCCATCCTTATGCAATACCCAAGCATATCTGCCCGAATCAATTGCCTGCAACAACAGATACGAACTATCACGAAATGCTTTATTAGTTATGATTTGTTCCATCTCATGCACAGAAAGAGATTTCTTATGGCACAGAGCCGCCAATACATCCGATATCGCACCATAATAACTGCCATATATTTCATGAAATATCGTCATACTCAGTATCTGCCATCTCCTTCAGTAAAACACTCACATCATTATAAAAGCGATTTTCGACTTGTTTATTCTCACATTGAAAGCTCTCTATCCTTCCAATAAAAGACTTCACCCATGGAATCATTTCGCTTGGGTCATAAATAGATATTTGATACAAATAGCTTTCATCGCCAATTTGTTTCACCTCTCCTCCATGCCCCTCTCTAAAAAGGCGTCGCAATATAAACTGCTCATCCTTTCCAATATGAAGAATCATCTTTACCTGATAAGGCCTATCACCAAAATAATTAACATTCCATGTGTTTTTCAACCGCACATTAAGCTCCGCCCGTAACGCGTCAAAAACTTCTATGGGCACAGATTCTCCATCTATAATTTCAAGTATATGATCTAAACGATAATTCAAATAGGTGTTCCTCTCAACATCATATGCCGCAATATACTGCCTGCCATTCTGACGATTGATAAGAATACGTAAAGGAATAACTTTTTTAGTGGTAATTGAACTTTGCTGATCATTATCACTACTGCTTTTTCGCGTAATTTGAAGGCTTATATGATTATGTATGGCTTCAAGTGCCTGCAACAAATATATGCTGTCGAGCGCAGCAAATAACTGTCTGTGTTTGAAAAAAATCGGGATAGCCGGCACATCATTAGCAGTTTGTCTATCCAAAAGATAGCTTCCAATAATGCCAAGGCAGTCCACCTCACTAAAGTAATTAATCACATCCCAGTCGACTGTATTTTCATCGAACTCATCCAACAAAGAATAACATAACTTCGTACCGCACTTTTCCGCTTTTAAAATTCCAAGTTGGGTGTATTCGTTAAGTTTTAGTCTCACAATGCCCAAGTCAAACTTTACGTCATAATTGGCGTAGTGAGCATCTATATAATTTATAATCTCAGGAGCAGTTGCGCTCTTCAGTTCAGACAATGTGCTAATAATTGAAAAATGCAGAATTAAATCATTGTCCGTAAATGATTTTGCCTTATACAGACGATATAATGGATTCTCGTTGACAGCATCGCTGTCAACGAGAATTGAAACACGTTTTCCGCTTTTATCGCTGCGCTCATGGAATAATTCAGCAAAATAACTTTCCAGCCGGCGTTTATCGTTGTCGTACGTCTTGCCGCTCTTTTTGTTGTAATCAGAGCGACTCTTATAGCCGAAGACAAAGAATTCTCGGCTTAATCTTCGCAGTGTTTCTATGTTTTTAATTAATTCTGAGTATTCTCTCATAATCAATTATCTATCCTTAGTTATAACATTATACCCATAAACGTTTAAATCAACCATCTAACTAAAATCTACCGCCTCCACCTCCACCAGCTCCACCACCAGTGCTTCCTCCACCACTTGAACCAGTGATACCAATTTCGCCATTAACTCCACTATTACCATAACTATCTTTACCCCCAATTCCACCATTGCCGCCAGTACCAGCTTTGCCATACTTTTTCCCAGCTATATAACCCTTTCTATATCCTGAGGCACCTCCGCGGCCTCCAGCGCCGCCATCACCGCCACAGGCAGAAACCCCATCTTCACCTACTACAGCGAGCAATTCTTCTGAATTACCTAATAAAGCATTAATTATATAAGCTTTTGCAGCATTTCCAACGCTACCTGCATTGCCGCCGTTACCGCCGTTACCGCCGTTGCCACCATCAAATCCATAATTACACCAAGCATGCCATATATCACCATCCCAATTACCCGCATCAGAGCCGTTACCGCCGTTGCCACCAGTACCGCCTTTGCCTGCATTACCGCCGTTTCCTCCAACCATAACAATAGCACATTGAATATCGATTGACGTAGCTTTTACAGCAACAGCGCCGTTACCGCCGTTACCCCCATTACCGCCGTTACCACCGTCAAAGCCATCACCTCCATCACCTTGGGATTTATAAGCTCCATCTTCACCATCTGCGCCTTTCTTTCCATCTGCGCCGTTACCGCCATTGCCACCATATATCTTGAGATCTAAAAGACCATCACAAATAACTGTTCTTGCTGCAATAGCGACACCCCCTTCACCACCATTGCCACCTTTTTCGCCCGCAGTTAAAGAGAGCGTACCATTACCTCCATTGCCACCAAAAATATTAATAGTTGCAACAGATTTATGCGCGCCGATAAAAGACAATGCTCCGCTTGCCTGAATTGCATTATAGCCATCCGTTCCACCGACATTAGACGATGTTCCGTTTCTTCCATTGCCGCCGTGAATAGTCAAATTAGAGGCATCACAAAGATTCACAACCAAATTTTCAGCTGTGATGGCATTACTGTTTCCATTAGCAGTAAATTCACATTTACCCTCTATATTTAGTGTTGCATTAGTAACGTTAAACTGCATAGTTGTTGTAGAAGAACGCAATACTACATTCTCTAAAGTAATTTCTATCTGTTCACCCTCTGAAGCAATAGAAAAGCCATAGGGTTTATCTTCTAACCCTATAATTGTATACTTGATATCTCCTGCAGAGAGAGTGTAAGTTTTTGCTGTCGGCGACGCATTCAATAAAGAGAATGTAATATCTTTTACATTAGGTACAACCTTATGAAGCTCACTTTCTTTAATGTCCTTCATGTCAGAAAATACGAGCTTCTCAATGCCATTCAAATCATCTTTAGTGAAGATATTTTCTAATGGATATTTAGTTTGATTATGCCCCCCATCGCCAGTTGAAGTGAAATACTCCTCTACAGCCACTCTAATTTGATCATCTTTGAATTCAGAGTTTACTGCAAAAGAAACGCCCGGGTCATTTCTATTTGTTGCAGATTGTATATGGACAAAGCATTGCCCGACACCAACTATCTTAAGCGAGCCATCGATTCCAATTTCAATGAATTCATTCGCATCAATCCTACCTTTCTCCATATCGCCATGTTCATCAAGGCGATCGACCTCATAATCAGTTTTAACTGAAACTTTGACCTGTGCAAAGTCGCAATCGGACGATACTTTTAAATCAAGCTGATATGTTTCCCCCACATAAAAGTCCGTTTGAGAAACACTTTTCCCTGCTATTGTGACATCCTTTACAAACTCCGTATCATTATGTACGATAATATTGTAATTATAAGTCTTTCCGTTTGAGTATTCACACGATGCATATGTTAACCCATACTTCAAGGGAACAAGCGTATGGCTTGTCCCTTCTACCTTTACAATACTTTCATCGGCTATTTTGAACGACTGAAGTGAATACGTTGTACCGCCCTCTTCGATTTCATTCAGAAGGCTTTTATCGTTCACCCCTAAATAGAGTTCTATCTGTTCGCCGGCAACAATGTTCTGCATAGCTGAACTTGTTTCATCAGAGTCAGTCAAAAAAACAACTTCGCTTGCATATGCTATATCCTTAATCAAAAACAGACTCGCTACACCCAAGCATATACATAAAAGAAAGATTGTCCCCAAAACAGAAATCAAAGCGATTCTTTTTTTCATAACCTTACTCCCAGTCAAAAGTAAATAAGTATGTCTGTTGTGTGGTAATTACTTGAGCAGAACTCTCGTCAAAGAACTCACTTGTAACCACTATCCTGCAAGGTCGATTACGAAGTTGTGGATCTTTACTCAAAACAATCTCAAATAAACCACCATCATTCAATAATTGCATTAAGTCCTTTTTGTCATAGAATATATAAGGATCTGTTCCATCCAGCCCTGTATCACTGTCATAATCATAGCGATACAGTTCAAAAGAAAATTTGTTAAGCCTTTTCCCTTTAAAATAGTAGTTACCATTTTCAAAGTTGAGAATATTATCGACATAGAACTTAACTTCATCCCCAAAATGAATGGTTCCTCTCGACGGCAAGAATAATTCCCCACCATCATCCGTAACAGTTTCGGCACGAAGCTGATAGAAAAGCTCCTCTTCCCCGTCATACCCATCAGGAACCAATATGCCATCTTTTTCATCCGTTATTGTTACATAGAAATAATCATACTGGTCATTGATTAACCCATACGGATAGCAAGCATTGCCATCAGCATCATAAACAGCTGAAGTAGGATTGGTTACCCACGCCATACTATACTTGAAAAGAATACGATATGTCCCCTCTTCATAAAACAGCTTATTATTCGTAGCCGTAATTTCGACTTCCGTTCTGAATGTCTCCCTTTCATTGTCCCAAAGAAATATTCTCTTTGCATTAGCGCTATCTTCATCTCTTTGAATTTCGATATAAGAATTAGCGAAGTCGACAACTTCGTAAATTCCTCCGAACTGAGCCGATGATTGATACATGCGAACAATTTTGAGAGCTTCGGGAGTTTCAAAATTATCCAAGAAATCACCATTTGCCGCTGCGAATAATTCAGATACAGCTTTAGTTTCAATTGTTTCTATATCGAACTTAACTTTAAATCCGTTAGGCGTTGTAAATGTCTTACCATCTTCCGTTGCAAGACGATAAACGGAATAAATATCGTGCGTATAGAACTCCTGAATCGGGATACTGATATCCAAATCAAGAGGTTTTGCAACCTGACTTGCAGGGTCGGCATCATAATACCGCTGCATAGGAAGTGTGTATTTGCTATGTACCTGAGTGTCAATAGGCGTTCTGCAGAAAGATGTTGATGCTCCGGCAAAGTAATTGATGGCAAGTGCATCCGCCACAATTACGGGTGCTTCGGTAAGTTTTTCGTGCAAGACAGCTCCGCATACCAAACAAACCTGGGGAGATGTTGTGGTCGCCTCCGGTCCGGGAGTATGTCCCGTTGCCTCTATCGTCTCCGTGTACTCATCCCCGCATTTATCGCATTTGTAAATTATAGAACCGTCCTGCGTGCAGGTAGCCTCCACACGGCTTTCAATTTGATAATCGTGCGGAGGACAGCCTCCCACGCTACATCCTCCAAATAACAACACAGAAATGCAAATTAATACAATTATGAACTTACTTCCCAATTTCATATGCACCTTCGTAATTTATACTGATTCATCCAAATCTTTATTATGATTTGTTTCAATTTACTCATAATGTCCTTTTTACTATTTTCAACCTTATCTTTTGGCAAATACTCTCGACAAGTATCATATTCTGACAGTAACATTAACGAATTTGCCAACATGAGTCGCTAAATTTATTCTCAAAACCAATTAGTTACTAATTGATTTCAATAGCAATTAAATATCCATTTGAATCAAAAATGATTTCAACAACATTATCTCTAGACATAGCCACAATGGTTTTGTTAATAAACTCAGAAACTTTGGATTCATTCTGCTCATTTTCTGGGAATTTAATATACAACTCACTCTTAGCTTCAATCCCTTCATCGTCTTTAACATGCGCATCTAACAATTTAACTATATTCTTATAATCAATAATCATTTAAATATCACCCACCTCGGATTTAATCCTGCTATACCATTTGCAAACTGATTAGGTCTTACAAATCCTGCCGAAATAAGCTTCTTTGTACCATCTTTGGGTATGGTTAATCTCAGAATGCTATTATTAAAATCTGACTTAACAAAAATGTTAATGTTCCCTGTCGTATTATCAATATATCGTGTACCATTTTTTAATATATCATCTATAGTATCCATTGATAATTGTCCGCCAAACCTTACATCATTTCCTTTTCCATTAAGTTTTTGCGCAGTACTTTCTAGTATTTCCCATCCATCAGGGGTTTTATCGCCAGCATTATACGTCGTTTTTGTCGTCGATTTCTTGTAAACCTTTTCGCCACATCCTACAGCATTATGTACTAATAATTCAGTCTCACCGACATAATAGCTATGGTTGTTTTCAACGGTGAAATTATATACATCAATCGGCTCTGCAAGAAGCTGTTTTTCAACCGACTCAATTACAGCATAATCGCCGTCCGCGGTCAGGATACAATCTCCTGCGGAGAGATATTCAGCCGCGGTATAGCCATGATATGTATCATCATTTACCATGTAGAACGGATGCCTTGGCGTGGTGACGATTTGCTCTCCGCAAACTGAAAGTGCAATCAGTTCATTTGTCTGCCGAATGGAAGTCGCAGTGACGGTCTGATAGGACTGCTCGCCAGTGACATAATCGTATGAGAGCACACGATCTCCTACAGTTATATCCTCTATTGCAACAGCACCATTTTCGGTGACGACAGGCGTGCCCGCCTCGAAGCAGTATGTAGGTTTAATGCCGCCCTGAATACCGCCCATGATAGCGCCAGTAATTGCACCCGTCATAAAGCCGTCCGCAGCAGCCCCCGCAGCGGCATTTGCGATTTTTTCCCAATCGACCGTCTGTCCGCTTGCAATCTGATTGATAAGTTCGCCCGCACCGCCGGCAATCGCACCAAACGCAAAACCGCTAAGCGCACCACCAATTGCCCCCTTCGCTGCTCCGACGCAAATGGATACAACTACGCAATTCGCCCCGGGGATCGAAATAGCAATCGTAGCAACGACGGCTGTAACAAGTATAACACCCGCGCCGATGAGCAATTTTGTTACAAAGCCATCAGTTTCCCAAACGGGCATAGTTTTAACTTGTACCGAACCATCATCCTGAATTTCCAGGTAGGAGGTAGTCGCATCGGGACCGAGATTCATCTGCGACCAGTAGTCCTTTGCCTGATTGGCTTCAAGCGCCGCATAGTATTCGGGGTCGTCATAAATCAACATCTGGTCGCAGACGTTGCCGGCAACCGACTGCAACTGGTCAGCCAAGAAACCGTCAATTTTATTATAAGTTTCTCTTGATATTCCAGGGATAATCGTAACGCCATCGAGGAAATCAAGATCGAAGGTATTATCCACATAATTGACATATCTGTTCGTGTCGTAGTTAAAGATGTTAACAGACATATCATAATTTGCCTTAGTATTTGTGAGTACTTCGTAGGATACAATACCTCCTACGCGAGATTCCGTCTGATAGGATATGAGCTTATCCATATAAATGAACTGCCCATAAAAATCCATTGTGCCAGCAACGGGTGTATACTCGGCAAAATATGATACTGTCCAGTTTGTGCAGATATCGTTAAGTTTTTGCTGTGCACGCTTATAATATCGTTCACTGTTTGGCAAACGATAAATAACCTCGTATATCTGATTGCCGTCAACAAGATTCATAGCGGAGAACGGCGTTATGGAATAATCAAGAGTATAAATATCGACCAGTCGCCTGCTGTTGCCAGACTTATCGGTCGCATAAAGATTGCTGACGACATCCATGCCCTGCTCTTTAAGATTCTCTACTACGACATCAACAACTTTATCGTGAATGGTGGCAAAAGAGCTGACAGCAGAACGAGCAAAGTAACCGTTCTGCTCCCATTCATACATAGATTTAACTTGCGCAACCGTCTGCGAATCATTTTGAAGCGTTATGCCATATGACGGAATATATATGCCTTCGGCTAAATAGTACACTCCAAGTTCGCTATCGTAGATGCCGTTTAGGTTGACAATCTCGTTGACCTTTCCCAAAGAATCGGCCATTTCGCCAGTAACGCTATACAGATTGCCCCAGATATCGTGTTCATATATAACTTTGGCCTCACCATCACTATCGATAAGAGCCATCACGTTGCCGTAAGGATCCACGGCAAAGTAGTATTTATTATTTTGATATTTAAGCCCAATATAGCTAAGTTCATTATCCAGTATATACTCTACCGAACCGCTATCATTTTGAAGTGATACCAGCCTGTCGCCAACATATGAATACTGCGTTGTTATTCCATCAATCGTTTTTGATGTTATGTATTTTGTGCCATTGAACTCATACTGATAGGAAAGCTCTGCATCCCTGTCGCCATTGACAATAATCTTATCATCAGATAAATAAGTATAGGCTCTGTTGCCGACAGTTATTGCATCTCCGTCCTTATGGTACTGCTCATAGACGACTTTACCATCTACAGACTGTAATGCTCCATCCTGAGTATATATGTAAGCTTTTGATATATCTGCTTCTTCTGCTACCGTCAGCTCCGAAATAATGTTGCCATTACCGTTATAAGTTAAGCTCTTATAAAGCTCGCCGTCCTTATAAACTTCATAAAGGCGACCTTCGTCGTCATATTTATAGATATAGTATGTATCGTAATAATAAACACCCTCTACTTTACCATCATCCGTATAGTCGACTTCGACCTCATAATAATCGGCATAGATCTCACCAAGGGCCAATTCATCATTTACAACATAATAGGACTGTTCAACAGATATTACGTCATCGACGGTAACAGTATCTATAACCCCAAACTCATCAGAATTTGAGTCATACGTAACCTCCAAAGAATTAGCTTTATACGAGCTAATGCCAAAATCGCTACTCTTTTCTACAGAGGCATTATAACCATTGACGCTGACAACACTTACCTCCGTAGGCGCAGACACAGTCTGTCCAACAACAGGTTGATTTGCCGTAAGTTTGATTTTGGCTTCTTCACTTACAGGAATTTCAACAGGTTTAAAATCGGGGTCTATTGAAGCGCAGCGCAAACAAACACCGTCCACATAATTGTGCCCGAGTGCAGCGATATCATCTTCTTCCGTATATCCACATTTCGAGCATGTGTGATGACGACTACCTGCAGCAGTGCAAGTTGCCTGAATATCAATTACCCATTCAGCATAGGTGTGCGGAGGACACGCATCAGCTGTTTCATTGCTATTTTCCGAGCAAGCGGTAAAATTGAACAGCATAACCACTGACAAAACTACCGCAATGATTGCCGTTAAATATCTTTTTTTCATATTCAATCTCCTCATCTTACAGTAACACAGAACTCGATGACGTTATTGTTCCTATCATATGCGAAAATACTATATTCGCCATTTTGAACAAAGGCAATACCCCTATACTCTTCTTGATAGAAATATTGAGCTCCCCCGTTTGGCGCTATAACTTTAAGAACAGCAAAATCATCCAAATCATCACTAAGATTTGAAATTGCAAAAGAATCTTCTGCAATTATTTCCTGACCGTCAGATACTATTACTTGTTCATTATCTGCGTTAACAGTTACTTTCGGGGCATTCTTGTCCCTATAAACTGTATAGCTTGTTTGATGCCCATACTTGTCCGTTTCAGTTATAATATATTGCCCGTGAGGAATATCTTGCTCAGATATAGGAGTAAAGAACTTGATTGGATATTCTGTCCCGTCCTCCCCCGTCGCAACGACTGTTTCAACCTCAGCGCCATTTTGCTGCACAAATTGGAATTCGTCATTCAGGTAAATAGTTCCATCAAATGCAGCCGATGAAAATGTGCGGATACTCTCGTCATCATTACTGAAATCATTCGGATCATAGTAAACAGTCTTCAGATTCTGCGAAAAAACATACTCGTTCATCGCAGCGGTAGCATCAATATTATCTCGGTAATACACACCATTATAATACATACTACCAGATGTTCTGTCTACTGTGCTATTCTCAATAGCCATAGCGGCATTATATGCTCGCTGGTATTCCGTCATATCAAAGCAAAGGTATCTATCATTTATACGGTCATAAACCTGATACCACTTGGTTTTAAAGTTGTTAAATCTATTTGCCGATAAGACCTCATAATTATATGAGGGATTGTCCGCAGCAACAACTTCTACCCAGCACTCAAACTTATAGGTAGCCGATTCCGCGCAAATATAGTACGGTCCTACCTTATCAAGCATATCCCCTGCTTGATAATTTTCAATCAACTGTTTTGAAAGAACCTGCTCCCCATTTTCATCATACTCAATAGGCGCATTGACATCATAGTATTCTATATTGACATGAATCGGATTATTAGGATTTTCCGTCCAGGTAATATAAAAGTATTCTTCCGCCTCGTAGCTTATCTCTCCTGTTTGCTTCCTCAAATTTGCAAAAAGTAATTCTTCTTGAAGATTATCCGTGTCTATAGTAAACTCGAATGTTTCCGAAATAAATCCATTAGCTTTAACAGTAAACTGATATTTATCGCTTGTCCCATTTCGCGCCTCTAAGACGGTTCCATCAGCAATATCAACATAGCGATACCCATTCAATATACACTCAACTTGCACTTTTTGAGAAATTTGCGATAATGTCTCATCTCTATTAGCATAATCGACGACTACATTTTTAGATGAAATGCCACTATTCTTTATAGCGTAGCCCGTTTCCTCATCCGTTAAAAATATTTCAGTTCGAATTTTGAAAGACCAGCTTAAAATATGCTTTTGGACATCATTACCCTTCTTTGTCTGAAAGAACACGTAAATGGTATAATCACCATCTATATTGTATATTTGTTCGGCAATAGACGTATTGCCTTTAGAAAACATCGGAGTATATTTTGTTGTACTCCCGTCGCCATTTACGCGGATAGCCGAAACCGCGCCATATGCTATATACTGCTCTGTATCCGTTTCTGGATTACCATATTTATAATTATTTGCATTATCCATATCATTCCAATCACAGGAATCTTTCGATACCTTTACCCCTGTATCTCCGATCTCTTTTGTTTGGGTATTGAAAAGCAAATCTATCTTAAATATAACATAATTGGAAAAAACAGTGTTACCCTCACCATCGGTATGTGTTCCACCGTTATCCGTAATTTCAAGATCGGCAAAATCATCGGCCCCTATATGTGAACCAATGGTTTCCCCCGTATATTTACTATTACCACGATAAGTCACAAACTCTTGGGTAATAAGATCATTAGTGTTTTCGGCTGCAATAGCGGCATCTCCATTTAAAGCTAAAAAGATGTTACATAACATTAACCCAAATAAGATAACCACAGTAAATAAACTAATCTTTTTCTTAAGCATAACTTATATTCTCCCTGGGCGTATTTTAACTAAGCTCTATTTTAATTATGTTACAACCATGCAAGAACGCAACACTCAAAACAGAGCAAACTTTTTTTCAAATTTAAATTTATTAATAAAAAAAACACCAGCTATCCGTATAGCAGGTGCATTATAACATATGGATTTTTAAAAAGCAACAAAATAAGCCATATTTTTTTAAAAAATATATACGGCTCAATATTATACATCATCTATTAAAATAAGCGTACTCATCATATCAAAACTCCACATAGTTTGTCAACTGTTTTTATACATATTTTCAAAGTTTTTTAGTCACTAAAAATACAACGTGAATAGTACCCCAAAGATTGGACAAGCAAGTAGGAAACCAAGTATAATGAAAT
>ERZ1643246.1685-NODE-1685-length-23247-cov-10.126768_pt1 | contig 23247 bp, 32 predicted proteins | sample MGYA00579265_ERZ1643246 | MGnify/ENA primary metagenome ERZ1643246 (study PRJEB29033, sample SAMEA4952261) | chicken gut metagenome | biome: Broiler Chicken; feature: Gastrointestinal Tract; material: Caecum | place: Ireland | collected 2018 | study: Broiler...
CTCCTAAGGGTTAGTTACAGGTTCGATTCCTGTTGGGGGTGCCAGCAAAGGCAAAAATCCCCGCTGCTGAAAAAGCAGCGGGGATTTTTTGTTGCATAAATTAAACACTTTTTTTGCCTAACCAGCAGCCTGCAGCACCCGGACGGTTTCGGTGCGGCCTTCGTTTAAGGTAAAGTTTTCCGCGATACCCTCAGTGATCAGAATCTCGCCGCTGTCGGTGACCAGCAGCATCTCAAAGCCGCCGTTCTCCCGCCAGTACTGTTCTGCGCTCTGGGCGCCCATCACAAACAGCGCGGTGGAGAGCGCGTCGCACATCTTTCCTTCTCTGCCGACGATGGTGACCGACTGCAGTCCGCTGTCCGCCGGGTAGCCGGTGGACGGGTCGAGGATGTGCCAGTAGATGTTGCCCTGCTCGTCGTCAAAGTAGTTTTCATACCCGCCCGAGGTCACCACCGCCGCGTCGCTGACGGTGAGCACGCCGAGATTGCCGCTTTCCCACGGAGCCCGAATGCCCAAGCGCCAATCGCTGCCGTCCGGGCGGGAGCCGATTGACTGAATGTTGCCGCCCAGGCTGATGAGCGCGCTGGTGACACCGTGCCGGCGCAAGATTTCGGTCACCAGGTCCGCGGTGTAGCCCTTGCCCACCGCACCCAGATCCAGCTCCATCCCGTCGGGGACGGTCAACTCGCTGCCGTTTATCTGGATGCGGTCATAGCCCACCTGCTCCAACAGCTGGGCTATCTGCTGCTGGGAGGGCACCTGTTTGGAATCGGTGGTGAATCCCCAGGCGGTGAGCACCGGGTAGATGGTCGGGTCCAGAGCGCCGCCGGTCCTTTGAGCCATCTCCAGCGCAAAGGAAATAATCTCTGCGGTCTCCTCGCTGACGGTGACCGGCTGGCCGCCGCTGTGGTTTGCCTGATAGATTTCGCTGTCCTCGTCGGTGACCGACCACAGCCCCTCGACCTGCTGGATACACTCTTCCGCCTCCTGCAAAGCCGCCTGCGCGTCCTCGCCGTAGACGGTGAAGGTCATGTAGGTGTTCATCGCAAACAGGCTGCGCTCCACCGGCTGCTGCATCTCCTCTGCCGGCGCCGAGCAACCGGTCAAAATGCCCGCCAGCAAAAGGGCTGTCAGCTTTTTCCAAAGACGACCCATCTGTTTCCCCCTGTTCATCCCATCCTGCACCTTTGTTTGTCGTATATCAGTATCAGTTTACTATACCCGACGCCTAAAGTCCAGTGCTTTGTTTGCATCCCCAGCGATTCCTTTTGGGCATCGCCTAAAAAAACGAGCTTACCCTTTTTTGGTCAGCCGCTGCACTCCCCACGCACCGTAGTGGGCCAGAAAAACAAACAGCCCCATGATGGATACTCAGTGAAGAATAGCGGCAGCGGGCGCTCAAAATCAAAGAAGACAAAGCTGCTCTGCAATAGCAGGTAGGAAGGGATCTGATTTTTCACGAGGGCGTAGAGTCCATAAACGGCAACCGCCGCACCACCAATGCGCAGCGTACCCCGCAGCACCGGGGAGGAAACCGGCCCTGTGACCCAGCGCACCATTCCCAAAACCATCTTCCAGTGCAGCCCCAGATGCAGCGCCATCAGCACAAAGCTCCAGAAAGAGCAGAAGATGTGCATCGGGCGGGCCAGCGCGATGCCGCCTGAAATCGGCAGAAAAGCAAAGACTGCGCGGGAGAGGATGACTGCGCTGACCATGGTTCCCAGCATCGCAGCCAAAAGCAGCAGGTTGACCACCGTCTGCATCGCCCGCACCGGGGTGTACTTTCCCCGAAACAGGCTGCGGTGCCACCCAAAATTGAGGGCGTGGTGGGCAATCCAGAACACAAACATCCCCGCGCCCAGCCATTCGTGGGCGACATTTCCCGTCAGCTGCTTTGCCATCAGCAATAAAAGCAGGACGGTCATGGCAAGGTCGACGGCGATTTTGCCGATCATCTTCGGTTTCAAACAAATCCTCCTTTCCAAGCGCCTTACAGACCGGCTGCTTGTTTCTCGTTTTCATAAAGGAGCGGTGGGAAGGCCGAGTCCAGAATGTTGTCCAGCGCGCAGACATTTTTCTGCATGTCCGCAATCTGTTTTACCATCGCGTTGCGCTGCTCGAGCAGCATCGCCCGGCGCAGCTCGGCTGTCTGCCCTCCCTGATCCACCAAGGCAAAATAATCACAAATCGTCTTTAACGGTACGCCTGCCCGGCGCAGCTGCAGAATGTCCTGCAGCCGGTGGTAGTCTTTTTCCGAATAGTCCCGGCGGCCGCCGATGCGCGGGATGCGGTAGAGCACCCCCTGCCGCTCATAGTAGCGAAGAGTCGTTTCCGAGAGGGACAGTTTTTGACAGATCTCACCAATCGTCATCGTGTTTTGCCTCCATTCCTTTTTGATCTGTTGGGTGCGATCAGCCGATCAGGCCCAGCCCCGACACCCAGCTTGCCACATCGCCTTCTGCCTGAGCTACGCTGCTTCTGGAGATGGAAAGTCCGTCGCTGATCACCGTCGCGTTGGGCTGCAGCTCCTGGATGGCCTGGATGGTTCTGGAAAATCCGCTGCCGCCGTGGGTTGTAAAGGGAACGATCGTCTTGCCGCTGAGGTCAGTCTGCTCCAGCAGGGTGTAAAGCGGCATCGGCAGGTCCGCGTTCCAGTTGGGGTAACCCAGGAAGATGATGTCGTAGCTGTCCAGATTTTCCATCTGCGCTGCCAGCTCCGGCCGCTCCTCCGTGGCGGTTACCGTAGGTCAGAATCATGTAGAAATAATCGGTGTCAAAGGTAGCCTTGTGCAAAAATTCCTTGACCATCACCGGGACCTCGTGGCCGTAAACCGGTGCCACAATGCCGATGCTCTTGTCACAAAAATGCAGATTCTCCTGGTGGATGACCTGCGGGATGCTCACCGGCTGCGCTTCCAGCTGCTTTGCGATGTACAGGCAGTTGCCTGTTCCTGTAAAATAAAATACCATTCAGACAATCTCCTCCTTCAAAAAATGTACTTGTATCGGCGCGCGATTTGTGCTATAATCCGGTTGTTGTATCCGGTCGACACTATCGATTATAGTATCCGGTTGTTACTACCGGTCAATGGTCTTGTGCGAAAAAAGATAAGAGATTTTTTAAATTTCTTGTAAACAGGAGGAACATAATGTACACTATGATGCAGGCCTGCAAGGAAACCAACATGTCCTATCAGGCCTTAAAATACTACTGCAACGAGGGCCTGGTGCCCAACGTCAAGCGGGACAGCAACAACCGCCGCGTCTTTGACGAGCACGATGTCAAATGGATTAAAGATCTGGTTTGTTTAAAGCGGTGCGGCATGAGCATCCTGGAGATGAAGGAATATCTGGAGCTCTGCCTGCAGGGCCCCTCCACCATCCCGCAGCGCAAACAGATGCTTGCCAAAAAGCAGCAGGCGCTGCGCGATTCCATCCAGGAGCTGCAGGAAAGCGTCGCCTACATCGACTGGAAGCAGAACTTTTATGACGAGGTGCTCTCCGGCAAGCGCCCCTATGTCAGCAACCTGATTCGGGTGGAGGAATAATCTCCCCTTCGGTTTGCTCTTTGCACAGACAAATTTCTGCAGTCTGCACTGAAGACTTTTGTCCGCCTGATCCGTTTTTGTTTTCAGCGGGCGGCGGGCCTTTTGAACAGCATTTGGGCAATTCTTAAAGGAGGGTTTATCACAATGTGGATTTTATTTGCTTTTGGTTCCGCCTTCTTTGCAGGCGTCACCGCCATCCTGGCCAAGTGCGGCATCCGCAAAACCGATTCGACCGTGGCGACAGCGGTGCGCACCATCGTGGTGCTGCTCTTTTCCTGGCTGATGGTGTTTGTCGTCGGCTCGCAAGACCAGCTGGGCTCCATCGACCCGAACACCTGGCTGTTTCTCATCCTGTCCGGCCTTGCCACCGGCGCGTCCTGGCTGTGCTACTTCCGGGCGCTGCAGCTGGGCGACATCAACAAGGTGGTCCCCGTCGACAAGTCCAGCGTCATCCTGACCATGCTGCTGGCCTTCCTTTTTCTGCAGGAGCCGATCACCCCGTTTGGCGGTATCGGCGTCGTGCTGATTGCGGCGGGCACCTTTTTGATGATTGAGAAGAAGGATGTCAAACAAAAAGAGGACCAGAAAAAGAGCTGGTTTCTCTACGCTGCCGGTTCGGCCATCTTTGCAAGCTTAACCTCCATCCTGGGCAAAATCGGCATCTCCGGCGTCGAGTCCAACCTCGGCACCGCCATCCGCACCGCTGTGGTTCTGCTGATGGCCTGGGTGATGGTCTTTGTTGCCGGCAAGGCGGGGGAGGTCAGAAAGATCCCCAAAAACGAGTTCGGCTTTATCTGTCTGTCCGGCATCGCCACCGGCGCGTCCTGGCTGTGCTATTACCGCGCGCTGCAGGACGGCCCTGCCAGCATCGTTGTCCCCATCGACAAGCTGAGCACCCTGGTGACGGTCGCCTTCTCCTACTTTGTCTTTCATGAGCGTCTCTCCAAAAAGTCTGCCATCGGACTGGTTTTGATTGTCGCCGGCACGCTGGCCATGCTGATTTAACAATCCCTTGTGAAAAAAAAGAGGGGAGATTCTCTCCCCTCAACGTTCGATTATCCACCACCCACCACAAATTTGGAAGGAGTACAAACCATGCAGCAATGGATGCTGACATTTGTCAACCAATTTGGTTACCTGGGAATCTTTCTGCTGATCCTCATCGAAAACATCTTTCCGCCCATCCCCTCGGAGGCCGTCCTCCTGTTCGGCGGCGCTCTGACCGTCACCACCGCCATGAACGTCCCCGGCACCATCCTCGCCGCCACCGCCGGCTCGGTGCTGGGCGCGATTGTTTTGTATGCCTTTGGCAGAATCTTTCAGGCCGAGCGGCTCAAAAGGCTGTTTGCCGGACGGTTCGGCCAGATCACCAAGCTGCGCCCCGAGCATGTGGAAAAGGCCGAAAGCTGGTTCCGGCGCTATCAGGGCAAGGCGGTGCTGATCTGCCGCTGCATCCCCATTGTCAGGAGCCTGATTTCCATCCCCGCCGGCTTTGCCAAGATGCCGATGCCCGGATTTTTGCTGCTGACCACCCTGGGCAGCGCGGTCTGGAACACGGTGCTGGTCTGCATCGGCTCGGTGCTGGGCAGCGCCTGGGAACAGGCCATGCCCTACTTTGAGCAGTACACTCACATCGCCGCCGCTGTGATTATTGTGGCGGCTGTGGTCTTTGCCGTGGTCTTTCTGCTTCGCCGGCGCAAAAAAGCGCAGGGCCAGAAGCTGAGACTGCCAAACGAGGAGGAAAGCCTGTAGACTCCCTTCCCCTTGCCTGATACCAAAAAGAGGAGCAACAGAAAAATTTCTGTTGCTCCTCTTTTTTTATTCCGCCCGGGAAAGCTCCTCGGTCAGCTTTAAAATCTGCGGCGCCAGCCGTTCCCGCTCGCGCCTGGTGATGCGGGTGTACAGCGGGTACGCTGCCGCGATGCCCACAATTCCGATCACCCCGATCACAACCCCCGGGACAAACCACTGCATCCAGACCATAGTGCAGCACATGCCGATCCCCAGCAGCAGGCAGCTGATGACCCCCACGACGACCGAAACCACCGTCCCTTTTCTGGTTGCGCTGCGGTCCAGGCGGCGCAGCTGCTCCATCTTATCCTCCTGGGGGAGATACTTTTTGCGAATGCTCTGAATCTCCTCCTGCTGTTTGGCTGAATAGGTGTAATGAAAACTCTCTTTCTTTTCCTCCATAGGACACCTTCCTTTCTATCCATATCTATCTATGTGTTTTCGTTATTTGATTCCTGTCGTTTTTTGAGCTGTTTGCTGGCGTGGACGGTCATATAAACGCCCATCCCCACCACAATCACGCAGACGCTGCCGCCGGTCGACGCGGTCATCAGTTGGCGGAAAGTCTCTCCTCCTCCAAACTGTGCCAGCATCGCCGTCTCCAGCGACAGCATCGAGACCAGCGCCGCGGCCAGGTTGATGGCCTTGGCTGCGGACATCGCTGGGCTTTGATATTTTCGGTAGCGCACCAGGTTGACCACCGCCATGATGGTGACGTAAAAGGTGTACAGCGCCATGGCGTAGATCAGGCTGCCCGCATAGTGGAAGCTCCCATTTTGGTGGACCACCAGAATGACCACCCCGGCCAGCGCCACATTCATCATCACCAGGATGATGCCGCACAGCCGAAAGCGCTTCCACTCCGCCGCCTTGTCCTTTCCAAAATGGTGCCGGTTCGCGTGGCGGACCAGCAGAAAGCGCATCACCGCCAGAAACAGATAGTACACCGCCAGCGTTGCAAACCAGACCGAGCGGTAAAAAAATCCCGAAAAGCCGTTCATCCCCGCGTACAGCAGATTGACCGCCAGCGACAGGCGCAGCGAGAGGCTGGTCTTAAAGGGGATGTCCTTGAGGTAGCGCCTGACATAGCGGTTTTGCATCGCCCACTGCTTTCCCGCCTGAAAAAGCGGCACCGCGCTGGCGCAGACAATCACCAGCGAATAGGCGGAGAAAACATAGGAAGGGTAGGCAATCGGGCTATCCTCCCCCGCCACCAGAAAGGTATAGGCCAGCAGGGCGGCCGCGACCGGCACGCTCAGCACCACCACAGCCGTCCCCGGAAACAACAATCTATCCAGCAATTTTTTCAGCTTCTCCATCCTGCCCTCTCCTGATTCTGACTGTGAAGGTACTTCCTCTCCCCACTTGGCTGCTGACCGAGATGTCGCCGCCGACAATATCGATCACCCGCTTAACCAGCGCAAGCCCCAGGCCGTTGCCCTGGGTGGCGTGGGAGGTGTCCCCCTGGTAAAACTTTTCAAAGATGTGTTTTCCTACCTCCGGCGGGATGCCGCATCCGGTATCCGACACCTGGATGACGGCAAATTCCCCCTGCGTCCGCAGCGAGAGGGAGATTTTGCCGTGCGGCTCGGTGAATTTGACCGCGTTGGAGAACAGGTTGTTCCAAACCAGCGAGAGCAGCTGCGCGTCGGCGTCCACCAGGACCGCCTCCTGCACGTCCGTCTCGATCTGCAGCTCCTTTTTTTCCCAGGCTTCCTCAAAGCTCAGCAGGCACTCACAGAGCTGCTCGCCCAGATCGTAGGTCTCCACCTGCGGGTAGATCTGCTGGTTTTCCAGCTTGTTGAGCTTGAGGATGTTGGTGATCAGGTCGGCCAGCCGGCGGGAGGCCTCGGTGATGGCCTTGGCATACTCCATCCGCTTTTCCTCCGGCAGGCCCGGGTGCTGCAGCATGGTGCCGTAGTTTTGAATCACCGCCAGCGGCGTTTTGAGCTCGTGGGAGACGTTGGCGATAAAGTCGGTGCGCAGCGTCTCGGTGCCGGAAAGCTCCTGCGCCATCCGGTTAAAATAATCGGCGATGACATCAAACCCGCTGTTGTTCTCGATGCCCGGGAGCGGCGGAATCCGCACCGAAAAGTCGCCCTTCATGATCTGCTCGGCCGCCCTCACAATCGTCCTCACCGGGCGCTCCACCAGCCACTTGCGGCGCAGGCCGTCGATGACGGTGCACAAAAGGCTCAAAAACAGAATGTTGACAAAGGTGAGCTTGGCGGCACTCTCTATTTTATCTTTGGTCAGGGCAATGCCGGTGGCCGCCGACAGCTCGTTTAAAAAAAGGAGCATGCAGCAGCTGATGACAAACGCCATCAGCAGAAAAAAAGCCAGATAGCGCCGCAGCGCAAACAGCCATCCCTCAAGCCTTCTTTTCCCCTTCCCGCTCATCATTTTAAGACCGCCTTATATCCCAGTCCGTGGACGGTAACGATCTCAAAATCGGCGCAGTCCGCAAATTTTTCCCGCAGCTTGACCATATAGACGTCCACCGTCCGCGGCCCCGAGGTGGAGGCGCTGTCCCAAAACTCATCCATCAATTGGGAGCGGGTGAAGGTCTTTTTGGGGTAGGAAAGCAGCTTGTAGATCAGATTAAACTCCCGCACGGTCAGCGGGATCTCCTCGCCGTTGAGGTAAGCGGTGTGTTCCTCAGCGTCCAGCGTCAGGCCGCCGACCGTCAGCTTTTTGCTGGAGGCAATCCTGGCCCGGCGCAGCAGCGCCTCCATCCGCAGCAGCAGCTCATCCAGATCGATGGGCTTGACCATGTAGTCGTCAATCCCCGCCTGAAAGCCGCGCTGCTTGGACGCAAAGTCGTCCCTGGCGGTCATAAACAGGATGGGAATTTCCTGGTTGAGCTCCCGCACCGTCTTTGCAAAGGCAAATCCGTCCACACCCGGCATCATGATATCGGAAATGATGAGGTCAAACAGGGTTCCCCCGTACATGGCGTCATAGGCCTCATTGGCGTTCAGGCACCCCAGCGCCTGATAGCCGTTCTGGTTGAGATAGGCGCACACCGTTCTGTTCAGTTCCTGGTCGTCCTCGACTACTAATACTTGAAACATCCATTCTGCCTCCTTTTCCTAAGATTATATCACAGAGATGTTAACGTTTTGTTTGCGCCGGCCCCTTTTTGCAAAAAAGATAGGCCCGAACGCGCGATTCGTCCAGGCCTAAAGCAGCTTTTTCTCTTTTTATTGATGCTCACGCTCCTGCTGTTTTTTTGCAAGGCGCTGCTTGGCCTGCTCCACTGTCTCCCCCTCCTTTGTCAAAAACTGGTCCACAAAGTGGTCGCTCATCCTGTTGAATCCACCAACAACGCCGTCCTCGATCTTTTTGTACCCGCCGACGACGGTCTCCTCGATCTTCTTATATCCACCAACCACATTTTCTGCAATTTTTTCATTGACCTTGACAAGTTTCGATTTTGCCATCGAAGATTCCTCCTTTACAAAGATGCCTCCCTTTTATGCTTGCGGACAAAGCAGACAACTGCCGCCACAACGCCTGCCAGTGCGGCGATCCCCGCCGCTGTCGGGATGATAAATTGTTCCATACAGATGCCTCCTTTTTATTTTAGACCCTTGACCAACGGAATCAGGCAGATCAGCAGCACGATGCCGACGATGCCGACCGCGATGCCGGGGATCAGCATGCCCCAAATCATCGTCATGCACATGCCGACGCCGAACACGATGGCGCCGAACACGCCGAAGATCGTCGTCGCAATCGCTCTGCCGTTAAAGACAATCGCCGGTTTGCCGTCCATCTTGCGGCGAATGGGAATCATGGCCAGCAAAATTACCGCGCCGACAATGCCGATCACAATGCCCTGCGTCATCGCGCCCCACTCCGGCAGCAGCGCCATGCACATGCCCAGGGCAAAAATGATTCCGCCAACGGCGCTCATCATCAGGGTGATAAAATTTTTCTTTTTCATTCTCAAAAACCTCCATTGCATGTTGTCTTGTTTTTCTGTGCTCCCGCAGCTGATGATTCTATTGTAAGGGCTGTCTGTTTGCGAAATGCTTTTGATTTGTTTGCAAAATGTGAAAATCCACTCCCGGACCGATTTTTTGCGGCAAAAAAAGCAGCGCCTCCCCTCCAAGCAGATTGGAAGGAAGGCGCTGCAAAGCGTCTCTTTTTCTTTTTTTATACCAGCAGGTTGACCGCCAAGCCGGTGACAAAGGAAAACGCCATTACAAACAATAGGTAGAGCACAAAGCAGCGTATCCCCAGCACAATTTTCAGCGCGCCGAGGTTGGTGATCTTGGTGGAGGGGCCGGTCAGCATAAAGGCAGCCGCGCTGCCCATGCTCATCCCATCCGCCAGCCACTGCTGCAGCAGCGGGATGGTTCCTCCGCCGCAGGCGTACAGCGGCACCCCGATCGTCGCCGCCATCAGCACACCGAAAGCCTCGTTGCCGCCAAAGACCGCCGTCATCGCTTCGGCCGGCACATACCGCTGAAAGAGGGCGGAGAGCACAATGCCAAAGAGAAAATACGGCCCGGTCGCCTTGAGGTTTCGTCCCAGATTTTTCAAAAAGCGGAACAGCGGATTGGGATCGGTGTCCCGGTTGCCCGGCCCGTCGAATCCGTCAAAGTTAAAAAACGACTTGTCCCGGTAGAACCAGCGCACCAGCAGCCCTGCTGCAATCCCGCAGAAAAAGCAGGAGAGGATGCGAACCGCAAGGGCCGTCGGCCCCAGCGCGGCGCTGTAGATAATCAGCTGGGGATTGAGCAGGATGGAGCTCATCATAAAGGCCGCGAGCAGGTCGTCCTTCATCCCCAGTCTGGAAAAGGAGGCCGCCAGCGGGATGGTGCCGTACATGCACAGCGGGGAGGCAATGCCCAGGACGCTGGCGGGGATCAGCCCCAGCGCGCCGAGCCGCTTTGTCTGCAGGCGTCCAAACAGGGCATGAATGGAGCCTTTTGCAAAGACCGAGATGGCCGAGCCCAGCACCATGCCCAGCACCCAGTAAGGAAAAATCTGCCCCAGCTGCAGGGTGAAATAGTACCACAGATAAACAAATTCCCGATGAAGAATCTCCGCCATCCGGCACCTCCCCGCTTAGCCGTCGATGGAGACCAGCTCATAGCTGCGGCTGCCAAGGCCGATCTGCTGCGCGTGCTCCAGGGTGTGCAGGCCGTTGCGGCTCTCAATGCGATTGACAAGCGACTGCCCGTCCTCGGCGCCGTACACCAGGTCGATGCAGGCCTGGTCCAGCGCCACCGGGTCGGTGGATGCCAGGATGCCGATGTCGTGCATGTCCGGCTCCGCCGGGTTGCCATCACAGTCGCAGTCCACCGACAGGCGGTTCATCACATTGATGTAGACAATCTGATCCCCCAGATAGTCGCTGACCGATTTGCCTGCCTCCGCCATGCTCTCCAAAAAGGCGTCCTGATCGCCGCCCCAGGGATTGGTGCGGCTGCTGCCGGCGCTGTGAATCCATGCCTTGCCCTCGCTGGAGCCCAGGCCGATCGAGATATTTTTAATCGCCCCGCCATAGCCTGCCATGCTGTGGCCCTTAAAGTGGGAGAGCACCAGATAGGAGTCGTAATCCTCAAAGGCCGCGCCCACATAGTTTTCGCTCAGGCGCGTCCCGCCCTGCACCGGCAGGGTCATCGAGCCGTCCTCATCCAGAATCTGGAAATCGGCAGTCGCGGTGAAGCCATGGTCCTCCGCCACCTGATAGTGCATCGCCGTCTCGGCGCGGGAACCGCCATAGGCGGTGTTGCACTCCACAATGGTGCCGTCCAGCGACTGCACCAGACCGGCAATCAGCTCCGGGCGCAGGTAGTTGCTGGCGGGCGGCTCCCCGGTCGAGAGCTTGACCGCCACCCTGCCCTGCGGTTCCCACTGCAGCGCCTGATACACCGCCATCAGACCTTCGGGGGTGACCGCCCGCGTCATATAGACCACCGGCGTTCCCTGCGCCGCCTCGGGCTGCTGCCGGGTTGCTTCCGAGTCAGCAATTTGTTGCTCCTGCTGGGTTGTTTCCGTGTCGGCAGTTTGCTGCTCCTGCTGTTGCTGCGCGCTTTGCACAGGAGGAGGGCTCTGTGCAGAACCCTCCTCCTGTGTGCAGGCGCACAGGGAAAAGAGCAGGCCGACGATCATCAAAATCGCGTACCATCTTTTCAAAACCAGGCACCTCCTGTTCCCACCTATTCAAATCGTCTCTTACAGCGCGTTGTAACTCTGGTCGTCCACCGGCTCCAGCCATTCGTTGCTGGTCTCCTCTCCCGGCACCTCGACCGAAAGGTGCGCAAACCAACTGTCCTTCGCCGCGCCGTGCCAGTGCTTGACACCCGCCGGAATCTTCACAACGTCGCCCGGGTGCAGCTGCTGCGCCGGTTTGCCCCACTCCTGGTACCAGCCCTTGCCGGCGGTGCACAGCAGAATCTGGCCGCCGCCCTTTTTGGCGTGGTGGATGTGCCAATTGTTCCGGCAGCCCGGTTCGAAGGTCACGTTGCCGATTCCGACGCCTTCGGTGCACAGCATCTTCAGATAGCTCTGGCCGACAAAGTACTGGCCAAACGGATTTTCCTCTCCCAAAGCAAAGATTGGATCGATTTCTGGTTTTTTCATTTTAACAACTCCTTCATTGGTTATGATATCCGTCAAAGCAGGCCCGTTTGACCTTGCTTTCAGACGTTGTTGACCTTACGCTTTTCCCTTGCCTTCCTTACCGGTCGACAGCCGCTGCAGAGCCCTGGAAAGATAGTAGGCAAGGCAGGACCACAGGCCCATCATCGCCAGATATTCGGCGAAGAACAGCGCCAGCGGCTGCTCCATATCAAAGAAAACAAACTGGCTGCGCTGGAACAGGTAGTCGGCGATGTTGTTTTTGGCAAAGGCGCAGATGCCAAAGACGCAGACCGCTGCCGCCAGCAGGCGCAAAACAACGGTGCGCGCAGCCGAGCTTTCCTTTTTTCGGCAGAGCCTGCGCGCCATCCCCATCACCATGCCCCAGTGCAGTCCCAGGTGGACGCTCATCAGAACAAAGCCCCAGTAAGAGGCCAGCATGTGCAGGATGCGCGCAAAGCCCATGCCGCCCTGGATGGGCAGGAACGCAAAGACTTCCCGGGAGAGGATGACGCCGCTGACCATCAGGCCGAGCATACACAGCAGCACCAGGGTGTTGACGGCGGTCTGCAAAATCCGCACGGCGCCGTATCTTCCCTTTTTAAGGCTGCGGTACCAGTTCCGGTTGAGCAGGTGATGGAGGATGAACAGCACAAACATCGCCGTCCCCAGATATTCGTGGGCGGTTTCCCCCACTAGCATGTAGGCCATCTGGCAGAGCAGCAGCACCGTCATCACAAGGTCAATCCCCATCTTCAGCATCATTTTGGGCTTCATACGGCCCCTCCTTTTACCAGCAAATTTCCTTCCACCTTCAGTATAGCGCACGCCGGGCGCGCTGTCGAATACCTATCCTGCATCCAAGCGCATACCCGCCAGGCATTCACTCGCGTCTTTAGTATCCCAGCTCCTCCAGCCAGGCAAGGATGTCCTGCTGGGAGGAGGAGGCGTCCTCCTCGTACACGTCAAAGATATTTTCCGACAGGGCTGTGCTGTCCGGCAGCGCCTCGTCGATCTGCTCGACGCTGCTGGCAAGGCCGCCTGTACCGTGGGAGCAGAACAGGTAAACCTGCTTGTCCGAGAGGTCGTTCTCCTCCAAAAAGGAGAGCAGCGCCATCGGCACGCCGTACCACCAGTTGGGGTAGCCCAGAAAAACGGTATCGTATCGCTCCAGCTGCTCCACCGAGGCGGTCAGCTCCGGCCGGGCGTCCTCTGCCCGCTCCTGATTGGCCCGTTCCAGGCAGGCGTCCCAGTCGCTGGAATAGGGCTCGGTGACCTGGATGGAGAACAGGTCACCTCCCGTCCGCTCGCTGACCCATTGGGCCAACTGCTGGACGTTGCCCAGCGCGGTCACGCTGGGCGAGGCCACCGCGTCCACCTCCCCGTCGATGACGGCGTTGTCCGCCCAGGAAAAATAGGCCACCAGCACCCCGCTCTCCTGCGCATTGGAAGGCTGCTCGGTGGAGGAGGCAGGCTCCTCCGGTTGCTGTTCGGTAGAAGCAGGCTCCTCAGGGGACGCAGGCTCCTCCTCTTCCTGTACGGAAGCTGACTGCGATTGTTCTGTTGCTTCGGCAGAAGCCGACTGTTCCTCCTGCTGGTTGCCGGCACAGGCCGCAAAGCTGAGAACCAGCAGCACGGTCAGGGCCGCGGCCATCCATCTTCGCATCATAAAATCCTTCCTTTCCCGGTTTGGTTTCCTATTGCTCCATTCCCATCTCGTCCAGCAGCTGCTGAGCCTGCTGCATGCAGAACTGCAGGCTGCCGATCTTGTGCAGCAGCTCGCTCTTGGTCTGCTCCAGCAGCCTGCGCTGCGCAGTAAGCGGCTGCTCCTCCTTGGCAGGAGCTTCCATATACTGCTTGATGCCCTTGAGCGGCATGCCCGCCGCCTTCAGCTTCTGGACGAGAAAGATCTTCTGCAAAACCGGCTCCTGATAGGTGCGCACCCCCCCACTTGTTTCTGGGGACCTGGGGGATCACGCCGATCTGCTCGTAATACCGCAGGGTATCCTCCCGCATTCCGGTCATGGCCGACACTTCACGAATCGTCATTCTCTGCTCTCCTTTCTATGAAAGCCCTCAACTGATCTTTTTATTCTCTGTGATGTCTTTGGTTTAGGCAAGCCCCAGCTCGCTCAGCCAGCTCTCCACCTGCTGCTGTGCGCCGGTCGCGCTGGAAGCGCCGATGGACAGGCCCTCCTGGACGGTCGCCTGCGGTTCCATCTGCTGAATGGTGCTGATGGTGTTGGAAAAGCCGCTGCCGCCCGAGGTGACAAACGGGATGACCGTCTTGCCGGAGAGGTCGACCTCATCCAGGAAGGTGTAGACCGCCATCGGCATGTCGCCCCACCAGTTCGGGAAGCCCAGGAAGATGGTGTCGTAGCTGTCCAGATTTTCCAGATGGGTGGCAAGCTCAGGGCGCGCGCCCTCGCTCTGTTCCTGCTGGCCCTGGTCGATGGTGGCGTCGTAGGTGTCGGGGTACTGCTCCACCGTCCGGATGGAGAACAGGTCCGCACCGGTGGCCTGTGCAATCATGTCCGCCACCACACCGGTGTTGCCGGTGAGTGCGCTGTTCCAGGGCTGGATGCTGGCCGACGCGGAGGCGTCCACATCATCCGGCAGGGCGGCGTTCTCGGCGTAGCTGAAGTAGGCCACCAGGAGGCTGCTCTGCGCGCCTGCCTCCGACGATTCCGCTTCTGCTGTCCCCTCGGTCGATTGTTCGGTTTCTGTCTCTGTCGATTCCTCGGCCGGCTGTTCTTCGCCCGCTACCGGCTCTTCGGTTGACTGTTCTTCGTCTGCTGCCGGTTCCTCTGCGGGTTGTTCTTCCGGCTGCTCAGGTTCTTCTGTCGGCTCGGTTTCAGATGCCTGCTGGGTCTCCTCAGGTTCTTCGGTCTGCTGCTGTTCTATCTGGGCGCTGGTCTGCTCCGGTTCGCTCTGTTCCTCCGAGCAGCCTGCCAGCGAAATGGCCAAAACTGCCGCCAGCAATAAACTCATCCATCTTTTCATTGTCGTGTGCCTCCTGTCTCCAAATCTTGTTCACTCTACTTCTCTATCATTCTGCCAGGGCGAAGGTGACCTCCCCCTATTCCTTCGGATTTTTCATCCGATAAATGAGGTAATCCAGCCGGTCCAGCGCCTGCTGCTTTTGGTGGATCTGTTCCAGCAGCCTGCAGCGGCATTTGCGCAGCAGGCGGATCTTCGCTCCGCAGCAGCCGCTGCGCTGCAGGTCGCAAAGCTTTTTGAGCTCCTCCAGCTCCATTCCCGCCCGCTGCAGCGCACACAGCTGAGCCGCCTTTCGCAGCTCTGCCTCCGGGTAGTCCGTCTCCCCGCTTTCCGTCTTTTCTGTCCTGATGAAACCGCTCTCCTCATACAGCTGCAGCATCTTAACATCGAGGTGAAAGCAGCTGCTCGCCTCCTGCAAAGTCATTGCACTCCTCCGTTTTCACACAAAAAGTAAAGCGCAGCAGAAACGCTTTCTCTGCTACGCTTTCATTATAGTGCAAGGGTTTTTCCATGTCTAATACTTATTTTTCATGCTCTTTTATATCTTTTGAGCATGCTTTTTAGGATTCCGCCTGCAGCGTCTCCTTGAGATACTGGATAAACTTCTCCGCTGCCGCCCCAAACGGCTGCCCCCGCTTCCAGGCCAGGACGCAGGTTGCCGTCAGCGGCGGATAGAGTGGTCGGCACACGATCTTTTCCGGGTCCCAAAAGGCAAGGGAGCCCTGTACCAAAATGGCATAAGCCAGTTTATTGTGGACCATGACCGCGCTGTTGGAGGGAAGGTTTGAGGTGAACAGGACGTTGAGCTTTTCAAAATCCTCGCCGAACCAGCCTGCCAGCTCGCTGCGGACATTCTGCCGGTGCGGCAGGATAAGCGGCAGGTCCTTTAAATCTTTTGGCGTAATGTGCTCCTTCTGAGCCAGCGGCGAATCCGGGTGCATGGCAACCTGCCACTGCTCCCGCTGTTTGAGGCGGATATACTCGTACTTTTCGATGTTCACCGGCTCCATCAGCAGGCCGATATCGGTCAGTCCACGGTCCATCCGGTCCTTGACATGGTCGGCAATCGCCGTGTACAGGTCAAAGGTGACGCCCGGATAGCGCTCATGAAAGCTGCGGAAAATCTCCGGCAGCATCCGCACGGCGGCCAGATCCCCAAACCCGATGGACACCGTCCCCTCGACCATCTCGTCCTGCTCGGTCAGCTCCTTTTCGGTCTTGTCCACCAGCTCCAGAATCTCCTCGGCGCGCCGGCGCTGCAGCATGCCTTCGCTGGTCAGCGCAATCTTTCTGCTTCCCCGGTCGAACAGCCTGACCCCCATCTCCTCCTCCATCTGGGCAATCTGACGGCTGAGCGTGGGCTGGGTGATGTGCAGCACCTCGGCTGCCCGCGTGATGCTCTCCTCCCGCACCACCGTCAAAAAATATCGCAAAACCCGTATTTCCATTCCGGTTCCTCCCCACCTGGCAGTGATTTTTTTCTTCCTCTATCATACCAAATCCATGCCCAAAAAGCAACAAAGGGAGCCCCTTCTAAACGTAAGGAAGCTCCCTTTGAAACAAAAAAATCAGCATCCGCCCTGCTCATCTGCGGAGGATACGGTTTTGAGGTCCCGCAAAAAATTGCCGATATCCGCGTCCAGGCAAAGGCTGCGCTCCGCAATCTTTTTGGGCGCGTACACCTGCCCTTTGTTGACACAGACATAGGTGGCCTTGGGGTTCTGGGTGGTCATGCGCCAGAACGGATACTTGATGATGCCGGGGGTGTTAAACCCGACCCCCAGCTCGAGGTAGAGGATGCGGCTCGATCCATAGCGCTCCAGAAATTCCCGGTAACGGTTCATCGCGCAGTACCAGCCGTCGTCCTGCACAAAGCTGTCGTCGATGCGCAGGTTCATCGTCATCGGCGCACCGCACACCGGGCAGTGCGGCACCAGCTCCGGTGGGATGCGCAGATGTTGCTGCTGCTCCACCATCCGGCGCACCTGCTCCTCGTTGTCATAGGTCTTTTGGTGGCAGGCGCGGGAGCACTGCCACAGGCCGTAATCCCCCTGGGTGTAAAACAGGCGCTCCTTCTGGAACCCCGCCTTCTGGAAGCAGTGGTCGGCGTTGGTGGTCAGCACAAAGTAGTCCTTGTCCTGCACCAGCTCCAGCAGCTGCCGGTAAACCGGACGGGGCGGATCCACATAGCGGTTGACCAGGATGTTGCGGCTCCAGAAGGCCCAGTACTGCTCCAGCGAATCGTAGGGGTAAAAGCCGCCAGAGTACATATCGTGGAAACCGTAGGCCTTCTCAAATTCGGCGAAGTGCCGCTCAAACCGCTCGCCGCTGTACACAAAGCCCGCCGAGGTGGAAAGCCCCGCCCCGCCGCCGATCAGCACGGCGTCCGCGGCGGCAAATGCCTCGCTCAATCGGTCGAGCTTATCCCAGTAGCTGTCTGTAGATGGCATGGTCCTGGTCCTGAAAAACATTGAAGATCACCTCCATGGGGTTTGTCTGTTCTTGTCTGTAGGCCCGCACCGTCTCGACGGCAATCTGCGCCGCCAGCCGGTTTGGAAAATGAAACTCTCCGGTGGAAATGCAGCAGAAGGCCATACTCCTGCAGCCGCTGCGTTCGGCCAGCTCCAGACAGGAGCGGTAGCAGCTTGCCAGCAGCTGGCAGTCCCGCCCGGTGACCCGGCCGGTGATGATCGGCCCCACCGTATGCAGCACATAGCGGCAGGGAAGGTTGTAGGCGGGGGTGATTTTGGCCTTGCCCGTCCCCTCCTCATGGCCCTGGCGCTGCATCAGCTGCTGGCAGGCCAGCCGCAGCTGCACGCCCGCGAAGGAGTGGATGGCGTTGTCGATGCAGCCGTGGCAGGGCACAAAGCAGCCGAGCATCTGGCTGTTGGCCGCGTTGACGATGGCGTCGCAGCGCAGGGTGGTGATGTCCCCCTGCCAGAGATAGATCCCCGGCTCCACCGGTTCCAGCTCCTGCAGGTCGGTGATTCCCTTGCGGCGGATCTCCTCCTGCAGGTAGGCATCCTGTACCTGCAAAAATTCGCCGCTCACCGGCGCCGGCATCCGCACGTTCATCAGCGCGCGCAGCAGCTGCCGCCTGCCCTGCGGGTCCGCCGGGATGTCAATAGGCTCCTGCCGCTCCCACAGCAGGTAATCCAGTAAAAAGGTAAGGCGCTCCTCCTGTGTCAAATCGATTCCCTCCGTTCCACCGCCCTTGCCGGACAAACCTCCATGCAGTTGCCGCAGTGCAGGCAATGCTCCTGCTGGATAACGACCGGCTTGCGGCTGATGTCGATGCACTTCTGCGGACATTTGGAGTAGCAGAGCTTGCAGCCGATGCAGCGGTCGGTCACAAAGTAGCCGCCCGCCTCCTGCCGCCCACCCCCAAAGGAGAAGGAGGCGCGCTCGATGGGGAGCTTGGAGAGGTCAAACCACTCCCCCATCCCCTCCTCGATGCGAAAGACGGTCAGCGCGCTGCGGGAGGCCGGGTCGGGGTAGATCTTCTCCATGTAGGGGTTTTTGGCAAACAGCTCCGGAATCTTCTGCGGCCCCAGCTCCCGCGCCTTTCCCTGCACCGAGACCGCCACGCAGGAGAGGGTATCCTCCCCCTTCATGGCGGTGAAGGCGACGTTCTCGTTCTCCTGAAGCCGCCGGTAAAAGCTCTTTCCCTTTGCGGTCAAAAAGTAAAGGCCGTCCTCGTCGCAGTCCATCATGTCGATCGCGCAGGTGACCGGGCGGCCCTGCGCGTCGACAGTGGCAAAAACGGTGGAGTGAATCTGCTCCACGATATAGCGCAGATAATCGATTGCCTGCATCAAAAATTCCTCCTTCCTTTTTTCATCTAAACTGTACTGCCGGTCAGAAAGTTCACTCTGCTCCGAAAATATTTTGTGTTGGCTGTCAGCTTACAGGGTGTACTCCTTTGGCGGGTTGCCGGAGAAGTCGGCGATCACCGCGTGCGCACCCTTGAGATAGAACACCTCGAAGATGGGGTTGGTCGCCTCGCCGTACTGGCCCTTGACGATCGGGTTCTGGATGCACATCTCCTTGGCGGCCATATTGTTTTCAAAAACCGCCTCGCCGTTCAAGCGGATCCAGGCGTAGGACGGGCTGGAGACCGAAATCTCGATGTTCGGGTTGTGCTGCATGTCCTTGTAGACGTCCTTCTGGTTGTTGGTGCAGAACCAGAGCTTGCCGTCCAGCTCGCCCGCAAACATGAAGGGGCGGCACTTGGCCTTGCCGTCGCGGCCGATGGTGGCCAGATACTGTACCGGGTTTTCCTGCAAGAATTTAACTACTTCGTTCATAACAAATGCCTCCTGTATCTTCTGTGTGGATGGTGCCCACCTGATAAATTCATCATAATGCCAATTTTGTCACTTGTAAAGTACGCACAATATTGTGCCCTAGTTACCGGAAGGAAACTGTACTCCTTCTCCGCCGGCCTCTCGCCCTGTCTGGCCAAGCGGCCGCGGTGTTTTTTTCTAAGCAGATTTTTCCGTTCCCCCCCTTTTGGGGCTGCTGCTCGAGTCCTGAACCGGCCGGTTCTTTCTCTCTTGCCTTTATTATAAGCGGCAAAGTTTCTGCTGTAAAGTAAGCACTTTTTTGTTTTGTAGTTACCAAAAGGAAACGATTGCGTGTTTATGCGGAAAAACGAGGGAAAGTTTTTGATTGGGGGCAAAGAAAAAGCAGGAAACCGATCGGTTCCTGCTTTTTTTCCGCCGCCCTTCACCAGACAAAGACGGCGTTGACTGCAAAATAGAGGAGCAGCGCCAGGACAACGCCTGCGGCAATTCCCCCGGCCACCAAATACCACTTGACAAAGCGTTTTGCTGTGCGGACGTCCTGATAGATCGCGTCGATCTTCTCGCTGCTCACATTTTTCTCCCGCACCTCCTGCACGTCCACATCCTTCACCAGCTCGTCGAGCGTCAGGCCAAAGTAGTCGCTCAGCAGCACCAGCCGCTGAAAGTCCGGGTAGGACTGCGCCGACTCCCATTTGGAGATGGTCTGCCGGGATACCTTCAGCTGCGCTCCCAGTTCCTCTTGCGACAGTCCTTTGGATTTGCGCAGGCTGATCAGCTTTTCGTTAAAGTTCATACCGCTTCTCCTTTCTGTGCCAAAACTGTTTTGGACAAAACCAGTATTGCAGACTCCGCCAGAGAGCGCAACCAACCAAGGTTGGCAATCTGTCAACCGGCGGCGACATCCGCCGCATTTTTGCTGTTTTCCTCCTGCGGATTGATTTCCGTCCGGCCAGCCGCTATAATAAAGATACAAGAAAACTGCAAAACAGATGCGAGGCGAACAAGATGAGTGAAAAGAAAAAGATTGGCGAGCTGCCGGCCTGCCCGGTGGAGACGACGCTGATGCTGATCGGCGACAAGTGGAAGGTGCTGATTCTGCGCGACCTGATGCCCGGCACCAAGCGGTTTGGCGAGCTGAAAAAATCGATCGGCAGCGTGTCGCAGAAGGTGCTCACCGCCCAGCTGCGGGACATGGAGGAGAAGGGGCTGGTCAACCGAAAGGTCTACGCCGAGGTGCCGCCGCGGGTGGAGTACAGCCTGACCGACCTGGGCCGCAGCCTCAAGCCGATTCTGGACGCCATGTGGGACTGGGGCGAGGGCTACAAGGCGCAAAACAGCTGATTTAAAAAAGGAAAAGGACCTGGGCAGAGCTGGAAACTCTGTTCCGGTCCTTTGTGTTTGTTCAGAGGATGGGCAGCTCCCGCAAAATCTGCTCCACCGTCAAACTCACCAGCGATTCGTTGGGCACAATCAGGTCGGCCACCTCCCGGTATCGCTGCTGGCGCTGCAGAAAGATCTGCTCCAGCCCCTCCCGGCTGTTGGCGCGCACCAGCGGGCGGTCGCTGTCCTTGATGCGCTGGTAGCAGGTCTCAAAGGAGCAGTCCAGAAAGACCACCGCCTCAAAGCCGCCGTTCTGCCGCAGCGCCTGCACCGTCTGCTCCCGCGTCAAAAATCCGCCCCCGGTGGAGACGACGGTGTGCCGGCGCTTCCCCAGCATCGCCGCCGCCTGCTGCTCCATCTGGCGGAAGCTCTGTTCCCCCTGCGTGGCAAAAATTTCCGGAATGGACATTCCAGTCCGCTTCTCGATCAGGGCGTCGGTGTCCAGAAAATCCCAGCGCAGCCGAAAGGCCAGAGCCTGCCCCACGCTGGTCTTGCCGCAGCCCATAAATCCGCACAGCAGAATCTGCTGCACGGCGCGCCTTGCCGTCATGCTGCCGCCTCCTTCCATCTCTTGTTCCTCCTGTCCTTTCCTTACAGCTGCTCCTGCAGCTGCGCGATCACCCGCTCGACCTGCTCGTTTTTAAACTGGCGGCCAAACCAGATTTCCTGCGCCGCCACCGCCTGCCAGACCAGCATGTCCAGCCCGCCGATCACCTGGCAGCCCGCCGCCTCCCCGTCCTGCATCAGGCGGGTCTGGCGGGGATTGTAGATGCAGTCGAACAGTGTCTTGACCTTTTTCAGCGCCGAAGCCTCCACCGGGCTTGCCTCCACCTTGGGGAACATCCCAACGGGGGTGGCGTTGATCATCAGTTCAAAGGTCTGCTCTCCGGCGTTTAAGGAGGCGATGTCGGCAATCTCCACCTGCGCCTGCGGGTCGATGGAGCGGATGTGCGCCCGCACAGGTTCTGCCTTCTCCATGCTGTCGCGGCGCACCGCCATGGTGACCCTGCAGCCGCGCAGGGCGCACTCGGTGGCAAACATCCGGCCCACACCCCCCGCGCCCAGCACGCAGACATCGCCCTTGATCTCGACGCCGTGGGTCTGCATGGTGCGCACAAAGCCGACGCAGTCGGTGTTGTAGCCGACCCGCTCCCCTGCGGCGGAAAAGCCCACCACATTGACCGCGCCGTGGTTGCGGGCGGTCCGGTCCAGCCGGTCCAGGCTGTCGATGATCCGCACCTTGTAGGGGATGGTGATGTTAAAGCCGTCCAGCGCAAAGAGCTCCGGCAATCTTTGTTCCAGCTGCTCGGGCGCAATCTGGCAGATCTGATAGTCGATCTGCTCCCCCAGCTCCCGGGCCAGCAGCCGGTGCAGCTGCGGCGAGAGGGTGTGTCCAAGCGGGTAGCCCAAAATGGCAAACTGTTTCATTCGAAAAGTTCCTCCTTCCCATCTGTTCGCGGGTATACTGAAAACAGTTTAGCATATCCGGGCGGACATGACAAGATTTTCGGACGAAAGAACCAAAAGCGGGCCCTTTTCTTGTAAGAGTTTTTTAAAAAGTTGGATTTATCGGGATTTAGATATTGACATCCCCGGAAGGAATATGCTATAAAAAATAAGCAATGGGAGCGTTCGGCCTCTGGCAGGACCGGGCGCCTTGTACTGGAAAAAGAAAGGAGGGAGAAGAATGGACGTTTTCGAAAAGGTAAAGAAGATTCTCTGCGACCAGCTCGACCTGGAGGAAGAACAGGTGACCGAGGAAGCGGAGGTCATCGAGGATCTGGGTGCTGACTCCCTTGATATTGTTGACCTGGTGATGACTCTGGAGGAAGAATTCGACACCGAGATTCCGGACGAGGACATCGAAAACCTCAAAACCGTCGGCGACATCGTCAAATATATCGAGGACCACGCGGCATAATGCGAGTTCTCTTTTTCAAAGAGCAGGAGGGAAGCGGACATCCGTTTTTCTCCTGCTTTTTGTTTGGCCGCTTTCTTCCCACAAATTCAAAACTTTTTATTGAATTTACCGCGGGAAGGGAATATAATAAAACAGAAAAGCGCGCTTTATGCTTTTGGGCGCAGGCGCCCTTTCTTTGCGGGCACCGCGCGAGGTGCTGTTTGTATCAAGTTAAGGAGGATCACAAAATAATGGCAAACAACAAAAAGATGGTGGAGGACATCACCTCGATGGAGGTTGACTTCGCCAAGTGGTACACCGACATCGTCAAAAAGGCGGAGCTGTGCGACTATTCCTCGGTCAAGGGCTGCATGATCGTGCGCCCGTACGGCTATGCGATCTGGGAAAATATCCAGCATATCCTCGACGCCGAGTTTAAAAAGACCGGTCACCAGAACGTCGCCATGCCGCTGTTTATCCCGGAAAGCCTTCTGCAGAAGGAGAAGGACCACGTCGAGGGCTTTGCCCCGGAGGTAGCCTGGGTCACCCACGGCGGCTCTGAGGAGCTGGAGGAGCGCCTGTGCGTGCGCCCGACCTCCGAGACGCTGTTCTGCGATCACTATAAAAACATCATCAAATCCTACCGCGACCTGCCAAAGCTGTATAACCAGTGGTGCAGCGTGGTCCGCTGGGAAAAGACCACCCGCCCCTTCCTGCGCACCCG
>ERZ1643246.1686-NODE-1686-length-23246-cov-6.933724_pt1 | contig 23246 bp, 23 predicted proteins | sample MGYA00579265_ERZ1643246 | MGnify/ENA primary metagenome ERZ1643246 (study PRJEB29033, sample SAMEA4952261) | chicken gut metagenome | biome: Broiler Chicken; feature: Gastrointestinal Tract; material: Caecum | place: Ireland | collected 2018 | study: Broiler...
GTGGTGTGAGAGGTCGGAAATCCCTCAATCAGAGGAATTTCCTCCTACTCGATTTTATTTTACCGCGTCCTTCAGTGATTTGCTTGCCTTGAATTTCGGCGCCTTGGATGCCGGAATCGGCATCTTTTCCTTCGTGGCCGGATTGATGCCCATGCGGGCCGGTCTTTCGCTTACTTCAAATTTACCAAACCCGGCGATATCGGCTTTTCCGCCTTCTGCCAGGACATTTGTGATCTCTTCAAAAACTGTATCTACCACCACCGCGGCGTCTTTCTTTGTCATATTCATCTTTTCAGAAACAATTTCAACCAGTGCTTTCTTGTTGATGATCTTGTCCATAGTCAGTTACCTCCATATATCGTAAACACATGACTATATTATCATCATGGGTACGGGAATTCAATACTTTTTTCATCTTTTTCGGAGCCTATCCGATGATGATTTTGTCTTCTTTTTTTACAATACGATAGCGATTACATTCCCCTTTCCCTTGTTCACCAGTTTGGTCAGGATATCTTGCAGGCGGGCCCGTGCTGCCTCCGGGATCATGGACAGTTTCGCATTGAGCCCATCACGGATCAGGTCAGAAAGCTTGCGGCCGAAGATGTCTGATTCCCAGATGCTGTCGCTGTCTTTGCCTTCATCGCGAAGCAGATAGCGCACGAGTTCTTCACTTTGTTCCTTTGAGCCGATGATCGGTTCAAAGGAGCTTTCCACATCGACTTTGATCATGTGGATGCTTGGAGCCACTGCCTTCAGCCGTACGCCATAACGGCTGCCCTGCTTGACGATCTCCGGCTTGCTCAGTGAAATATCATCCAATGAGGCGCTGGCGAAACCATAGCCGGTCTGCTTGACCATCTGCAGCGCAGAAGCGATCGTATCATACTCTTTCTTGGCCTTGCTGAATTCCTGCATGATGGCGATCAGCTCTCCTTTATCCTTGATCTCCACGCCGATGATCTCTTTTAATATCGACTGATAGAGCCCGCCGACCGGGGTGATCTCTACATTGACGCTGCCTTCGCCAGTGTCTATATCGGCAATGTTGCTCGATTCGATATATTCATTTTCATCGAGGAGCTCTGTGATCTTTTCCACTTCGCGCAGCTTGGCCACGCTTGCCATTCCTGAGGCAATGGTCTCATTCACGCTCTTTTTGAGCCAGTGCTCATCATCAAGAACAGATACCCATCCCGGCATATTGATGTTGATCGAAGAGACCGGAAATTCATACAGCGCTTCGCGCAGGATGTGGTAGACGTCCTGCTGGGACATCGCGTTGACTGCCATGCCCATGATCGGCACATCATAGCGCTCCTTCAGCTTATCGATGACATTGTGACAAGCTGTTCCTTCCGGGCTGGCGCTGTTGACGATGATGATGAATGGCTTGCCGATCTGCTTCAGCTCATCGATGACCTCGCTCTCTGCCTCGATATACGCTTCACGAGGCAGATCTGTGATCGTGCCGTCAGTAGTGATCACGATGCCGATGGTGGAGTGATCCTGAATGACTTTCTGCGTACCGGTACGGGCAGCCTCATTGAAAGGGACCGGCTCATCATTCCAGGGGGTGCGCACCATCCGCATGCCGTCCTCATCCTTATATCCTCTTGCTTCTGGGATGACGTAACCGACACAGTCCACCAGCCGCACATTGACGCTGAATCCATCTTCAAACGTGATATTGGCCGCATGGTTGGGCACAAATTTTGGTTCAGTGGTCATGATGGTCTTTCCTACGCCGGCCTGCGGCAGCTCATCTGTCATTCGCGCACGCTCATATTCATCATCGATATAGGGGATCACAGCTTGCTGCATGAAGTTTTTGATGAACGTGGACTTGCCGACACGCACTGGTCCGACGACGCCGAGATAAATGTCGCCGCCAGTGCGTTTTCCGATATTTTTCAGTAACTCGCTCGTATCCATAATGTTCCTCCCTTAGTCATTTGTACTGTATGTGAAAAAAAGAAGGATTATGCCATGAGAAAAGGGAAAAGCACTCACTTTTCCCTTGAAATTACTGCACGTTGCCGACTTCGGCAAGCTGCAGCTCTTTATTTTGCTCAACGGCCCATTTGATGCCCCAGTTGTTCGCAAAGATGATCAGATTTCTGCCTTTCAGATCCCTGACACGCTTAGATTCTGAAGTCAGGTTCAAAGTGTTCGGGTCAAGCCCCTCGTTGAGGATCCATCTTACGCATTGATATGGCAGGATCTCCAGCTTGATGTCCACGTTATATTCGCTTTTCAGCCGCTGCTCCAGCACATCGAACTGCAGGACGCCGACACCGCCGACGATGATCTCCTCCATGCCGATGTTGATCTCCTGAAAGACCTGGATGGCGCCTTCCTGCGCGATCTGCGTAATGCCCTTGAGGAACTGCTTGCGCTTCATCGTGTCTTTCTGTGTCACGCGGGCAAAATGCTCGGGGGCAAAGGTCGGGATCTTCTGGAATTCGATCTTCAGCGATGGATCGCACAGCGTGTCGCCGATCGCAAAGATGCCGGGATCGAATACGCCGATGACATCACCGGCATAAGCTTCCTCGATGATCTCGCGCTCCTGGGCCATGAACTGCTGCGGCTGGGCCAGGCGGATCCGGCGTTTGCCTTGCACATGCGTGACCTCCATGCCCTTCTCAAATTTGCCTGAGCAGATGCGCATGAACGCGATGCGGTCCCGGTGCGCCCTGTTCATATTGGCCTGGATCTTGAAGACAAACGCAGAGAAAGGAACTTGCGCTGGATCGATGATCTGATGATCGACGGTCTCGCGCGGCAGCGGCGAAGTGGTCATCTGCAGGAAATGTTCAAGAAACGGCTGTACGCCGAAATTGGTCAGGGCGCTGCCAAAGAAGACCGGGGTCAGTTCCCCATTGGCCACGCGCTCCTGATCAAATTCAGTGCTGGCGATGTCGAGCAGCTCGCTGTCTTCCTTCAGCTTAGCAAAGAAATGATCGCCGATGACCTCGACGAACGTATCATCTTCCAGCGATCCTTCGGTGATCTGCGCGGCCTGCATGCCATGATCGCCGCCATGGAAAGCGATGATCCGGCGGTTGTCTCGCTCATATACGCCCTTGAATTCTTTGCCTGAGCCGATCGGCCAGTTCATGGCGTAGGTTTCGATGCCCAGTTCATCCTGGATATGCTCAAGCAGGACGAATGGATCCATGGCCGCGCGGTCCATCTTATTGATGAATGTGAAGACCGGGATATGCCGCATCAGACATACCTTGAACAGCTTCTTCGTCTGCGCTTCTACGCCTTTGCCGGCATCGATGACCATCACGGCCGAATCAGCCGCCATGAGCGTCCGGTACGTGTCTTCGCTGAAGTCCTGGTGACCGGGCGTATCAAGGATGTTGATGCAATAATTTTCATATTCAAACTGCATGACCGAGCTGGATACGGAGATTCCGCGTTTCTTTTCGATCTCCATCCAATCGCTCACCGCATGCTTGTTGGCTTTTTTTCCTTTGACCGACCCGGCTTCCAAGATGGCTCCGCCATACAGCAGCAGCTTTTCGGTCAGGGTCGTCTTGCCGGCATCAGGGTGAGAGATGATGGCAAAGGTCCGCCGGCGCTTGATTTCATCTGCAGTGTTCATGCGTGATTCCTCCTGTCACAAAAGAAAGCGTAACTGACATTACGCTTCCGGTTTCAGATCTCTGAGCATCAGGTCTCTGGCTGACTGCTTGGGATCTTTGTTTTCATACAGCACTTTATAGATCTCACTGGTGATCGGCATATCGATATGCATCTTCTGCGCCAGCTCATAGACGACCTTTGCCGTGCGGACGCCCTCGACGGTCTTCTTGTTGTATTTCCAGAAGGCCTGCGCGTCATTGGCCTTGCCGATCTCATATCCGGCCTGGAAATTACGGGAGTGCCGGCTGGAACAAGTGACGATGAGATCACCGATGCCGGTCAGGCCCATGAATGTTTCCGGCTTGCCGCCCATCGCTGTGCCAAAGCGGATCATCTCCGCAAGGCCGCGCGTCATCAGCGCTGCCCGGGTATTGTCACCATATCCCAGTCCGGAAAGCACGCCGCTGGCGACCGCAATGGCGTTCTTGAGCGCTACGCCCACTTCGCTGCCGATCTCATCATTTCCTGTGTATACACGAAAATAGTCATTGGAAAACAGTTCCTGAATGGTGACAGCATCCTCGTGCTTCAATGATACCGCGCAGATCGTCGTCAGCATCCGGATGACGACTTCCTCCGCGTGAGAAGGCCCGATCAATGAAACGACGCTGCTCAGATGTTCGTCGCTGATAAAGCGGCGGATGACCTGCGACATCCGCTCGTTGGTTTCCGGATGGAAGCCCTTTGAGGTATTCACGATGATCACTTTGCCCTTGAGCAGCGGATCGATCTGGCGGCATACCGATTCGATCGCAATGGTCGGTACGCTCAGCACAACGACATCGGCATCTTTGACCACGTTGATGTCCATGGTCGCGTGAAGATCCGGATTGAGTTCCACATCCTCAAAGAACATCGTGTTTTTATGGTTGTGCTCGATGTCATCGATTTGTTCCTTGCAGTTACCATAGATGATGACTTCTCTTTTGTTGTCACAGAGCACCTGTCCTAATCCGGTGCCCCAGCTTCCGCTTCCGATTACTACTGTTTTCATATGACTCACCTAACTTCTTTCTCTTGCTATGATCCGGATAGTCGTTCCTTCAAATCCAAAGGCTTCTCGGAGCCGGTTTTCAATGAACCGTTTATAGCTGAAATGAAGCAGCTGCGGATCATTGACAAATAAGACGATGGTCGGCGGACAGACGCTGACCTGAGAAGCGTAATAGATCTTCAGCCGCTTTCCATTGTGTGGATGCGGAGGATTCATCAGCTGCGCATCCATGATCACCTCATTGAGCACATTGGTCTGAATACGCAGCGCGCAATTGTCATGCACGGCATCGATCAGCGGCAGCAGCGTATTGATCCGCTGGCGTTTGAGCGCTGACACGAAAGCGATCGGCGCATAGGAAAGATAGAGAAAATGGGAACGCAGCTTTTTCTCTATTTCCACCATCGTATGCTCATCTTTCTCGACGGCATCCCACTTGTTATAAACGAGGATGACGCCTTTTCCTGCTTCATGCGCATATCCGGCCACGTGCTTGTCTTGTTCACGCAGTCCGCTTTCCCCATCGATGACGACAAGGACCACATCGCTGCGCTCGATGGCGCTCATCGCGCGCATGATGGAATATTTCTCAACTTTTTCATATATTTTTCCGCGTTTGCGGATGCCTGCCGTATCTATGATGACATAATCTTTGCCTTCGCTGCGAAAAGGCGTATCGATCGCGTCGCGCGTAGTGCCTTCGACGCTGGATACGATGACCCGTTCCTGATTCAGGATGGCATTGACCAGCGAGCTCTTGCCGACATTGGGTCTGCCGATCAGGCAGAAGCTTGTCATTCCCTCATATTCGTCAACATTCTGATCAGGAAGCAGCGTGACGATCTGATCGAGCAGATCGCCGAATCCGATTCCGTGCACGCCGCTCACAGGGAGCGGATCTCCAACGCCCAGCTCATAAAAATCATAGGTCAGATATTGCAGCGAGCAGTCATCGATCTTGTTTACAGCCAGGAGTATCGGTTTTTTGCTGCGCTGCAGCATCCTGGCAATATAGCGGTCATCTGATGTCACGCCGTCACGGCCATTGACCAGAAATACGATGCAGTCCGCTTCTTCGACCGCAATCTCCACCTGCATATGGATCTCGTCAGTAAAGGGCTGATCCTGAATCTGGATGCCGCCGGTGTCGATCAGCTGAAACTCGCGGGTCAGCCATTCGACCTTTCCATATATCCTGTCCCTCGTTACGCCGGGGGTATCTTCAACAATACTTTTGCGCTCTCCGATCAGGCGGTTGAACACAGTGGATTTTCCGACGTTGGGACGGCCTACGATCGCTACGGTCCCTTTTTTCATCGGACATCACCTCCTCATACAATCGTCTTCTCAGCCAGTTTCATGATCGCATCGCACACTTCCGGGATGCTCATGTCGGAAGTATCGATCTCATGGGCATCTGCCGCTTTTCGCAATGGCGAGGCGGCACGATGCATATCTTGATCATCTCTTTTTTGGATATCTTCACAGATGCGCTGATAATCTGCTTCGATGTGCTTGTCAATATACTCTTGATAGCGGCGCCGCGCTCTGGCTTCCACGCTGGCGACCATGAAAATCTTCAGCTCCGCGTCCGGAAGGACGACCGTGCCAATGTCCCGGCCATCCATGATGATTCCTTTTTCAGCGGCCATCTGACGCTGCATGTCGACCAGCAGCTGCCGCACCCGGGGATAAACGCTGATGCGCGATGCCAGCATCGATACACGGTTTTCGCGGATAGCCGACGACACATCTTCTCCATTGAGAAAGACACGGCCCTCACTGTCGAAACGGATCTGCATGGCTGCCGTCATCGCGGCAAGCGCGTCTTCATCATCAAGACTGACGTGAATGCGGTCTGCGTGATATCCGACACAACGGTACATCGCACCAGTGTCAAGATGAGCATAACCAAGCTTTTTGGCAAGCAGCTTGGCAATCGTGCTCTTGCCAGCCGCGCTAGGTCCATCAATGGCGATATTGATCTTCATCTTATAGTCCTCCTGCCTGCTGGAGCCAGTAGATCGTGACCGCGATGACCGCGATCAGCGCCAGGATCAGGATCAGCAAGACGACGTTGAGCACCTTGTTTGATGTTGATGAAGGCTTCTTCTCCTGCTTTTCCTTGACCTTTTTTTCCTTTTGCTTCGTTTCTTCTTTCTTCGGCACGGTCTGCTTTTCCGGTTTGCGCTGTGGCCGCTGTTCCGGTTTTGGAGCCGTGTCCTTTTTGATCATTTTCGTTGCAGGCTCAGCAGCTCCTGGAACTGGCTCGACAGGCTTGTTCTTTTCCAAGATCTCCACAGGTACATTGAGCGTGGCCTGCACATCAGGCTCTTCCTCTTCTTCCGATTCAGCGAGCGGCTGTCCTTCCTTTGGCGGCACAGGGTTGATGCGTACCAGCGGCGTACCATCGTACACAAAAGTTTCAGGTGCGGGCTGCGTCGGCTGCTCTTCTTGGATATCCTCAACGAGCTCCACGCGGGCACTGGCTTCATTTTCCTGCTCGTCCTCCTCAAACAGACGATCCACCTCTTCTTGCAGCTGCTCGCTGGACAGCGACTGCGTGTAAGATACACCTTCGTCATCCTCCTCCGGAACAGCAGCTGCCTTTGGCGGCGCGGTCTGGATGCGATCCTTGCCCTTGTTGAGCTGCAGCAGGATATCGATCTGTGTGTTGCCGCTCATCCGGTTGCCCTTCTCTAAATTATATTCTTTCACCTCATTGATGAAATCATCCAGATATTCATTGTGAAACTGATCCGGTCCTTCGTCCGCATCATCATTCTGCTGCAGATCGATCTCCTTGGAGAAGCGCGGTGTCTGGCGGGAATGGCGGCTTGTCTCGCCGCTCTCCTGCGGTTCATTCAGACTGCGCAGCTGCTTTTGCAGCTCCACGGAATTGATGGACGGCTTGCCGACAGCGGCGGTATCCGAATCGATCGTTTCACGCAGCTCTTTGTATTTTTCCATGCGCGATAATTTTTCCATAACAAAAGCCTCCCGATTATTAAACATTATAACATAAAAAGAATAGAAAAATAGATGCGCACGCGAAGAAACACCCTCTATTTTCCTATTGCTTTTCCCGATGCAGTTGTTATTTCGCTCTTCCGGAGTATTTTCCGTCGAATGTATTGATCACGATCATTTCGTCCTGTTCGATGAACAGCGGTACCTTGACCTGAAGTCCGGTCTCGACCACAGCGTTCTTCATGGCGTTCGTTGCCGTATCGCCTCTTACTGCCGGTTCGCATTCCGTGACCTGCAGCGTGACCTTGTCGGGCAGGATGACACCAAGCACTTCGCCCTCAAACATGGAAATGTTGACGTTATCATTAGGCTTCATGAACTTGCGTTCCCACTCCAGATTGGCTGCAGGGATCTCGATCTGCTCATATGTCTCATTGTCCATGAATACAAGCGCGTCATCGGCATCATAGAGATACTGCATTTCTTTCTTGTCGATCTGTGCCGGCTGGATCTTTTCGCCTCCGCCCCAGGAAAGCTCGACATTCGCGCCGCTGCGCAGATTGCGCACCTTTGCCTTCACGACCATGGCTGAACGCGCGGTCTTGTTCTGACTGGCATCAAGAACGATATAAAGCTCCCCATCTTGCTGGATCGTAAGTCCGGGTTTCAAGTCATTGGAACTGATCATAAATCTCACCATTTACCTTTCTTTTTTCACAATTTTGATAATCGCATACTCTATTTTAAAGTTTTTGTGCTATTTGTCAAATTTTTTTATTGCCGGCGGTATGCCGCAAAAATAGAAAAAGCCTTTTGCAAGGCTTTTTCACTAGGTTCATCGAAAGGAATCGATATGAATAAGAAGGGTGTGAATGTCAAGGAAGGATGACCTTCCCACCCAGCTGCGGCAGAGCCGTTGCCGCAACTCAGAAATATAATTATTTCCTGCCACTATAATAACACGATGCCAACGTTTTGTAAACCCTTTCATTAAATTTGCGGTGTTCTGATGTAAAAAAGTAATCCTGCGAAGATCACAGGATCACTTTTCAGATCACAAAGCTTTCATTCAGGCTGCTTTATCTTTGGCCTGGATATATTCGTCGATTGCTGCAGCGCCGGTCTTTCCCGCACCCATGGCCAGGATGACCGTTGCGGCGCCGGTAACGGCATCGCCGCCAGCATAAACGCCTTCCCGCGTCGTCTTGCCATCCTCATCAGTGATCAGGCAGCCTTTGCGGTTGGTCTCCAGTCCTTCGGTCGTGGAGCGGATCAGCGGATTAGGCGAAGTACCGATGGCCATGATCATGCAGTCGATATCGATCGTGAAATTGCTTCCCTTGATCTCGACCGGGCGTCTTCTGCCGCTGGCATCTGGTTCGCCCAGCTCCATCTTCACGCATTCAATGCCGCTTACCCAGCCTTCTTCATTGCCGAGCACGCGCACCGGATTGGTGAGCAGACGGAATTCGATGCCCTCTTCCATCGCGTGTTCAACTTCTTCTTTGCGGGCCGGGAGTTCTTCCATGCTGCGGCGGTAGACGATGGTCACTTCTTCTACGCCCAGACGCTTAGCACATCTTGCCGCATCCATGGCCACATTGCCGCCGCCGACGATCACGGCGCGCTTGGCATGCTGGATCGGTGTATCCACCCCTTCGCGATAAGCCTTCATCAGGTTGCAGCGTGTCAGGAACTCATTGGCCGAATATACGCCCTTGAGGTTCTCGCCTGGCATGTTCATGAAATTGGGCAGGCCTGCTCCGCTGCCGATGAAGACTGCTTCATAGCCCTGATCGAACAGGTCGTCCACGGATTCACAGCGGCCGATCACCGCGTTGGTCTCGATATCCACGCCCATCTTGCGCAGGCCGTCGATCTCATGCTGTACGATCTTCTTAGGCAGACGGAATTCCGGGATGCCATACATCAGCACGCCGCCGGCGACATGCAGTGCTTCGAAGACAGAGACATGATAGCCTTTCTTAGCCAGATCGCCCGCACAGGTCAGACCAGCCGGTCCTGCCCCGACGACTGCGACGCGATGCCCGTTTTCCTGCGGTTTCAGCACTTCCTCGTCAGCGTGCTCACGGTACCAGTCGGCGACAAAGCGCTCCAGCCGTCCGATGGCGACGCTTTCACCTTTCTTGCCGCGGACGCATTCGCGTTCACACTGGGTCTCCTGCGGGCAGACACGGCCGCAGACCGCAGGCAGCGAGCTTGTCTCATGAATGATGTGATATGCTTTTTCAAATTCGCCTTCTTTCACTGCCTTGATAAAGTCAGGAATATTGACCGAGACCGGGCAGCCGCTCACGCACGGCTTGGTCGGACAATGCAGGCAGCGTTCAGCTTCTTCACGCGCCTGTTCTTCCGTATAGCCAAGCGCGACTTCTTCAAAATTGGAGCGGCGGACCATCGGATCCTGAACCGGCATCTCTACCTTTTTCAATGACATGTTCGGCATGTTATGCTACCTCCTTTTGAAACAGATTGCATGTGGCTTCACGCGCGCGGTTCTCAAAATCGCGGTAAGCGCTGTTGCGCGCCATGGCCTCATCAAAATCAACAAGATGGCCGTCAAAGTCAGGACCATCCACACAGGCAAACTTCATCTCGCCGCCTACGCTGAGTCGGCAGCAGCCGCACATGCCGGTGCCATCGATCATGATCGGGTTCATGCTCACGATCGTCTTGATGCCATATTTCTTGGTCAGCAGGCAAACAAACTTCATCATCGGCAGCGGGCCGATAGCGATGACTTCGTCAAACTGTTCGCCTTTTTCGATCAGCTCTTCAAGCACGTTGGTGACCAGTCCTTTGACGCCGGTGCTGCCATCATCGCTCACTAAATAACGATGCTCGCTCACCGCGTCGAATTCTTCTTCCAAAATGACCAGATCTTTGTTCCGGAAACCGGTGATCACGGTCACTTCCGCGCCGTTTTCATGCAATGCCTTGGCGGTCGGATACGCGATCGCGCAGCCGACACCACCGCCGATCACGCATACTTTCTTCAGGCCTTCCACTTCGCTCGGCCTGCCCAGGGGACCGACGAAATCCAGGATTGCGTCTCCTTCTTCCAGCTGATTCAGCAGCATCGTCGTCCGTCCGACAATCTGGAAAATGATGGTGATCGTGCCCTGCTCGCGGTCATAATCAGCAACGGTCAGCGGGATGCGCTCCCCGTCCTCATGGACACGCAGGATGATGAACTGTCCTGCCTGCGCTTTCTTGGCGACCAGGGGCGCTTCTACTACCATGCGCGTCACCGTCGGGTTCAAACTCTCCTTTTTAATGATTCGAAACATCGAATCTCCTCCTTCCAATCAAACCTGCTGTATTTATTCTACAATGTTTTTACAGCCTGCTCAAGCATTATCTTTCACGCGCTTCATGCAGCAGCTGCAGTGCGGCCCGCGCCGGCGCAGCCTCCAGCTGACCCGGGGCGCTGCCCTTTCCCATGCTGGCGAATGTCACGGCAGAATGAAATGTCTCTCCGCCCAAACGGCTGATCGTGCCCAGTGCGCCCATTGCCATGGTGATGAGCGGGACATCGAGGCATCGGTGCGCCCTTACGCTTGCTTCCAGCAGCCGCAGCACATCCAGCTCATCCTGCGGCATGACCGCAAGCTTCGCGATGTCAGCGCCCAGCTGCTGCATCCGCCGCAGCCGTCCTGTCATCGCTTCCAGCGAGGGGGTCTTAGCAAAATCGTGGCTGGATATCACGACCTTGATGCCGGCATCATGTGCCATTGCGATCAGCGCGCGGATCACTGGCTCCTCTTGCGTAAGCTCAAGATCGATGAGGTCGCAGGCCTTGCGTTCGATCAGCGCAGCGTAGAGCGCGTGATAGTCAGAAGAGGAGATGGAGCGGCAGCCGCCCTCTTCTGCCGTGCGGAAGGTCGCAAGCAGCGGCAGCTCCCCGATCGTTTCCCTGATGACCAGCGCGCCTTTGCCTAGCGCATCCGCGGACGCTTCCTCATAATGGTCCATCCGCCATTCCAGCATGTCTGCGCTCACGGCAGCTTTGCCGGCTTCGTTTCGCAGCGCATCCGGTGTTGCTGCGCACAGTGGTACGCAAACTGCCGGCATTCCTTCTTTGATGATGAGATTTCTGACTTTCACTGCATGCATGATGATTACCTCCGTAACGATTCCCAGAGTATTGTAACACTTTTCACCATTCTTGAAAACATTTTGAAAAAAATGAACAAATCTATTGCATTTTCATTTTTTTCGCTGTATCCTAATACCATCAGGAGTGATCGAAATGAAGCTTGCGACAAAGAACTACTTTGATTATTTTACCTTTTGATAGCCTCGGAAACCCCAAGTTGACATCATGAATACTTGGCTTTTTTCCGAGGCATTTTTAAGCATCCGACATTCAGCGCTGATGCTTTTTTTGTTGCCATTCTTCACTGCTGGTAAAAGAAAGGAAATTGGTTATGAAAAAGTATGGTTTAATCGGGGAGCACCTCACCCACAGCTTTTCCAAAGAAATCCATGAGGCGATTGCGGATTATCGCTATGACCTGATCCCGCTGGATCATGAAGCATTTCATTCCTTCATGGCGAAACGCGATTTTGAAGCCATCAATGTCACGATTCCTTATAAAAAGGATGTCATTCCTTATCTGGATGAACTGGATGAAGCTGCCAGGGCCATCGGCGCTGTCAACACCGTGGTCAACCGCGGCGGCAAGCTGTATGGCTATAACACAGACTTTACCGGCTTTCAGTACATGGTCAGAAAACACGGCGTGCAGATGGCAGGAAAGAAAGTGCTCGTCATCGGCAATGGCGGAGCTTCCGCGGCCATCCAGGCTGTCGTGCACCGCGAAGGCGCTGCGCAGATGGTCATCGTTGACATCGTGGAAGGCAGCGGCGCCATCTCTTATGAAGAGTGCTTTCGCAGTCATTGTGATGCGCAGATCATCATCAACACCTCGCCGGTCGGCATGTATCCGCATACCGATGCCGCGCCTGTGGATCTGGAGCGTTTCCCGCAGTGTGAAGCGGTCATGGATGTCATCTACAATCCATTGATCACCAGGCTGTGTCTGCAAGCACGAGAAAAAGGCATGATCCATGTCAATGGCCTGGAAATGCTCGTCGCGCAGGCCAAACAGGCCGTGGAGCACTTCCTGACGAAACAGATCCCTGACGATGTGATCGATACGATCTATCGGCGCATCGTGAGGGAACGCTGCAACATCGTGCTCATCGGCATGCCCAGCGCAGGCAAGTCAACCTTGGGACAGGAGACGGCGCAGCGCTGCGGCAAGCGCTTTGCGGACATGGATGAAGAAATCGTCGCAGCCGCGCAGATGCACATCCCACAGATCTTTGCGACAGAAGGCGAAGCAGGCTTCCGCGCGCGGGAAAGCGCGATGGCCGCTGAGCTTGCAAAGCAGAACGGGCTGGTGATCAGCACCGGCGGCGGTGTCATCAAGAATAAGGCAAATATCGATGCGCTGCGCATGAACGGCGTCCTCTTCTTCATCGACCGCGATCTCTCCTTGCTCATCAGCACGGACAAAAACCGGCCTTTATCCAGCAGCAAAGAAGCAGTGGAGAAAATGTACGCTGAGCGCATCGCTCTATACCGCAGCTATGCGGACGCGATCATCGACAATAACGACGCGATCGAAACGGCCGTCGAGTCGATCTTGAAGCAATATGAGGAATGCATGAACAAAGCATTGTCACGATAAAAGAAAGGAAGTTACTCACATGATCATTACTATCAAGAAAAATGCCAATCAGAAAGAAGTTGACGCGCTGATCGCCAGCCTGGAGGCCAAAGGCGTCAAAGCTGTCGAGATCAAAGGATCCGAATTCAATGTCTTCGGCCTGACCGGAGATACATCCATCATTGATGAAAAGGCCGTCAAAGCACATCGCTGCGTCGAAAATGTCGTTCGGGTAGCGGCTAAATATAAGTTAGCCAACCGCATGTTCCATCCTGAAGACACCGTCATCGATGTCAACGGCATCCGCATCGGCGGACAGGAAGACGTCGTCGTGATCGGCGGCCCGTGCGCCGTGGAAAATCATGAGATGATCGTGCGTCTTGCCCAGGAAGTAAAAGATGCCGGGGCAAAGATGCTTCGAGGCGGCGCATACAAGCCGCGCACGAGCCCGTACTCCTTCCAGGGCATGCGCACCGAAGGCATCCTGGCCATGGTCGACGCCCGTGCGCAGACCGGACTGCCGATCGTGACCGAGCTGATGGGAGAGGCGCAGATCGAAGAATTCGAACGATATGTAGACATCATCCAGATCGGGGCCCGCAACATGCAGAATTTCGAGCTGCTCAAGGAAGTCGGCAAACGCACGACCAAGCCGATCCTGCTCAAACGCGGTTTCTGCAACACCATTGACGAGTGGATCATGAGCGCAGAATATATCATGGCCAACGGCAATCCCAATGTCATCTTCTGTGAGCGCGGCATCCGTACTTTCGAGACTGAGACACGCAACACGCTGGATCTCAGCGTGATCCCAATCATCAAGGAAAAGACGCATCTGCCGATCATCATCGATCCTTCGCACGCGACCGGAGACTGGAAGCTGGTGGAAGCTGCTTCCCTGGCTGCCATCGCTGCCGGCGCGGACGGACTGATCATCGAGGTGCATGATAATCCGGAATGCGCGCTGAGCGATGGCGCGCAGTGCCTGAAGCCAAAGAAATTCAAGCAGCTCATCGATAAAGCAAGACAGATCGCCAATGTCATCGGCCGTGACATCTAAATAAACACACAGAGCGTATCGCCTAATCTCTTTCACTGAGGGCGATACGCTCTTTATAATCTGGCATATATCTTTCGACGACTTCATAGAAGGCACGCGAATGATCAGGATGGATGAAATGAACAAACTCATGCAGGATCACATATTCGATGAACTCCACCGGATAATGGATCAGCCGTTTGTTCAGCGTGATGACATTTTTGGCAGGCTTGCAATTGCCCCACTGCGATTTCATCTTGCGCAGCTTGATTTCCGGCATCTGCAGATGGTATTCCTTGAGCCGCCGGCAGGTCAGCTGCGCGATGTCGCTGAAGATATCGTGACACAGCTGATCAAGATATTTCGTGATCAGTGTTTCGCACTGCTCCTCACGCTGATATTGCACATAAAAAATATCCGCACTGTAATAGACGAGCGGATGTGCCGCCTTGACTCTGCGGATTTTCAGTGTGGTGCCCAGTAAGACGATCCGGTCTTCTTCACGCAGCGACTGCGCATTGTGCACATGTCGAAGCCGTTCGCGGATCCAGTCTGCCCGGCTGTCGACAAATTCATCGACGCGCTGGGGGGAGACGAAAGGGCTGGCACTGACTCTCACGCTGCCTTCGCGCGTGATCCTCAGATTGATGTTCTTGACCTGTTTGATCTCAAGGGTATATGTAATCTTGTTTTTGCTGCTGACTAGAACCTCTGCTTCCCTGACCATGGTATCCTTCAACTCCCCTGACTCATTTTCGTGTCCTTTATTTTAACATAAAGTTTACAAAAACAAAACATGAGTTTTACAAAAAAAACATTCCTCTGTCGCGAACGACGGGACATATGATAAAATGATCGCGGTGATCGAACGTGAAAAACAATCCTTTTCCTTATTCGGATGACAATAAACGCTATCATACATGGAATCATTACTTGCGCCATCGCTTCCATTGCAAAGTGGCCAAGGTGCCGCTGGACGCCGGGTTCACCTGTCCTAACCGTGATGGCACAAAGAGTGTCGGCGGCTGTCTGTTCTGCACGCCGCAAGGCAGCGGCGACTGCGTAAGCAGCAGTGATGACCTGATGCGCCAATATGAAGATGGACTGAAGACGATGCGGCGCAAATGGCCTCAGTGCGCCGCCATCGCGTATTTCCAGGCATATACGAATACCTACGGTCCTCTTTCCAAGATCAAAGCATGTGTGGAGCCATTCCTGGAACGCGAGGAGATCAAAGCGATCGCGCTGGCTACTCGTGCCGACTGCCTTGAGGATGAAAAGATCACATACCTGCAATCATTGTGCGATCGCTGTGAGGTCTGGGTCGAGCTTGGCCTGCAGAGCGTGCATGACACGACTGCCGCAGCGATGAACCGTGCCCATACTTATGCAGAATTCGAAGATTGTGTACGCCGGCTCAGCCATACGGACATCAAGATCTGTGTGCATCTCATCAATTCCCTGCCGGGCGAGACACAAGAGATGATGGTCGATTCGGCCCGGCATATTGGCAAGCTCCCTGTCCATGCTGTCAAGATCCATATGCTGCATCTGATGGAGCATACGCGTCTGGCCCGGCTGCATGGACAGCAGCCGCTGCGCTTGCAGACAATGGAAGAATATGTGGATACCGTCATACGGCAGCTGGAAGTGCTGCCCGCAGAAATGGTCATCCAGCGGCTGACCGGCGATGGGCTTGCCGATGAGCTCATCGCCCCGCAATGGACAAGAAAGAAAGTCTGCGTACTCAACGAGATCGATAAAGAAATGGTCCGGCGCAACACCTGGCAGTCCCGTCTGCGTTGATCATGCATAGCATATAAGGGTGGTCATTTGAAAAAACTAGGCGTATTGTGCCGGATGGAACAGCTTGAAGAGAAAGAGCGATGGTTTCTGAACCGGACGCTGACCGATGTGCTGCTCCCGCTGCCGATCGTCCTCTTTCCCATCGTAGGATGCGGCAAGCATGACGACATCGTCTCCTTATGCGACGGTCTGCTTTTGCCAGGCGGTGATGACGCATGGCCATGTTATCATGATGGGCATGTCTGCGCATTTTCTCGTTACTATGATGCGCCGATGGATCTTTGGGAACTGGCGCTGATCGACGCTTTTGTCCGCGCGCAAAGACCGATCCTGGGCATCTGCCGCGGGATGCAGATGATCCAGCTTTATTTCAAAGGTGAGCTGCAGCCACATTTTGATGTGCTTCATCATCAGCGTGATCATGTCCATCGCATCCATCTTTCATCGCGCAGCTGGCTGCATGCGCTGATGGCGCCAGATGCAGAGGTCAACAGCTTTCATCATCAGCGCATCGTAACACCGCAAGCGCAGCTTCGGGTGGATGCCACAGCTGAAGATGGGACGATCGAGTCATTTCATCATGAAGACTTGCCGGTCTATGGCGTGCAATGGCATCCGGAGCTGATGCACGATGACCGCATCCTCCCCTATTTTGTCTCGCTCATCTGCGGTTTTGTATAATAGCGGCCTTTGAGCCATTTGATCATGCCCCAGATCAGGATGATGACGCAAAACAAGTTGCCATAGACCTGAAAGTCGATGAGCTCGGCTGCGCGGCTGATGGAGTAGCCGATCAGCCAGCTGCGCAGGAACCGAGAGATGCCATCGCTCAAGGCAAACGCAAAGAAATTCATGCGGGTGAATCCGGCCAGATAAGGCAGGATGAAGTCCGGGATGGGCGTGATGCCGCCGATAAAGACGGCCAGCACGCCATAGCGGCGCATGAGCCGGCAGCCTTTTTCCAGCTGCTGGGCAGAGATGAGCGTCCTGGTGATCCGGGTGCTGAGCCGCCGCGCGAGCAGATAGCCGATCAGGCCGCCAACACAAGTGCCGGCCGCTCCTTCCAGAGCATACCACAGATAACGCTGCGGAGCTTGCACACAGAGCGGGATGAGCAGCACTTCCAGCGAGGGCAGCGGCAAGAAAGCCTTGAGCATCGCATAAAGCATGAACCCGGCGTCTCTCCAGGCGAGCAGCAGTTCCATCGCGAATCCTCCTGCCATTGTATATGTGGGAAGTGCTTCATTTATTCTTGCGGATGTAAAACAGCGTGAGGAGCAGCGGGATCAGACAGAATGCCGCAATGCCATATAAGGTAAGATCGTGGCCGAATCGTTCTACCAAGGGCGCGCAGATCAGCGGCGTGATCAAGGCGCTTACACCGACAAAGACTGCCATCGCGAACATCTGCGCGCTGCCCGCGACTGCTTCCGAAGTGACTTGCCGGATCAGAAATTTGCTGGTGAGCAGGACCAGCGGCATGGTGACCAGCTGCAGCAGCGCACAAGCGACGATCCAGAGCGGTTCCTGAAAGAAAGCGTAAAGGGCAAACTTCACGCCATACATGAATATCCCGGCAGCCAGCAGCCGCTGCGCGCTGATCTTGGCCAGCAGCCAACCACCGGCCAGAAACAGCGGGAACTCACAAAAAGACTGGATCCCCCATTTCCATCCGACTTCCCTGGCACTTCCGCCGATATGCAGCAGCTTATCCACGACAGTATACTGATCCGCAGTACCAGCCATGTAGATGAGCAGGAAGATGATGACAAGCAACAGATAGTCGCGATTGCACAGCAGCTGCTTCAGATCATGCTTCAGATCAGCAGACTTTTTCAGCCGGACGTCTTTGCAGCGCAGCAGCATGAGGATGGCCATGGCAGAAACGGCCAAGAAGCCCCACATCATGGCGCCATAGGACAGCTGAGCGGAAATGTAGCCGGCAATCGGGCTTCCCGCGCTCAGCCCCAGCGCGCCGGCGGCTCTCAGCCTGCCATAGTGTTGTGCGTCTGCCTGCAGCATCCATGTTTCGTTGAGTCCGGTCACGACCTTTACCAGCCCGCCGCTCAGCGCGATGCTCAGCAGATGTATCCAGAATCGCTTCTCACCCTGCATCAGCATGACGCATGTGCCGGCGATGAACAGGATATAGGCCATGAGGAAAAGACGCTTGATCGCATGAAACCGATCACAGAGATAGCCGAACAGAAACTGCCCCAGGATAGCGATGAGCGCATTGGCAGCCAAGATCACGCTTTGCTGCATCAGCGAATAGCCGATTTCTTTCATATATGGTATCGTGATGGTATTGACCATGGCCAGCGCCGCAAAGACGAAAAAATTGCAGACATAATAAAGATGCCGCTGCCGCTTTGACATAGTGATCACTCCTGGCTTTAGTATGGCCAAATGGCAAGCATTTAAAAAATCCCGTGTATGACGGGAAAGGTTGTGCTAAAATAGCAGCGAGGTGATTCATCATGATATATAAGACAGAACATTTTGAAAACCGGGCCGGCGGAAAAGGCTGGATCCATATCGAGCACCTGGTTCCTGAAGAAACAAAAGGGACCATGGTCAAGATGTATGCGCGGGTCACGATCGATCCGCATGCCAGCATCGGCAAGCATCAACATGCGGGAGACGGCGAAAGCTATGCGATCATCAACGGCAGAGGCCGTTATGATGATGGGGAACGCAGCTATGAAGTCACCGCAGGAGACAACACATGGACCCCTTCCGGGTCATCACATGGCATCGAGAACATCACAGATGAACCGCTCGTCCTCATCGCCTTGGTGCTCCGCGCTTAAGACATGTCCGCACATGTCTTTTTTTATCGGATCTCAATGGCTTTCTGAAGCCTGTCGAGCCACTGCTGATCAAGTGGTGAAGCAGCATGCACCTGCGCGATGGGATCGCCGCGGCACACCTTCATGTCTTTATGGCATAGCAAGACGATGCCGACCCTGGGATCGATGGTGTCATGGAGACTCTGGCGGCCAGCGCCCAGCTCCATGGCCAGTGTCCCGATAGCCAGCGCGTGGATCATGCGCACTTCCCCATCACATGAACTGTTTACCGTAAAGATGAAAGGCGCGCTGGCAAAACGGGAAGGATCATCGATACATGAAACGTCTCCGCCCTGGGCTTTGACCATTTCGCGGAAACGGCGCAGTCCGCGGCCATCTTGCATCGCCGCGCGGATCATCGCCTTTCCTTCTGGATAAGAAGCAGCCAGCTTTGCCTGCATGAGCATGATGGATCCTTCGTCCTCACAAAGCGCCTGCAGTGCCTGCGGGCCATTGCCCCGCAATGTGCTGATGGCTTCCTTGACTTCCAGGATATTGCCGATCGCATTGCCCAGGGGCATGTTCATGTCTGAAAGCACGCATTTTACATCGCGCCCGAACTGACGGCCGATCTCTTCCATGCACTGGCTCAGTGCTTCTGCCTGAGCACGGTCGTGCATGAATGCACCTTCGCCATATTTGACATCAAGAAGGATCGCATCGCAGCCTGCGGCGATCTTCTTGGACATGATGCTGGCAGCGATCAGCGGCATGCTGTCTACGGTCCCGCTCACATCGCGCAGCGCATACAGCATGCCATCAGCAGGGACCAGCTGGCTGCTCTGGGCACTGATCACCAGATGGATCGTCTTTGCCTGATGATAAAATGTTTCAGGATCGAGATCGGTGCGCAAACCAGGTATCGATTCCAGCTTGTCGATGGTGCCGCCTGTATGTCCGAGGCCGCGGCCGCTCATCTTGGCCACGGTCGCGCCGCAGGCAGAGACCAGCGGTGCCAGCACGAGCGTCGTCTTATCGCCTACGCCGCCGCTTGAATGTTTATCGCATTTGACGCCGCTGATGCCGCTGAGATCGAGCGTAGCGCCGCTTTGGATCATCGCATCACAGAGCGCCAGTGTTTCCGCCATATCCATGCCCTGAAACCAAACTGCCATCAAAAAGGCACTCATCTGGTAGTCTGGGATCTGATGGCGGACATAGGCCGCTATCATTTCATGCAGTTCCTGATCGCTCAGCACCTTTCCTCGTTTCTTTTTTTCGATCAGCTTCAGCATCTCCATCTTCACTTTCCTCCTTCAGCGCATGCAATTCTAAGGCAGTGAGCATACGCCATTCGCCTGGCTGCAGATCGTCCAGCGTCAGCGGTCCAAAGGCATACCGGTGCAGTGCGCATACTTCACGACCCACTGCCTTCATCATTCGTTTGACCTGATGATACTTCCCTTCGCGGATGCCCAGCTGCATCTGGTTTCCTTCGCAGCTGCCGATCAGCGCCGGCATGCTTACAAAGTCGCCCAGGTCGATGCCTTTGCGCAGGCGATCCAGCGCTTGCGCATCCAAGGGCGCATCAAGAGTGACGGCATACCATTTGACGACATGACGGCGCGGAGAAAGCAGACGGTGTGCCAGCGGTCCATCATTGGTGATGAGCAGCAATCCGGTCGTATCCAGATCGAGCCGCCCTGCGGTGAACATGCCTTTGGGCAGCGATGGGAGCAGATCAAAGACCGTCTCATGCAAGCTGTCTTCGTTAGCGCAGACCGTTCCTGCTGGTTTGTTCATCATCAGATATAGGTATTTTTGATAATGTATCGTCTCGCCATTGACCGTGACCTCATCGCTGTCTTCCTTGATCTGCGTACCTTCTTTCATGATGATCACGCCGTTTACCCGAACAGCCGCAGAGCGGATCAGCTGTTTTGTCTCTTTGCGCGTCCCTAGTCCCTGGTTGGCAAGAAAGCGGTCAAGACGCATCATGATTTCTCCGCTTCAGCAGTTTTTTCAGATCAAAATGGAAGATTGCCTGCGGGATCTGCAGGATATAGGTCACGATGAGGTAAGCAAGCAGGGCGAAGACACCGCTGATCGCCATCTGGATGAAGGAAATGATCCGTCCCTGATCACAGGCTTCGAAGCCAAACATGTTGAACAGCAAAGAGACACCATACAGCGCGGCTACGCCAAGCAGCATGCAGAAGAAGCGGCGCAAGGTATATTTCCATCTGACATGATAACGTTTGGCCAGCTCACGCATGGCTAAGAACATGAAGGCGCCATAGCCGATCAGGTCAGAATAGATCGTGCCCGGATAGCCGAACCACATGAGGAACGGCAGCGTGAGCACCAGCTTGCAGATAAAGTTTACGCTGATGAATTTTAAGGCCCGGTAACGCAGCCCGACAGCCATGAGCAATGAAGTGAAGATGGGCGCGATCGTGGATAAGAAGGCCTCGATGGAGTACCATCTCAGCACCTGGGCCGAGATCTCCAGTGACTCGGTCGTAAACAGCGTATAATAGAGTGGTCTGGCATAAGCGAACAGGCAGAAGGAGACCGGCAGCCCGATATACAGCACGATCTCCACGCATTCGCGGATATTCTTGCGGATGCGCCGGCTGTCGTTTCGTTCTAATGCTTCGCTGAGATGCGGGATGATGGCAGCCGAAAAGCCAGGAGCCAGGATCATCGGGATAGACATCAGCTTGAGCACGCCGTAATTGATCGCGCCGGTGACCGCAATGATCGTCTCACTGCTGTCGCCATGCATCTGCAATCCTTGATTGATGAATACGGTATTGATAAAGGAATCGCAATAGCCAAGCGCGGCGGAAAGCATATAAGGAAACGCGATCAGCACCAGTTCCCGGAAGATCTCTTTTTTCTCTGTCCGGCTCACAGCAGCCGTTCCGCCTTGTTCTTTTGCTTTCACGCGGAATTCCCGCATCTGTCTGCGATCATAAAACTTCATGTGGATGATCGCGATGATCGCGGATACGCTGGTGGAGATGACGCCGAAATAAACGGCCCAGATGCGGTCCTGATTAAAGATATAGACCGCGATGGCACTGAAAGAAAGCAGGAAGCCTACGCGTACGAGCTGCTCGAGCACCTGGGAAAGCGAATATACTTCCATGTGCTTCAGTCCTTGATAAAAGCCGCGGATGCTGGACAGCACCGGCACGAAGAACAGCGCGAAGGATATCAGGATGAGCACGGTGCGCATCGTCTCCACGCTGGCCCCGCCATTGTCCGGCATGACCAGCGCAGCCAGCGGCGTGGAAAACAAGATGACGATCAACATGCCGCCAAAGCCGCATATGCACATGAGCGCGCTGGACAGCTTCTTGACGACCAGGGTGGTCACATAATCATCATGCGCCATGTATTTGGCGACGAGCGTTGCGATCGCAAAGGGAAACCCCGCCGTGCAGATGTTGAGCAGATAGCTGTAAAGCTGATAGGCCACTCCGTAATATGCGCTGTTGAGATCGCTGCCTAGAATAGCAGAAAACGGCACTGCGTAAAACAGGCCTATAAACTTAGATAAAAATATACCGGCGGATCCGATCAATCCGCTGATGATGATGGACTTTCTCCGTCTTTCCGCTTTTATCGAATTCATTTCAAACCCTCACTTACTCTTCACTGATCAGATCTTCTCCATCCATGAGCAGGCTGACCTGATAAGTATTCGCTTCACTGCTGTCACGCCATTGGATCAGCACGCCGATCTGTGCCGGCAGCGAAGAAAGCGTGCCCTGCATCTCGAATGTACTGATATAACCGCGTTCTTCATCTTCCTGAAACGGGATCACGTTCCAGGTCATGTCTTCATCGAAGCCAAAAGAAGCAAACGCTCCTGAGCGGCCATCGATTATTGCAGCGGCGGCCCGGACATCATTCATGGCGACGCAAAAATCAAAGGCCTTGAATGTGAAGCGGTATCCATCACCCTGTGCGCTCAGCTTTGCCTCGTATGTAAAAGGAACATCATCCGTGCTGATCTCAGCGCTGCCCTCTTGCATCATATCGACCATATCCTGCAGCATCTGCTGTTCTTCATGAAAGACCGGTGCCTTGCTGCATCCGCTCAGCAGACTGAGCATGAGCATGGCGATCAGCAGTTTTTTCATTCTATCACCTTCGCCAGAAATTATAACATTTCAGCTTATTTACGTCTATTTATTTCAGATACCCATTTGCGGATGAAAAATCGAGTAGAGACTAATCACTAGTCCCTCTCACACCACCGTACGTGCCGTTCG
>ERZ1643246.1687-NODE-1687-length-23243-cov-26.131663_pt1 | contig 23243 bp, 17 predicted proteins | sample MGYA00579265_ERZ1643246 | MGnify/ENA primary metagenome ERZ1643246 (study PRJEB29033, sample SAMEA4952261) | chicken gut metagenome | biome: Broiler Chicken; feature: Gastrointestinal Tract; material: Caecum | place: Ireland | collected 2018 | study: Broiler...
GGCGGTTTAACATATCCCGCCGTTCTTTTTCTGAGCGTTCTTTTGTCCTGTGCTTGCATCCTGCACATGTTTTTTTCTCTTCCAAATCTATACTCCTTTCATAAACCCCGAGGGGGTATTTTTGTCTTCGCCTATAATATATACCCTATGGAGGTATTTTGCAACCCCTGAAATCAATTTTTTTATAGTATTATTTTTGGGTAAAATCCGCCGATCAGTCAAAATTGATAAAATCTGAGTCAAGATCTGTAATAGTATTGCCTTTTTGTATTTGAGATAATAGGCACATAAAAGTTGTGCACAATAAAAATCACAATAAGGAGAAAGAAAATGGAATTATTTAATGAGGCGATCACCTGGGTCAATTCCATTGTCTGGAGTAATGTGCTGGTTGTTATCTGTCTGGTAGCAGGTATTTATTTCTCTGCGCGGCTGAAATTTCCACAGATCCGTATGTTTAAAGAGATGATACGTCTGCTGCTGAAAGCAGATCCCAACAGTCAAAGCGGGATCACTCCTTTCCAGGCTTTTGCCACTACGGTAGGTTCCCGTGTAGGTATGGGAAGTGTTGCCGGCGTGGCTACCGGAATCTATTTCGGCGGACCGGGAGCAGTGTTCTGGATGTGGGTCCTGGGACTTCTGGGAGCAGGCACGGCTTTGATGGAATCCACTCTGGCACAGGCTTATAAGACAAAGATCAACGGCGAATACATAGGCGGTCCGGCTCTTTTTATTGAGAGAGGACTGGGGATCAAGGTGTATGCGGTACTATTTGCTCTGGCTACTATACTGGGACCGGGTATCCTTATGCCAGGACTCCATGCTAATTCTGTAGCAAGTACTTTTCAGCGGTCTTTCGGCACCAGCATGATCGCAGGAGGAATTATCCTTTGTGTATTTCTGGCCGTGGTAGTCTTTGGCGGTGTAAAAAGGATCGGGGAATTTTCCGAAAAAGCGGCGCCTATCATGTGTCTGATCTATATGTTGATGGCTATTGGAATCGTGGTGATCTACTACAAAAATATTCCCGGAGTGATCGGGACGATCATTTCCTCTGCTTTTGGGCAGAATGCTGTGTATGGCGGGATCCTGGGATCTGCTATTGCATGGGGTGTAAAAAGAGGCGTTTATTCCACAGAAGCAGGACAGGGATCCGGCGCTATCGTTTCTGCGGCAGCAGAGGTCAGCCATCCGGCAAAACAGGGATTAGTCCAGGCCCTGTCTGTATATATCGTTTCTTTTGTGGTCTGTACATCTACGGCAGTGATACTGCTGCTGAGTAATTCCTACAATGTACTGAATGAGACTACCGGGCAGATGATCACAGAGTATCTGCCGGGAAGCCAGTATGGTGTGGGCTGGACGCAGGATATTCTGGAATCCACCTATGGATCTCTGCTGGGCGGGAAGCTTTTTGCCATTATCATTGTACTGTTTGTATTTACCAGTCTGATCGGATACGAATATCAGGCAGAAAGTAATGTGAACTACCTGTTTAAAGGGAAAAAAGCTGCTGTATGGTTGATACGGGGGATTTTTATCCTGTCTACTTTTTCAGGTGTCCTGGTGAATGCGGACATTATATGGACCATGGGGGATACAGGCGCAGGCCTGATGACCTGGCTGAACATTTTTGCGGTAGCTTTATTGTCAAAGAAGGCTTTCGCAATCTTCAAAGATTATGAAAAACAGAAGAAACAGGGCCTGGATCCGGTATTTCATCCGGAACAGTTTGGCATTGATGATTCTGAAGGAATATGGAAAGTAAATCAAGAAAGTGAGGAAAAATAATATGTTAAAAGTAACAAGAGCAACAGATCCTGTATTAGCAGAGCTGGTAAATGAGGAATTAAAGAGACAGGAACACAATATCGAGATGATCGCTTCGGAAAGCACGGCACCTCTGGCGGTCATGGAACTGACAGGAAGCGTGTTTACAAACAAAACCCTGGAGGGATATCCGGGAAAAAGATTCCAGGCAGGTTCCCATATTGCAGATAAGGTAGAAGAACTGGCCTGTCAGAGAGCCAGAGAACTTTTTGGAGCAGACCATGCCAATATCCAGTCATATTCAGGGTCTACAGCAAATTACAGTGTATATGCCTCCATACTCAATCCCGGAGATAAGGTGCTGAGTATGCGCCTGGACCAGGGAGGTCATCTGACTCATGGTTCACCGGCAAACTGGGTAAGCAAGATCTATCATTTTGAATTTTATGCCATGGATCCGGAGACAGAGCTGATCGATTATGACGCCCTGGATGCGAAGGCAAAAGAATATAGACCAAAACTGATCGTTGCAGGAGCAAGCTCTTACTCCAGATTGATCGATTATGAGAGAATTGCCAAAACTGCAAAAGAGGTTGGCGCTTACTTTATGGTAGATATGGCTCACATTGCCGGTCTGGTTGCGGCTAAAGTTATTCCCAGTCCTATTCCTTATGCAGATTTTGTTACATCTTCTACTACAAAGACCTTCTGCAGCGCCAGAAGCGGTATGGTTTTCTGTAAAGCAGAACATGCAAAACTTCTTGATAAAGGAACCTTCCCGGGAGCTTTAGGTTCTATCCAGCTACATACTATGGCGGCAAAATGCTGGTCCTTTAAATATGCTGCTTCCGATGAGTTCAGGGCGATCATGGAACAGGTGGTAAAAAATGCAAAATGCCTGGCAGAAGAACTTAAAAAGTACGGATTCCGGATCGTAAGCGGCGGAACAGATAATCATCTTCTGGTTGCGGACCTGAGAGGAAAGAACATTACCGGAAAGCTGTTTCAGGATGCCTTAGATTCTGTAGGAATTACGGTAAATAAAAATATGATTCCCTTTGATCCGGAAAAACCGTCTGTTACCAGCGGTGTGCGTATCGGCCTTACTGCTGTAACTCAGAGAGGCCTGAAAGAGCCCGAGATCAGAGAGATCGCAGCAATTATGAACAAGGTGGCAGATGCTCCGGAAGATGAGAAAAACCTGGCAGAATGCAGGGCTCAGGCAGAAGCTTTGATTTCCAGATTCCCTCTGTATCCGGCAGGATCCTTTGACGACTGAGTTTGACTTTTTCCGATTCTTCTTTTAAAGTTTAAGAAAAGGAAGGAGAGGAGCAGATGATAAAACAGAATACAGACTGGGGGCAGATCTTATGGCTTGCAGAGAACCGTGAAATACTGCCCCTTCAGGGGCTTCAGGTAGGAATTGTCAGTCTGTTTCCGGGAAGAAATCAGGCAAGACATATCCACTATGACGAGCAGGTGATCTATGTGGTCCGGGGACAGGCCCGTTCTATTATCAATGGAGAAGAGAGCGTTCTGTCAGCCGGAGATTTTCTTCATTGGAAGGCGGGAGTGGAACATCAGGTGTATAATAATGGATTTGAAATCATACAGAAAATGAAAGACAGCAAGGTGATCATTATCACTGCCTATGATTCCTTTGAATATGCCCAGAAAGCTCTCCGGCTGGGGGCTGTTGATATTATATTGAAGCCTATTGACTTTCAGCAGCTTCGCCAGGCTATTGCCAGGGCTGTAGGCTGGAATTTTACCGGAAATGAAGTGGTCGATCAGACCCTTGCGTATCTCTATGAACATTATAATGATAAAATAGATCTGGAAACACTGGCCAGACAGATTTTTTGTTCAGAAAGTCATCTGGCCAGAAGTTTTAAAAAATATACGGGGATGACTGTTGTATCTTTCGTTCATAAAATCCGGATCGAGAAAAGCCGTCATATGTTAAAAGAAGAAGGGCTTTCTGTAAAAGAAGCGGCAGAAAGAGCAGGCTACCAGAACCTGAATCATTTCTACAAGTATTTTAAACTGTATACGGGAATGACGCCGGCGGCTTATATGAAGAAAAACGGAAGCAGAACAGCGATAGATTTAGCAGAGAAAGGAACTGAAAATGGAGAAGAAAAATTATGATGATTTAATTAAAAAGTCTCCTCTTTTGCAGAAAATGCAGAGAGGTGAAGAGGTTGTTTGGATCAATCCGGATCTGTGTCCTTTTGAAACAGCTGAAAAAAATACGGAACTGACTATGGCAGATATTGAAGATGCGGAGAAAAGACTGGAACGTTTTGCGCCTTTTATCATGAAATGTTTTCCTGAAACAAAAGACAGAAAGGGTCTGATCGAGTCTGTGCTGACTCCTGTTCCGGAAATGAAAGCTTTACTGAGAGACAAATATGGAGCCGGCCTGGAGGGAAATCTTCTTTTGAAACAGGACAGTCATCTTGCTATCGCCGGTTCCGTAAAGGCCAGAGGAGGAATCTATGAGGTACTGAAACATACGGAAGATCTGGCTCTTGAAGCAGGCATTCTAAAACCGGGAGACAGCTATGAGAAACTGGCAGATCAGGAGGCAAGAGATTTTTTCCGGAATTACAAGGTCCAGGTAGGATCTACGGGAAATCTGGGAATGAGTATCGGGATCATGAGTGCGGCAGTAGGGTATCAGGTGATCGTTCACATGTCTGCAGATGCAAGACAGTGGAAAAAAGATCTCCTCAGAAGCAGGGGAGTGGAAGTGATCGAATACGAATCAGATTACAGTGAAGCAGTAAAACAGGGAAGAAAAATGTCTGATCAGGATCCGAAAAGCTATTTTGTAGATGATGAAAATTCCAGAAATCTGTTCCTCGGATATGCGGTAGCCGCCAGAAGACTGCCGGCCCAGCTTCAGGAACTTGGAATAAAAATTGATCGGGAACATCCGGCTTTTGTATATATTCCCTGCGGAGTAGGCGGAGCTCCCGGAGGCATCACCTTTGGGCTGAAACAGGTATTTAAAGACAATGTCCACTGCTTTTTTGTGGAGCCGGTCCAGGCTCCGTGTATGCTCCTTGGCATGGCAACCGGTTTGAACAATGCTATTTCTGTCCAGGATATCGGACTGACAGGTCAGACCCATGCAGACGGTCTGGCAGTAGGAAGGCCATCCGGCTTCGTGGGAGGGGTTATGAAGCCTTTCCTCAGCGGAGAAATGACCGTCAGGGACGGCAGACTCTATGAATATATGCGGGATCTGCTCCAGACAGAGGATATTTTCCTGGAGCCCAGCGCCTGCGCGGCTGTCCAGGGACCGGTAATGCTGTCGGAAAGGGAAGAATTACGGGAGTATATCAGAAATCATGGTTTAGAGGAAAAAATGGGAAATGCCTCCCATATCCTGTGGGCCACAGGAGGAAGTCTGGTACCTCCGGAAGTACGGGAAGAGTATAAAAATACTTATCTTGAGTAAAGAAAAAGGGAATCTTCTAGAACTGAAAATGTAATAGAGGATTTCCTTTTTTGTGGATATAGCACAAAGAATATTTGAGATAATTGTGCATTGTTCCTAAAAAACCTACTTTCTGCTTGACGCAGACACAGGGAGTAACGTATAATTTTCTTCATTAGAGAGACTGCGACAACAGAAAAACAAAAGGAAAAAAGAGTATGAATATTATTTGTACAATTTTAGCCGGTATCCGCTGCCTTATGGAACGTGTATCAGAATGGGCAGGGAGACGGAAAATATCCAAGAAAAGCAGGCGGGATAAAGCCGTTTTTGTAGTGGGAGCCGTTGCCGTAGCGGCTGTAGCCTTTTCCTGCAATAGTGTTCATGCCCAGGGAAAAAACAAAGAGGAAACTCCCAAGCAGAAAGAAGAGCAAAAAGAGGAAGGTAACACAGAAGAGGAAGAAATTTATGGCCTTGGAGCTATTATCCAGGGCGTCCTGGCGGGGGACGAAGCCCAGTCGGAGGTGACCAAGGTAGGAACTTCCTTTGAGGTGGTCCTGGTAGGGCAGCGGATCGGCAGACGGGAACTGGATTCCCATCTGGATTTTTCCGAGAAGGGATCCGAAAATCTGGAAAGGCTGAAAGATGAATCTATCGGCATGTCAGAAAGTCATCTGACCATGTCTGACGAGGACTATGAAACCCTGCTGAAGATCGTAGAGGCAGAAGCCGGGGGAGAAGATGAAATGGGAAAGATCCTGGTGGCAAATGTGATCTTTAACAGGATAAAGCATCCGGAATTCCCATCTACAGTCACAGAAGTCGTATGGCAGAATGTGGCCGGCAGCCCTCAGTTTTCCCCTACGGCAGACGGCAGGATAAATACGGTTACCGTGTCCGAGGAGACCAGAGAAGCCGTTAATAAGGCTATTGACGGGGAAGATTACTCCAGAGGAGCTTTATACTTCGTAGAGGAATCTACAGCTGACCAGGATAATGTAAAATGGTTTAAAAGTGATCTGAAATTTTTATTTAAACATGGGGTACATGCATTTTACACATACCCCTGAAGAAAGGATAGAGAACATGCAGGTATTATACAAAAGTACAAGAGGAACAGGAGACAAAATCACAGCATCCCAGGCAATTCTGAAAGGACTGTCTGACGACGGAGGATTGTTCGTACCGGACAGCATACCGACATTAGATGTGGATCTGGAAACCCTTTCAAAGATGAACTATCAGGAGATCGCTTATGAAGTAATGAGCCGATTCCTGACAGATTTTACTGAGGAAGAGCTGAAATCCTGCATTGAGAAGGCCTATGACAGCAAATTTGATACAGAGGAGATCGTTCCTCTGGTGAAAAAGGGAAATGCCTATATTATGGAACTTTTCCATGGCCCTACCATTGCTTTTAAGGATATGGCACTGTCTATCCTTCCTCATCTGCTGACTACAGCGGCAAGGAAGAATCAGGTGAAAAATGACATCGTGATCCTTACAGCTACATCCGGAGATACAGGAAAGGCTGCCATGGCGGGATTCGCAGATGTGCCTGGAACAAAGATCATTGTATTTTATCCCAAGAACGGAGTAAGCCCTGTTCAGGAAAAGCAGATGGTCACCCAGAAAGGTGAAAACACCTATGTCGTAGGAATTACCGGTAATTTTGATGATGCCCAGACCGGGGTAAAGAAGATGTTTAATGATAAAGAACTGGCGAAAGAACTGGATCAGGCCGGTTATCAGTTCTCTTCCGCAAATTCTATCAATATCGGACGTCTGGTTCCTCAGGTGGCTTATTATGTGTATGCTTATGTGAAGCTGATGGAAAGAGGGGAGATCCGGAAAGGCCAGGAGATCAACGCAGTTGTGCCTACAGGAAATTTCGGGAATATCCTGGCGGCTTATTATGCAAAACAGATGGGAGTTCCTTATGGTAAGTTCATCTGTGCTTCTAATGAGAATAAGGTCTTATACGATTTCTTCCGCACAGGCTGCTATGACAGGAACAGAGACTTTATCCTTACTTCCTCCCCATCTATGGATATCCTGATCTCCAGCAATCTGGAAAGACTGATCTATAAGGTAGCAGGAGAAGACAGTGAGAAGAACCGGGAGCTGATGGAAGAGCTGACAAAGACAGGAACTTACCATATCACCCCTGAAATGGAAGAAGGATTAAAAGAATTCTACGGAAATTATGCCACAGAGGAAGAGACTGCCCAGACTATACGGAAATTCTATGAGGAAAATCAGTATGTGCTGGATACTCATACGGCTGTGGCCGCAGAGGTTTATGAGAAGTATCTGACAGAGACCGGCGATGGAAAACCGGCGGTGATCGCTTCCACGGCAAGTCCTTATAAATTTACCAGAAGCGTTTTGACTGCTATTGATCCAAAATACGGGGATATGGACGATTTTGCCCTGGCAGAGGAGCTGGAAAAGATTTCCGGAGTGAAGATCCCGAAAGCTATTGAAGAGATCCGTACAGCTCCTGTCCGTCATAATACAGTGGCAGAGGCAGCGGATATGCCTCAGGTAGTAAAGAAAATATTAAAAATCCAGTAACAGAGGCACACAATGGCGCAGATCGATATTGAACATGCAAAAAAAGAATTTGATAAGTATCTCAGAGATTTTGACCTGGGGAATCCCAAGATCCTTTTAAAGAAAGTCCATACTTATGGAGTGGTAAAGGCGGCGGACTATATATGTACCAGGGAAGAGCTGAAACCTGAAGACAGGGATCTGGCGCTTCTGATCGCTCTTCTCCACGACATTGGAAGGTTTGAACAGCTGAAGGCATATAACAGTTATGATGATAACCGCTTTGATCATGCCAGATTCGGGGTTAAGCTCCTTTTTGAAGAGGGAAAGATCAAAGACTTTATTTCCTGCAGAGACTATGATGAAGTGATCCGTCAGGCTATTGCTCTTCATTCTGTGTATCGTCTTCCGGAGATTCAGGATCCCGGGGTCCTGCTCCACTGCAGGATCATCAGAGATGCGGATAAGCTGGATAATTTCCGGGTAAAGTCTGTGGACAGTCTGGAGGCTCACTTTGATCTTCCAAAAGAGACCATCCAGAAGGAAACTGTTTCAGACAATGTCCTTCAGGCGGTGAGAGATCACAGATGTGTACGCAGAGAGGAGAGAAAAACCCATCTGGATATGTGGATCTCCTATATGGCTTTTATCTTTGATCTGAATTTTCCTTCCAGTTTTTGCTTCATTCAGGAACACGATTATATTAACCGTTGTATCGACCGGATGGATTACAGCGAAAAAAATACCAAAGATTCTATGGAGGAAGTACGCCGGATTTGTCTGGATTATGTACAGAAAAAAGCAGAAGGATAAGGTTTAGGTGAAATTCAGGTTAAATTTTCCTGAAGAGCCGACGCATTTTTGTTGAAATAATCCATATACTAGAGTATAATGAAAATTAGAAAAAGTCCTGGGGTGTTCGACGCTCCCATTAATTTTGAACCTACATTACTTTAAACGGGATTCCTACATTGCCGGTTTCAATGTCAGGCCGTCATTATGCAGCGGAAGACAGCGGATCGGTTGCGGTTGCCCACCTGGCCTAGGCTAGGAGTCAGAAGATGGGAAACGGCACTTTGGGACTTTCTATATAAGAGAAGACTCCCGCCAGGGGGTCTTGAATTATTAGAAGGAGAAATACATATTATGGGGATCAAGAAAGAGCCGTTTGGCAAAAGCCTGGACAACCAGGATGTTTTTTTGTATGAGATCACAAATGGAGCGGGGATGACTATAGCTGTCAGCGATTTTGGCGCTACGCTGGTAAAGATCCTTGTACCGGACAGGAACGGGAAGACAAGGGACGTGGCTTTAGGATATGACAATGCTGAGGGATATCATGATAATCCCTGTCATTTCGGCGCTGTGATCGGAAGAAACGGAAACCGTATCGGAGGAGCCAGATTTACTTTAAACGGAAAAGAATACCAGCTGGCTGTGAATGATAATAAAAATAATCTTCACAGTGGTCCTGACTGGTACCGTACCAGGGTATGGGAAGTAAAGAAAGTGGATCAGGAGAAAAACGCAGTGGCTTTCGGACTGTACAGCCCGGATATGGACCAGGGATTCCCGGGAAACTTTACTGTTCAGGTTACTTATACCCTGACAGAGGATAATGAGATCCAGATCCATTATGAGGGAACCGCAGATCAGGACACAATTGTGAATATGACCAATCATTCCTACTTTAACCTGGCCGGACATGAGGCTGGAAGAGAAGCTCTTCTGGATCATAAGGTACAGATCCTGGCGCCGGAATATACGCCGGTATCTGATTCAGAAGCTATTCCCACAGGGGAGATTGCTCCTGTAGCGGGAACGCCTATGGACTTCCAGGAGCCGAAGAAGATCGGACAGGATCTGGAGGCGGATTTTGAACAGCTGAAGTTCGGAGGCGGATATGACCATAATTATGCTCTTACCAGAAAGAAAGGCGCTATGAGAAAAGCTGCCGCTGCCGAATATGAAGAAAGCGGCATTGTCATGGAGGTATACACAGACCTTCCGGGTATGCAGTTCTATATCGGCAATTTTATCGACAATGAAAAGGGGAAGGGCGGTTGTATTTACGAGAAACGCAGCGGTTTCTGCATGGAAACACAGTATTATCCTGATGCCTGCAATCAGGACAGCTTTGAAAGCTCGGTTTTAAAAGCAGGAGACAAATATGATACCACGACGGTATATAAGTTTTCCGTGAAGAACTGATAAATCTTCTGGCTGTTTGGGGGGCCTCATAATTATGGAGGATTCCCGGACAGCCTTTTTCTTTGATGAGGAGGAACTAAAGCGGCATCTGGCAGGAGTTCTCACTTTTAGAAAAATTACATATATTGGAAGTATGGACTGGAAAGAAAAAATGAAATGGAAAATTTTGATCATACTGGCAGCTCTCGCAGGGATCTTGATTGTATGGTGTGCAGGGAAAGCAGGGGAAAACAGCAGTACTGCAGAATCTGAGATCCTGAAGGAATATGTGCTGAAAGAAAATGAATGGGCAAGTGCAGCGGAAGCGGTTTCTTCTCTGAAGGACCGTCTTGTAGAGCTGGCCGAGAATAAGGTGGAGGAGGCGGCGGAGAACGTCAAAACTGCTGTCCAGGAAGCAGAGACTGCCGGACAGGAAGAAAAGGCAGCCAAAGAAGATGAACAGGAGCTTCCCATAAAGGTTCTGATCATGGATAACGGCTTTCACAGCTATTATCATGACGGGATCGCCATAGAATTTCAGGGAACCTGTCAGGGCAGCGGGGGAGAAACTTACCAGCAGGGCGAAACCCTGGAGTTTACAGAGGACAGTTCTTTGCTGGGAGAGGGGAGCTACACCCTCTCTCCCGGAGAGGAGAAAGCCTGTATGAAAGTTACATCTTTGACCAGAGGCCAGGGGGCCCCTGTTTACCGGGGCAGCCTGACCATATATAAAGACGAGAACGGGCTGCGGCTGGTAAATACCCTTCCTCTGGAAGAATATCTTTACGGGGTGGTGCCCAGCGAAATGCCGGCCTCCTATCCGGAAGAAGCCCTGAAAGCCCAGGCTGTCTGTGCCAGAACCTATGCCTGCGTTCAGATGATGAACAGTTCTCTGGGAGATCTTGGGGCCCAGGTAGACGACAGTGTTTCCTATCAGGTATACCAGAACAGCGGGGAGGCCCAAGCCTCCAGCCAGGCTGTGGAGGCTACTGCCGGGGAAATCCTTCTGAATAACGGTTCTCCCATCAATGCCTATTATTTTTCCACTTCCCACGGGCAGACCAGCACAGACCAGGTATGGGCGGCTTCTGCGCCTTCTGCCTATCTTCAGAGTGTGGAATGTACCTATGACTCCCAGGAACCCTGGTATCAGTGGGAGGTGGATCTTTCGCTGGAAAAGATACTGGAAAATGTCCGGGGAATGTTTTCAGGGGTCACCTGGGTATCAGGAGTGGAGATGGCTGAAGGAGGAACACAAGAGGGAGTTTTGAAGCTGGTGATCCACACGGACCAGGGAGATCAGGAACTACATAGCGAATATGACATACGGACGGCTCTTGCCCCGGATGGGTTGTCCATTACCAGACAGGACGGCTCCCAGGTGATGGGAAGCTCCCTGCTGCCCAGCGCCTATTTTACTCTGGAAGAGATCCGAAACGCTCAGGGAACCCTTACCGGTTATAAGGTACAGGGAGGAGGATACGGCCATGGCGTGGGGATGAGCCAGAATGGGGCGAAAGGAATGGCAGATACAGGAAAAAACTATCAGGAAATCCTGACTTATTTTTATAAAGATGTAGAAATTGGGAATATTAATGATGTTGTAAACCCGGAGGAATCGTGATATAATTCTAAAACTGCCTGAAAGGGCCAAAAAGGAGACAGATGACCGGAAAGAGACAGAGGGGATAACGGTATGGAAAAGATAAAAAAAGCAGTAAATTTCATACACGGATTCGCAGTCAACCTGGGAGAAAAGCATATGTCGGCTTATGCTGCCCAGGCGGCCTATTTTATTATCCTCTCTTTTATTCCCTTTATGCTTTTGCTGATGACCTCCATTAAGTATACCCCTCTTACCAGAGAAGAAGTGGTCAATGTGGTAATGCAGGTTTTCCCGGAAAGTTTTGAAGGATTTATCCGCGGGATCGTAGGAGAAGTCTACGCCAAGTCTCTGGGTGTGGTGCCGGTTTCCGCACTGATCGCTCTGTGGTCTGCGGGGAAAGGACTCCAGGCTCTGACAAATGGGTTTAATACCATCTATCAGGTGCAGGAGACCCGTAATTTCCTTATTACCAGGATCCGTTCGGTCATTTACACGTTGCTTTTTGTGATCGCCATTGTCCTGACCCTGATCCTTCAGGTATTTGGAAACAGCCTGCAAAGAGAACTAAGCAGACGCTTTCCTTTTCTGGATACGCTGGTGACTATGATCATCAGTATGAGGCTTCTGATCTCTCTGGGCCTTTTATCTCTGGTGTTTTTAATGCTGTATAAATTTATTCCAAACCGAAAAGCTACCTTCCGCAGCCAGCTGCCGGGAGCTGTGCTTTCCGCAGTGTGCTGGTCAACTTTTTCCTTCTTCTTTTCTATTTATGTAGACTTTTTCAGCGGCGCTGCCGATATGTATGGAAGTATGACCACCATTGTGCTGATCCTGCTGTGGATGTATTTCTGCATGATGTTTGTAATGATCGGAGCTCAGGTAAACTATTACTTTGAAGAACAGTTCCACTGGATACACCAGAGTGCGGTGGAAGCTATCCGAAAGGAATACCAGCTTCTGACCAGAGAAGAAGATGAAGAAGATGATGACGAATCGGAAGAGGATGACCGGGAGGAAGAGAAAGAAAAAAGAAATTCTTGACACGATCCGCCAAAATGGCTACAATAGGGTACAGACATAAGTCAAAGGCTGTGAAGGTGTCAGTAGATATTTATTTTCTGCCAGAGAGGGAGAGTCACCGGCTGAAAGCTTTCCTCAGTTCAGATAAGTATTGAGTTTCCCACCGGAGCCGCACTTCTGAAATCCAGTAGGTTGTGCCGTAGCTGTGCGTTAAACAGAAAAGAGTGCCTGTTGTTTATCAGCAGGAACAAGGGTGGTACCACGGATATTCAGCTTCGTCCCTTTTGGGGGACGGAGCTTTTTTTATGGGTCTGTTGAATCGTATCGAGAATATTTATTCCTTTTTTGCTCAGTCTGCGCTGCTTTGAGCCTGCAGTCTCAAAGCTGTGCCAGACAAATTCGTATAAAAGAGATAAATATTCCTGAAATATGTTTCATGGAGCAGTCTCATAAAAAACTCTGTAAGAACTCTACGGAGTTGAAGGGTATCAGTATTAAATGAAAAAAGGAGATTATCATGGAAGAAAAGTTACAGCGAATTCAGGAAGAGGCTGCAAAACAGATCCAGGAATCGGATTCTCTGGAAAAACTCAATGAGGTCCGTGTGGCGTTTTTAGGAAAAAAAGGTGAACTGACAGCCGTTTTAAAGGGTATGAAAGATGTGGCGCCGGAAGACCGTCCAAAGGTAGGACAGTGGGTCAATGAGGCCAGAGGAAAGATCGAAGCTCTTCTCGATGAGACCAAGAAGAAGCTGGAGGCAGAAGCCCTGGAGCAGAAGCTGAAAGAAGAGGTTATTGACGTAACCCTTCCTGCCAAAAAGATGGAAGCAGGGCACAGACATCCCAACACCATTGCTCTTGAGGAAGTAGAGCGGATCTTTATCGGTATGGGTTATGAGGTCATCGAAGGACCGGAGATCGAATATGACGAGTATAACTTTGAAAAGCTGAATATCCCGGAAGGACATCCGGCAAAAGACGAGCAGGATACCTTTTATATTACCAAGGATATCCTTCTGCGTACCCAGACTTCACCGGTACAGGCCAGAACTATGGAAAAAGGAAAACTGCCTATCCGTATGATCTCACCGGGACGTGTATTCCGTTCTGATGAAGTGGATGCTACTCATTCACCTTCTTTCCATCAGATCGAAGGTCTGGTTATTGACAAAAATATTACTTTCGCGGATCTGAAGGGAACTCTGGAAGAGTTTGCAAAAGAGCTTTTCGGACCGGAGACCAAGACAAAATTCCGTCCCCATCATTTCCCATTTACCGAACCAAGCGCAGAGGTGGATGTATCCTGCTTTAAATGCGGAGGAAAAGGCTGCCGTTTCTGTAAAGGTTCCGGCTGGATCGAGATCCTGGGCTGCGGCATGGTACATCCTCATGTACTGGAAATGTGCGGTATTGATCCTAATGAATATACAGGTTTTGCTTTCGGCGTAGGCCTGGAGCGTATTGCTCTGCTGAAATATGAAATTGACGACATGCGTTTATTATATGAGAATGACACAAGATTCTTACGTCAGTTCTAGGAGGAAAGAAGAGAATGAATACATCTTTATCATGGATTAAAAAATATGTGCCGGATCTGGACGTGACTGCCCAGGAATATACAGACGCCATGACGCTGTCAGGAACCAAGGTGGAAGGCTATGAAAAGCTGGACGCGGACCTGGATAAGATCGTTATCGGACAGATCGAAAAAATTGAAAAACATCCGGATGCAGATAAACTGATCATCTGCCAGGTAAATATCGGAACAGAGACGATCCAGATCGTTACAGGGGCTCCAAATGTAAAAGAAGGAGACAAGGTTCCGGTAGTTCTGGAGGGAGGAAGAGTTGCAGGAGGCCACGATGGAAAGAAGACTCCCGGAGGTATTCCTATCAAAGCCGGTAAGCTCAGAGGAGTAGAATCCCACGGAATGATGTGCTCTATTGAAGAGCTGGGTTCCTCCAGAGAGTTTTATCCGGAAGCTCCGGAATATGGAATTTATATTTTCCCTGAAGACGCGGTAGTAGGGGAAAGCGCCATCCATGCTTTGGGACTGGATGATGTGATCTTTGAATATGAGATCACTTCCAACCGTGTAGACTGCTACAGCGTTATCGGAATTGCCAGAGAGGCTGCAGCTACTTTTAACAAGAAGTTTGTGCCTCCGGTAGTAGAGGTAAAGGGCAACAGTGAAGACGCTCACGACTATGTGAAAGTAACTGTAGAAGATACAGATCTGTGCCCGAGATACTGCGCGAGAGTGGTAAAAAATGTAAAGATCGGTCCTTCCCCAAAATGGATGCAGAGATGCCTGGCTGCCAACGGCATCCGTCCTATCAATAACCTGGTAGATATTACCAACTATGTGATGGAAGAGTTCGGACAGCCTATGCATGCTTATGACATGGATACTGTTGCAGGCCATGAGATCGTTGTCCGCCGTGCCCAGAAAAATGAAAAATTTGTGACTCTGGACGGCCAGGAGAGAACTCTGGATGACTCTGTACTGATGATCTGCGATGGAGAAAAGCCTATTGGTCTGGCCGGTATCATGGGAGGAGAAAATTCCATGATCACCGATCATGTATCCACTGTTCTTTTCGAGGCTGCCAATTTTAACGGAGTAAATATCCGTCTTTCCAGTAAGAAGGTAGGTCTGCGTACCGATGCTTCCGGAAAATTTGAAAAAGGCCTGGATCCAAACAACGCCCAGGCGGCTATCGACAGAGCCTGCCAGCTGGTAGAGGAGTTTGGCTGCGGTGAAGTAGTAGGCGGAATGGTAGATGTATACACTACGAAAAAAGAGCCTGTGAGAGTTCCTTTTGAGCCGGAGAAGATCAACGCTCTTCTGGGTACCCAGCTTTCAAAAGAAGAAATGCTGGAGTACTTAAACAGAGTAGAACTGGTTTATGATGAAAAGACAAACGAGATCGTAGCCCCAACCTTCCGTCATGACATTTTCCGTACTGCAGACCTGGCAGAGGAAGTGGCAAGGTTCTACGGCTATGACAATATTCCTACAACCCTTCCAAAGGGAGAGGCTACCACCGGTAAGCTGCCCTTTGACCTGCGGATCCAGCAGACAGCCAGAGATATGGCAGAGTTCAACGGATTTTCTCAGGGATACTGTTATTCCTTTGAAAGCCCGAAAGTATTCGACAAGCTGCTGCTTCCGGAGGACGATCCTCACAGACAGGCCATTGTGATCGCAAATCCTCTGGGAGAGGACTTCAGCATTATGCGTACCCTTTCCTTAAACGGTATGCTGACTTCTCTGGGAACTAATTATAAGAGAAGAAACAAAAATGTCCGTCTGTATGAACTGGGAAATATTTATATTCCCAAGGCTCTTCCTCTGACAGAGCTTCCGGATGAGAGAATGATCTTTACCCTGGGTATGTACGGGGAAGGAGACTTCTATACCATGAAAGGGGTAGTAGAAGAATTCCTGGATAAGATCGGCATGAGAAGCAAAGAAGATTATGACCCGAATTCCGGAAAGACTTATCTCCATCCGGGACGCCAGGCAAATATCGTTTACGAAGGAACTGTGATCGGTTATCTGGGAGAGGTGCATCCTACAGTAGCTGCTTCCTATGGAATCGGCGACCGGGCGTATGTGGCTGTTCTGGATATGCCTTCTATCATGAAATTTGCTACCTTCGACAGAAAATACGAAGGAATCGCAAAATTCCCTGCAGTAAGCCGTGATATCAGTATGGTGGTTCCGAAAGATATCCTGGCAGGACAGATTGAGCACATCATTGCCCAGAGAGGGGGCAAGATCCTGGAAAGCTATGAGCTGTTCGATATCTATGAAGGCAGCCAGATCCAGGAAGGCTATAAGTCCATGGCTTACTCTGTAACCTTCCGCGCAAAAGACAGGACACTGGAAGACGCGGATGTAAATGCAGCAATGAAGAAGATCTTAAACGGTCTGGAAGGACTGGGAATCGAGCTGAGAAAATGATACTTTATATTGTCAGACATGGTCAGACTAAGTGGAATGTCCAGAAAAGGCTCCAGGGAGCCTCGGACACAGATCTGAATGAAAACGGGATCGCCCTGGCCAAAGTCACAGGAGAGGCACTGAAAGAGGTGCCTTTCTCCTGTTGCTTTACCAGCCCCTTAAAAAGAGCCAGGGAAACAGCGGAACTGGTACTGGGAGAAAGAAAAAATATTGTACCTGTTTATCCTGACGACAGGATCCGGGAGATTTCCTTTGGCGTGTGGGAAGGCCAGGATTCTACCCTTCTTCCCCAGGAAATGCTGGATAATTTCTTCCATCATCCGGAAAAATATCAGCCGCCCCAGGGAGGGGAAGAGCTGTCTCACATCCTGGAGAGGACCAGGGATTTCTGGAAGGACATTACTTCCCGGGAAGAACTTCAGGACAAGACTGTGCTGATCGCCTCCCACGGCTGCTGTATCCGGGCATTGCTCCACAATGTATATGAGGACGCGGGCCTGGAAAACTACTGGCATGGGAAAGTGCCGCCAAACTGCTGTGTGAATGTGGTGGAAGTCAGAGATGGAAAGGCAGTGCTTTTAGAGGAAGATAAGATTTATTATTAAAAAGGAACAGATTATGAAAACATCAGATTTTTATTATGACCTGCCGGAAGAGCTGATCGCCCAGGATCCTCTTGCGGACAGGTCTTCTTCCAGGCTCATGCACCTGGATAAGAAAACAGGAGAGATCACTCATACAGATTTTAAACATGTGATCGATTACCTGAACCCCGGGGACTGCCTGGTGATCAATGATACAAAGGTGATCCCTGCCCGGCTTTATGGAAGCAAGATCGGCACAGACGCGGCAATAGAGATCCTGCTTTTAAAAAGAAAGGGAGATAATGTCTGGGAGACTCTGGTTAAACCGGGGAAAAAGGCAAAAGTAGGAACCAGGATCAGCTTCGGCGATGGCCTTCTGGTGGGGGAGGTTATCGATATCGTAGAGGAAGGAAACCGGCTGATCCGGTTTGAATATGAGGGGATTTTCGAGGAGATCCTGGATAAACTGGGAGAAATGCCTCTGCCTCCTTATATTACCCACAAACTTCAGGACAAAAACCGGTATCAGACCGTTTACGCCAAACATGAGGGCAGTGCGGCAGCTCCTACAGCCGGCCTTCATTTTACAAAGGAGCTTCTTCACCAGATAGAGGAAAAAGGGGTGAAGATCGCTCATGTAACCCTTCATGTAGGACTGGGAACTTTCCGCCCGGTAAAGGTGGATGATGTAGAAAATCATCATATGCATTCAGAGTTCTATGTGGTAGAAGAAGATCAGGCAAAACTGATCAATGATACAAAAAAGGCAGGAAACCGGGTGATTTCTGTTGGAACAACAAGCTGCAGGACCCTGGAGTCTGCCACAGATGAAAATGGTATCCTCCAGGCAAAAAGCGGCTGGACAGAGATCTTTATCTATCCTGGCTATCAGTTTAAAATGATCGACGCTCTGATCACCAACTTCCATCTGCCGGAATCCACTCTTTTAATGCTGGTGTCAGCGCTGGCAGGGAAGGAGCATATCCTGGCGGCTTATAAAGAGGCTGTGAAGGAGAGATACAGGTTCTTTAGCTTTGGAGATGCTATGATCATTGAATGATATTGTTTATCCTATTGCTTAAATTAGGAATAGAAAACCCCAGTGCTGCAACACTGGGGTTTTTGTCGTAGCCAAACTCCATGGACTACTCACTTCACTTTGCCTACAGGCATTATAGCATATGCGGATTTTCTTTTCCATATGCAAATTTGGTATTAACGGATCCTGACAGCTCTGCGGTAGATAAATACAGAAATCACCCCGGTAACTACCTCTGCGATCCAGAATGCATTCCAGACCCCGGCAGGCCCCAGGACTTTGCTGAGGAGAAAAGCCGCGGGAATAATGATCACTACATAGCGGAGCAGAGATATGATAAGGGAAGGAGTGCCTTTTCCCAGTCCTTCCAGTGCACCGCAGGAGGTAATAGATAAGGTAGATACCAGGAAGCCAGCACTGATGATCCTCAGAGCCAGGCTTCCGGCCTGGATGGTCTGGGGATTTTCTGTAAACAGTCCTATAAGCTGTCCGGGGATCAGCAGACAGATAATTGTTCCCAGGATCATGATACAACTGTCGATAGCCAGGGTAGTGAGATAGATTTTATTTACCCGGCGGTATTCCTTTGCCCCATAATTGTATCCTACTAAAGGCCGGATACCCTGGATGATCCCGTTGGCAGGGAGATACAGGAAAGTTTGCAGCTTGTAGTAGATTCCCAGGATTGTTACATAAATCTGGGAAAAAGAAGCCAGGATCACGTTCAGGGAAGCGATCAGCAGGGAGGGCAGGGCAATGTTTAAAGAGGCAGGTATACCTATGGAATACAGTCTGGTGATAAGCCCTTTTTCTTTTACCAGATGTTTCTTTCCAATCTGAAGGGGAAGCACCCCTGAAAAATAGACACCCAGATAGATCACAAGGGAAACTACCTGTCCCAGCCCTGTAGCCAGCGCAGCTCCTTCAATGCCCATTTCCGGACATGGGCCCAAACCGAAGATCATGATAGGGTCCAGGATGATATTGGTGATACATCCGGCCATAAGGCTGACCATACTGACAGTCATCTGTCCGGTGGACTGGAAGATTTTTTCAAAGGAAATTCCCAGAGTGATCACCGGTGAAAATGCAAATACGATCACTGAATAACGCATACCAAGATCAGACAGGGAAGCCTGGGAAGTAAACATACGGAGGAAAGCAGGCATAACTGCAATACAGATCACAGCCAGCAGCAGTCCATGGATCAGGGCAAGAAACAGTCCCCAGGTAGCTGCACGGTTTGCTTTTTCCTTTTTAGAAGCTCCCAGGTAATAGGCGATCACAGCGTTGATCCCCACGCCGAAACCGATGGCTATGGCGTTGATAAAATTCTGGACCGGGTAGACCAGGGACAGAGCCGTCATTGCGTCTTCGCTGATCTTTGCTACGAAAAAGCTGTCTACGATATTATACAGAGAATTTACCAGCATGGAGATCATCATAGGAAGTCCCATAGACATGATCAGTGGAAATATGGGCTTTTCTTTCATAAAAGTTTCATTCATTTATCAATCACTCCTTTTATCATGGTATTTGCCGACGGCTTACGGGCAAAAGAAAAGCCACATAATCACCGGCAGTGATTATGTGGCGAAAAGTGGGCTGTGCCCAGAAAAATCCACATGAAGTTTTAGCGGTAACATTATAGGCAGAAGAGCAGGAGATTGTCAAGAGATTATTTAGTAAGAAAATACGTTGAACTGTGAAAGAATTCGTTTTATAATCAAAGAGATTGAAAAAACAGAAGGCCAGACAAGGAGTAAAGGTATGAAAGTCGTGATCGCGATTGATTCGTTTAAGGGAAGTCTGTCTTCTCTGGAAGCAGGGGAAGCAGCAAAAAGAGGAATATTAAAGAGCAATCCTCAGGCACAGGTGGAGATCAGACCTCTGGCAGATGGAGGGGAAGGAACTGTAGAAGCCCTGGTCCAGGGAATGGGAGGCCGGACATGTAAAGTAACGGTTACCGGTCCTCTGGGAAAACCGGTAGAGGCTGAATACGGGATCGTAGGAGATAATACAGCGGTGATCGAAATGTCCGCAGCGGCAGGGATCACATTGGTTCCTGATAAAATGAGAAATCCTCTCTACACCACAACATACGGGGTGGGTGAGATGATAAAGGATGCCATTGAGAAAGGCTGCAGAAGATTCCTGATGGGGATCGGAGGAAGCGCTACTAACGACGGAGGTATCGGTATGCTCCAGGCCTTAGGTTATGAGTTCCTGGATCCGGAAGGGAAAGAAGTGCCCCTGGGAGCCAGAGGAATGGAACATCTGGCGGCTATCAAGGGGGAAAAGGTAGTTCCTCAGCTGAAGGACTGTGAGTTCCGTGTGGCCTGCGATGTGGTAAATCCACTGTGCGGCCCTCAGGGCAGCAGCGCTATTTATGGCCCTCAGAAAGGGGCGGATGCCCAGATGATTCAACAGATGGATAAATGGCTGGGAGCCTATGCAAAGCTGGCGGCTGAGACCTTTCCAAAGGCAGATCCGGAAACACCGGGAACCGGAGCGGCAGGCGGCCTGGGATTTGCTTTCCTGACCTTTACCAACAGTGTGCTGGAATCCGGGATCCAGATTATTCTGGAGGAAACCAGACTGGAGGATTATGTAAAAGATGCAGATGTGGTAGTTACGGGAGAAGGACGTCTGGACGGGCAGACTGCCATGGGAAAAGCTCCTGTAGGAGTAGCCAGCCTGGCAAAGAAATATGGAAAGACTGTAGTTGCCTTTGCGGGAAGTGTGACCAGAGACGCGGTAAAGTGCAATGAAAAAGGAATTGATGCTTTCTTTCCGGTTATCCGGGGTATTTCCACTCTGGAAGAAGCTATGGATCCAAAGACTGCAGGGCAGAACCTGGCAGATACAGCGGAACAGGTATTCCGTCTGATCAATCTGAAGTCTGTGTAATCTGCATGAAAAGCAGAAAGCAGGATTTTCCCGGCATAGGATCGTTGGAATAGACAGAAAAGATAAAGGGGAAAAGGAGAAGATCATGGCAATAGAAAACATAACGGAAGGCTGGAGCAGGAAAATTTATCTGGAGCTGACGCCTCCAAGTCCGGAGGATAATGTTTCTGATCAGGAGCGGATCAGGAGAGCTTTGAGAGAGGAATATGGGGAAGTAGGCTGCAGCCTTCAGGTTTTAAGAAAACTCTATCCTCTCTGCTCTCAGGCTGACTGGAAGATCACAGTGCTCCTTGTATGGAACGGGAAAAGCTGGGAGCTGACAGATATAGAACCGGGAAATACTACAGGAGAACATTATGGGATCTGCGTGGATCTCGGGAGCACCACTTTAGCCGGAGAGCTGGTGGATATGAATACAGGAAAGGTTCTCTGTCAGAAGTCGGTGTTTAATCATCAGATCGCCTATGGAGAGGATATTCTCACAAGGATCTTTTACGGGAAAGATGATCCTAAAAAGCTGGAAGAGATCAGACAGGCTACGGTTGACAGCTTTCTGGAACTGTTTGAAAAAATGGAACAGGATACAGGAATTTCAGGGAAGCAGTGCGCTTCTATGGTCATAGCGGGAAATACCACCATGATACATTTTCTCTTTGGCCTGGACGCTTTCTGCGTGTTTTCCTCTCCCTATGCGGTGCGTACTCTGAAGCCGGACTGCTACAGGGCAAAGGATATGGGATTCCCTTTGAAAGGATATGTCTACTGTTACCCGGGACAGGCCAACTATCTGGGCGGAGATATTTTAAGCGGTATCGCAGAAACGGAGATATATAAACAGGAGGAACTTTCCGTCTTCCTGGATATCGGAACGAACGGAGAACTGGTTATCGGAAATAAAGATTTTCTGGTAGCCGGTGCCGGCGCTGCAGGACCGGCTCTGGAAGGCGGTGTGGTGAAAACCGGTATGCGGGCAGAACCTGGCGCTGTAGATCGGGTACATATAGAAAATGGTCAGGTAAACATCCATGTGATCGGCGAAACTGAGGCAAAAGGAATCTGCGGTTCTGGCATTGTAGATCTGCTTGCGGAGATGTTTCTCAATGGCTGGATCGATGTAAGAGGCCGTTATGTGGAGGAAGCTTCTGAAAAGATCCGGGAAGTGGATGGAGAATTGGCCGCGGAATATGCCCCCGGACTCTTTTTCTTCCAGAAGGATATAGAAGAGTTCCTGAAAACAAAAGCAGCGGCTGGCACTATGGTAGAATATATGATGGGAGAAGTGGGCCTGGAAATGAAGGATATTGGCCGCTTTTATGTGGCAGGAGCCTTCGGAACCCATATTTCCAAAGAGGCAGGAGTTACAGTGGGACTGTATCCGGATATACCGAGAGACAAGATTATTCTTCCGGGGAACAGCTCTCTGTCCGGAGCCAGGAAAATGCTCCTGAACAGGAAATTAAAAGAAGAGATAGAAGAGGTTCTTGATAAGATGACCTATATCCAGTTTGGAGCCGTGGATAACTTTCTCCATATCATGGTAGCGGCGGAAGCCATTCCTCATACGGATATCCGCAGATACCCTTCAGTGGAAAAAGAACTGAAAAAAAGAGGACTGCTGTAACAGGGAAGATCCGGAAAAATCCGGGAAATCTTTTCGGGGACAGCAGTCCTCTTTTTTAATATTGGAGCCTTTTTTAAGGCTGGAGACTCTGAAGATCTTCGTAAAATCCGGGATAAGAAATATTTACACAATCTGCCCGGGTGATCTCTGTCTCGCCATCAGCAGCCAGACCGGCCACGGCAAAGGACATGGCGATCCGATGATCCAGATGACTGTCCAGACTGGCACCGTGAAGAGGAGCTCCTCCCCGAATGATCATGCCGTCTTCTGTAGGAGTTACATCTGCTCCCATAGCCTGGAGATGATGGACCATAATATCCAGACGATTTGATTCTTTTACTTTTAATTCCTGGGCGTCCCGGATCACTGTAGTACCCTCTGCAAAGGCAGCCATTACAGCTATAACAGGAAGTTCATCTATGAGAGCAGGGATCAGCTCTCCCTGGATCTGGGTGCCTTTTAAGGAGCTGAATCTTACCAGAATGTCTGCGGCAGGTTCCTGACAGTGTTCTCTTGGATCCAGGAGCTGG
>ERZ1643246.1688-NODE-1688-length-23233-cov-7.456856_pt1 | contig 23233 bp, 31 predicted proteins | sample MGYA00579265_ERZ1643246 | MGnify/ENA primary metagenome ERZ1643246 (study PRJEB29033, sample SAMEA4952261) | chicken gut metagenome | biome: Broiler Chicken; feature: Gastrointestinal Tract; material: Caecum | place: Ireland | collected 2018 | study: Broiler...
ATATAGTTGTCATAAGCAATAATAAACCAAATACTGTTATATATCCTGCTCCAACTAAAATAGAACTCATCATTTTCCCACTTACAATACTTTCATTTCTTGATTTTGGTTTTTCTTTCATGTATTTTTCTTTTGGTGCTTCTCCACCAAGCATTAAAGCTGCTAAAGTATCCATTAATAAGTTAATATATAAAATTTGAATTATTGTTAATGGTGTTCCCAAATTTAATAATGGTGCTAAGAATGATATTGCTACTGCGGCAACATTTATTGTTAATTGGAACATAATAAACATTCTAATATTATTGTAGATTGTTCTCCCAAATAAAATAGCTTTTTCTATTGAATTAAAGTTGTCATCTAATATAACTATGTCTCCTGCCTCTTTTGCTACTTCTGTACCTGAACCCATTGCAAAACCAACATCAGCTTTTTTCAATGCTGGACTATCATTTACACCATCCCCAGTCATACCAACAACTAAGTTTAGTTCTTGTGCTAGTTTTACTAATCTTGATTTGTCACTAGGCAATGCCCTTGCGACAACTCTTAGTTTAGGAATGATATTTTTTACTTCTGTGTCAGACATTTCTTGTAATTCTGCACTTGTTAAAACTAAGTCATTTTCATTTGTCATTATTCCTGCATCTTTAGCAATGGCGACAGCAGTATCTTTAATATCACCAGTAATCATTACAACTTGCACACCAGCACTATGTACTTCTTTTATGGCTGTAATTGCCTCTGGTCTAACTTCATCTCTTATTGCAACAAGACCAACTAATGTCATATCTCTTAACTCTATATTATTATTTTCTATCTTGTCATTTGAAATAGCAAATGCCAACATTCTCATTGACTTTTTAGCTCTTTCTGTAATTGCATTTCCTAATTCTGCAATATTTTTAAATTCTTTTCTTTCTCCATTTTTGTCAAAATAATGACTACATTTATCTATAATTTTTTCTGGAGCACCTTTTATTAATGTTATATATCCTTCTCCTTCTGGTTGCTTTTTAAATCTAACTGTTGTAGCAGAATATTTATTTATACTATTAAATGGAATTTGAGAAGAGGTTTCTATTGTAGTGTCTTTTTCAATATCATTTCCTAGAAATCCAAACAAAGCTCTTTCTGTTCCGTTTCCACCAACAATATTTATTTCACCATTTGCTTTATTTGCAATAGCACTTGTATTTTCTACAATTCCATTTTTTAATAATACTTTTAAGGAATTTGGTACTTCATTATAATCATTATATCCGTTTGTATCTCCATCTAAAAATTCAACAACTTCAAGTTTTCCTTTAGTAATTGTTCCTGTTTTATCACTAAATAATATATTTAATGAACCAGCGGTCTCTATTCCATTGATTTTCTTTACTAGAACATTACTCTTTAACATTTTTTTCATATTTAATCCAGAAACCAATGCTATCATTAAAGGTAAACCTTCTGGAACTGCCATAACAATTATAATAACTGCTAATATTACTGCATCAACTAAATCTTGTACTGGTTGTTGCCAACTTGTAAAATAAGCTCCATATCCACCATTATGTATTTGCATAAACATATATGCTACTGCTATTAATACAGCTCCTATGTATCCAAATTTACTAATTTGATTTGCAAGTTTTGTAAGTTTTACTTTTAAAGGTGTCTCCCTTTCTGTTGTTTCTTGAATTTCTTGTGCTAATTCACCAAGGACTGTATTATCTCCAACTTTACAAACTTTAATAATACATTCTCCTTCAGTTACTATTGTTCCACGGAAGACTCTATCTGAAGATAATAAATCATCTTCTTTTCCATATTCTAATTCACTATTTGGAGTAGTTTTCGTTGCTTCTTCAGACTCTCCATTTAATGCGGACTGGTCAACTTTTATTTCTCCATTAACCATAACTCCATCTGCTGGAACTTTGTCTCCCGCTTGAAGTAGAATATAATCTCCAACTACAACATCATCTATTGAAGTTTCCTGAACTTTTCCATCTCTAATTACTTTACATTTTATTTTGTCTGCTTCCGCCTGAAGTTTTGCAAAAGCTTTTTCATTACTATACTCTGAAAATGTAGATACAAATGTAGCCAATAATACTGCTACAAAAATTCCTACTGCTTCATACCATTCAGCATTTCCTGTAAATACAAATATAAGGTTTATTACTAGTGCAACCAATAATATCTTAATTATTGGGTCATTAAATGCCTCAAAATATTTTTTCCAAAAGCCATCTTGTTTTTTTTCTGTTAATCTATTACTACCATACTTATTTCTTTGTTCTTCTACTTTTGAAGAACTTAATGTAAAATTTTTATAAATTTCCATTGACTTTCTCCTTTTTTTTTCTAAAAATCTTTATCCTCATCTTCATCTTCGTCATCTGAATAATCATCAAAATCTTCATTAAGAAAGTCAGTAAGTCTTTCTAATTTTTCCAATGTTTCATCATCTACAATCCCATCAAGAAAACTTACAAGCCCTTCCATTTTTGAAAAAGTGTGATGAGCTGAATAGAATGTTCCATCCCAACTAATTCTTAACTCCAATTTCATTTCTGTTTCAGGGATACTAGAGGTTACTTTTTTCATTATTTTTTCTACATCCTCAGAAAGACTCTCATATTCTTCATCTGTTAGTGCCTCAAAAGCTTCCTCTCCAACAGATTGCTTTATAATTTCCCTTTTATACTCTTCTGAGGAATTTAAGTTTTCTAACCCCTCAAAAACTATAGTATTTTTATTTTCTACATTAATAAATTGAGCTTCAAAGCCAAGTTTTTGATAATATCTTGCTATTATCTTTTGAGTAATAGGGTCTAAAGATAGAAAACCTACTATAACCTCATCTTGTCCTAAAGCAACTGAGTTCATTAGTTGTTTAACAATTAACTTATTAAGATTACTTTTTTCAAAATCTTCTATAGAACTATAATGTAAATTTGAAATATTTGATTTCACTTGTTTTGAAAACTTTCTAATTTCATCTATATTTAATTTAATTTCCTTCATCTTTCTCTCCTATTTTAATTATTTAATAATTTATTTTTTAACTCATCTTCAAGTCGTACAAGTTCTTGTTTTCCTTGTTCTCTTTTTTCTTGTCCTTGTTTTTGGATTTCAATAACACTATCAATAGTAGAAATAAGATTATTATTTACCTCTACTAGAGTATCTACATCAACAACACTTCTTTCACTTTCTTTTGCAATTTCAATAGTCCCTTGTTTTAACATTTCACTATTTTTTCTTAACATTTCATTTGTTACATCAGAAACTGCTTTTTGAGCTTCAAGTGCTTGTTGGGCATTATTTAAACCTAATGCTATAACAAATTGAGATTTCCATAAAGGAATTGCTGTAAAAATTGAGCTTTCTATTTTGTCTGCTAATTGCATGTCATTGTTTTGAATTAGTCTTATTTGTGGTGCTGTTTGAACTGCTATTGTTTTTGTAATTTTTAAATCATATATCCTTTTTTCAAACCTATTAATAGCACTTTGCATATCATTTACTGCTTGAACATCCATTTGTTCTCCTGTTTTTTGTGCCTTTTCTTGAAGTTGTGGAAGTATTTCATTTTTTAATTCTTCTAGTTTTTTGTCTCCTGCAATAATATAAAGACATACTTCCTTATAATGTTCCCAATTCTCTTTGTAAAGTTTATCAAACATTTCAATATCTTTCATCATTTGGGTCTTATGGGTAACAAGTTGTTTTTCTACATTTGAAATAACTTTATCTAAACTCGAATATTTGTTCTTAATATTCTCAATTTTCTTTCTTGCACTTTGAAATAGTCCAAAAAAGCCACCTTTCCCTTCAAGATTGGCATCAAATCCTTTTAATTTCCCTGACAAGTTAATTAACAAATCTCCAACCTCTCCGCTATCTTTAGTCATTGTTGATTTTAGGATATTTTCTGAAAATCCTGCAATCTTGTTTTGTGACTCTGCCCCAAATTTCATTAAAGAAGTATTGTTTGTTATGTCAATAGACTTCATATAATTGTCAACAATTGTTCTTTCTTGTGGTTTTAGTGCAACATAATTTAGGTCTTTACTTTCATCAATTTCCATTAATTGATTTTTCTCCATTAATCTCTCCCTCCCTTGTTTTTTGCCATTATATCACAACTTTTAAATAAAGTCAATAAAATCTTGACAAAATTTTACTTTCTGTCAAGATTTTGACAACTCAAGAAAAATCATAATCTAAAGCCTTCCTGTTTATATTAATTAGCCAATCATTTATTTTGTTATAGTCACAATGCTCTGGCAAATCACTTGTTACATATAGTTCTTCAACTTCTGCTTCTAATTTATCAATTATTTCAAATAATTCTTCAAGTGTATATTTCCCATTTCTAATTTCTAAAAGCCACTCTCTGTCTGGTCTATATGTTTGATAATCATGAGTTTTAAGAATTTCTATAACACTTGTAAGTAAACGAACTGCATGCATCCCGAAATTTGCTGTCATACCCATATTTCTCAACTAAATCTTGTCTTCCAGTTCCATTACCTTTCCTTATAATAAGTTTATGTTTTTGTGAATGAGCATATCCACAGAACTTGTGCTTTAATGCCTTGCTTAAAAATTCTTTTCTAATTTTTCTTAATTCTTTTCCAAATTCATCTATGTAAATTATATCCTCATCTCTACAAAATAATATATCTAAATTGTTGGGTACTCCATTTAAAGCATCTCTAACGAACTTATTTATGTGAGTAACAGTAACATCTACGTCTCCTGCCTTATTTTTAGTAAAATTTTTACCACCACTAGTATTATATTCATTTATAGATTTCAATCCCAAATAATATTCTGGTGGTGGTATGCATACTCCTCTATAATCCTCATCACTTTCTGGAGTATTCGTTCCATAAGCATGGCTTCCAGTTCTTGTTAGTAAAATAGTCCTATTTTTTAACCAACTCATATTATCTGGAAGCTCATGTTTTAAAATTTCATAATTTATATATCCCATATTCCTACTCCTATACTAACTTACTTAAATATTCTTTTACTGTATTTCTTGTTGGTTTTAGTTTTATTCCATTCTTTTTTGTGAAATAATATATCTTTTGGACTGATACCCCTAAAGCTTGAGCTACTTCTGTTGTTGTCCAGTCTGTATGCTCTCTAATAAATTTTTCTTCTTTGTCTGTTATTTTACTATTTTTTTCTTTTCTCATTTAATCACATCCTTCCAATAGATATTATATCACAACATTTTAAATAAGTCAATAGTTTATTTAATCTTTTTCATTAATCTTTGAAATTTCGATTCTATCTGTAAATTTGGGTATATCTCTTCAAGCTTTTCTAATTCATCTACAGTTTTAAAATAATCTCCTTTTTCATATATTTCGAAAACCTTATCTATTTGTTCTTTAACTGCCTCAATATTATAATCCCCTCTACCAAGGACTTGTATATCAGATAAAAATTCTACAGCATCATCTACATAACCTCTCCAAGTAATATACCCCAGTATCGTTCCAATTATGTATCCAATTAAAAATACAATAATGCAACCAACAATAATTCTTATTTTATATTTCTTTATTTCTTCTGTAAATGTCATTTTTATTCCACCTTTACTTTGCACTCATGTCAGCTTCTTGAAGTAAAGTTAACAATTTATATTTTTCTTCTCCAATCCTGTTCTGTAATTTTCTTTTGTATTTTTCACTTTCTGGATTAGAATACAATTTCATATGAAGTTGTATCATATCTGCTACACTTAAAATAAAGTCATTCTCTTCTGTTTCATCTTTCCATAAATCTAAAAACAAACTATCATAAGCCCCAACATTTTCATGTCCATAATAATGACAAATGTCAGTTTTTTCTCCTTTCATATTTATAAATGTAGCGGTTTTCTCTTTCCCAATATCGTGAAACATAGCTGAAGTTAAAAGAACTGCTCTTTGATGGTCTGTAATCCAAGTTTCTCTTTTACAAATTTTTTTCGCAATTTCATAGGCTTTCATACAATGGTCACCAATAGTTAGAGTATGATGAGGGTTATTTTGAGAAATCTCTTTTAGTCTTTTAAATAGCTCTGACGCATTATAGCAACCTTTTGCACCATTACTATAACACAAATAAATTCCATCCCAACCTTCACGGTCTGTTGGTATATTAAAAGTTTTATACATTCTTTTAATTACTTCTTCACCAACAGTCCTGTTTCTTTGTTTATCTCTTTCTAAACAAATTTCATAAGGTGTAGCAATAATATAACATTCTTTTTTACAAGGAATATTTTTAAGTTCTTGTAAGAAAGCCCTTCTATATTTTTCATGTATATTGGTAGCATCATATACACAACTATTACCATTTTTAAGGTCTTCTTTTATTCTGGTATGTAATGTTTCAAAAACAAGGTTATTATTATCTTGATTATTAATATCGTTAAATAATTCCTGTCTAATACTATCAGAAGAATGAATATATTTAATATTTATACCTTGCTTACATAAAACATCTTCTATAAAACTAGATTTTCCAGACCCTGGTAGACCTACCACCATACAAAATCTTGGTATTTTTTTCATATCTTACTCCTTATCTAAAATTATTGAACTTCTTTTTTCTTTTTTATTTTTAAATATAAATCCATTTCATCTTTTCTTCTATATAAGCCACTAAATTCTCCATATAATTGTAAATCCATATCACCTCTAAATTCAACTGCATCTTCAAATGAAGAAAATTTTTTTACTATTCCTTTATGCCCCTTTTTGTATATCTTTGCCACCCATTTTTTGAAACGTTCACTCCAATATACTCCTGTAAAACCACTTTTGTTATTTGCTTTCCTTTTTATATTTATATTATTTTCTCTTTTGTCACACAATCTTAAATTTTTTTTTCTATTGTCCAATATGTCTCCATTTTTGTGGTCAACAAGAATATATCTTGCATCTTCTCCATTTACCCCCATAATTACTCTGGATAGCCAAATAATATTATTCGTACAATCCTTTGAGTTTGCAATAACTCTTTGACTTGTTTTGTCAATTCTCCAACAATATTTTTCTACTTTTTCTATATCTTCAGTATCAATAATAACAATTCCATTTTTTAATGTAGTATAAGCAACATCTCCATTAGCTATCCATATGTTTTTCTTACTATTACTTTTCCCTACTCTATGTCCTTGTGCTTTTCTTGTACATTTTGGACACATTGTAGTATGACCACTCTTAAAATTTTTTAACATTGCCGTATGAATAACACCACAGTCACATTTAAAATCAATAAAAATAACACTATCTCCAGTTTTTTCCTTATATTCTTTTTTCTTTTCAATATTTTCTCTTAAAACAACCACATTTCCAAAACGTTTTCCAAGATATTCTTTTAATGGTTTTCTTATATTTCCGATAACAAATCATCTCCCATATTCATATATATATCATTAAGATTTTCTTGAGCTATTCCAGAAAGTATTTTGAAAAACCAACCGTTTCTGTTTATAAGCTGTAAACTTCACTTTATTTTCAATTCTTACAACAATACCTTCACTTACATGAGTTTTCCCAATAGGGTCAGGAATATCTAACCATTTATCTACTCTTTCAAGTAAGTCTTCTTGTGTTGTAAACATAAACTTTTCTAATAATGGAACTACCTTTATTCCAATTTGTTCACAATATACTTTCATTGTTTCATAAGGAACTTCAAATACCAAGTCATCTGGTGTTGTTAATGTCATTCTATAAACGTACATTTCACTTTCCCCTGGGGTACAACCATAAGTAAACTTTGTGGTCTTTCCATAAACCTTTTCAAATTCCTTATCTTTCACCTTTTTATTATTACATTCTGGCATTATTAAAGTATTTTCATCTACATAACCAACAATTTCATAATATAAAGTAATTCCTTTATATAATTTATCATTTAATAAATCATGATATTTTTTCCTAAATTCGTTTGTTCCATAAAATCCGCCATCAAAACCATCTAATACAACCCTACGAGTTCCACTTACTTCATCATATTCTTGAATTCCAAGTTTTCTTTTTATTTTTCCAAAGAAAGAATTATCATCTTTTAATACTAAAGCAGTACGACCACTTGTGCCATGAAGTTTTAATGTAATCTCGCAATAATCCCCTTCTTGAAATTGGTCTAAGTTATACATCAATTGTTCTGTGTCTACATGTTCTTGAAATTGTAAATGTTCTATAACCTTTTTCCTTTTTAATTTCTTTATTTTTTGTTGTGGTTGTCTTACTTTTGTTCTAGGAATATATTTTTCACAGATAGTATATCCACCTAAAGTTGTTATTCTGTCTCCTTCTTGTAATTTATATATATCTGTAAAATCTTTTAATGATTCTATTGGTACAAATAACCCGTCTGACTTCTCTCCTCTAAGATTTATAGCTTTAATATTTCTCTTCTCTGGGTCTAAATAGCCACCAATTTCATTACCATTTTCATCTTTTTTTCTTAAAAGATTATTCTTTTCAGCAAATTCTTTTCCTAATTTTAAATCGACTGGGAAATAAACTCCTAAGTCTCCCACTTTAGTATCTAATCCAACGATTACATTGCTTCCAAAAATTGTAGTACATTGTAATCTGTCAGCATTAGAATGTTTATGTACTTCTTTAATTCTAACAATATATCCTTCGTGCATTTTTATTCCTCTTTCTAAAATTTTTCATTTAATTCGTTTTCTAATTGGACTTCTAATTGTTCTTTTTGCCAAGTAAATTCATTAATAAAATATTGAATTCCATCTAAAATTTGCTCAAGAACAGCAATATCTCCTTTCCCATTAGAAACCTTTGGATATGTCTTAATCGCTTCTTCAATTTCGGAATAGGCATTTTCTAAGTCAGATATTTTGTCTTCTAATTCTTCGATTTCCATGTTATCCTCCTTCCTTAAATCCACCATTCCAAAGATTCTTGTTTCATTATTTCAAAAGCTCTTTGAACATACCTTTTTGCAATTTCTATATCTGGTTCCTGCATCGCTAGAAATAAATTCTTCTTTACTTCTTCCATCTGTAAGCAATATGAAAAGCCTTCTTGATAAACATCTACAAATTTTCCAATTTCTTTTTGTATATCTATCATCTGTTCAATATTTACTTTATATAACGATTCATACGAACCATCATCTAATTTCCAAAGAAAAGGTATCCAGTGGAAAATTTTTTTAATCTTACTAAAAACTGTCTCAACTTTTTCTATAATTTCCATAATTTCTCCCACTTTATATCTTAAAATTTTTTCTTCTTTTTTGTAATTCTTCTATATACATTTCAATTGCATATATATCATAAATACTAATTTCTCTAGGGTCTTGAACACCTTCAAACATTTCTTCACATAAATCTAAAATGCTATTTATTAGTGTCCAATTTTCGAGTAAGAAAAACATCTTCTTTTTTAAAATGTCATCTTGCTCAAGTGTTTCTACATCTTCAAACTTCTGCCATTTTACTTCTGGTAGAATAATATGTGTAGAAAATGACTTATCTTGTTTATTGTATTTTGGGTTACTTTTTATAATGTAATAGTTTTCATACGTTCTCTGCTCAAAGTCATCTCTACATATTGCATAATATAATGAATCAATTTCTCCTGCCCACTCTTGGTTGGCTATATGTTCTGTAAGTCTTCTTTTCAAATTGTTTGTTTTTCCAACATATAGAACATCACCATTTTTATCTAAAAGCTTATATATATAATTCATTTACATTACTCCATTTCTTTCTTCTGTTACCATTTCAATATAGTTTTTTTCAAGTTCTGCCTCAAACTCTTCTTGAAGTTTACTTTCTATATCTATTTCATTGTCAACTTGTTGTAGGTATTTTTTCATATTCCCACCTCCACTATAAATCTTTACAAGAATATATTACCACAAAAAAATATTTTTGTCAACTTGTTGACAAAACCTAGAAACAAAAAAAATAACAATAATAATATAAAGAACTGTAATTGAACTTTATATTATTATTGTTGTGAATCAAAATGAATACTTCTAAAAAATGAAACTTTTGTAATACTATTTTTCGACTATATATATATAATAACACATTATTTTCAGTTTGTCAACATCTAAAATAAACTTTCTTCATTTTTATCATTTCTTACTTGTTTAAATACTGGGAATCTCAAACTTGGCTTTCCTGTTTTATCTTTTGACTCTTCAAAATACTGAACTTCTACAATCTTTCCAAATATCTTTTCTGGGTGTTGCCAGAAATCGTTACGTTGGTCATTAGAAAATCCTGACCCAACTCCAACTTGACTACCTTTAAAATTAACAACAACTCCGCCTAAAGTTCCTTTAAGGTTTCCTTTCCCCTCAAATAAATCAACAACTCGCAAATCCACTGTTTGCATTTTTTTAACCTTTAGAATGTCGTTTGTTCTCTTTTTTTGATATGGAGCATCCACAAGATTTATCATTAAGCCCTCACCTTTAAGTTCCAATACAGTATCTAACATTTTATCTATAATACTACCATTATAAACCCCATCATATAATACTGGAACATATTTAATATGTTTACAATTTTCTGTTTTTACTATATTTTCTAACTCTTTCTTTCTATTCCTACAATTTTCATTCAAGTTTCCATTCATAAAATCACTAATATTTTTGACATAATCAAATACATTATATGACATATTAATTTTATTATTACTTTTTGTTCTCGCTGTCATTATTGTAGTAGAAAATAAATCTAAACTATTATCTATTGAGGCATCTGCCAACATTTCTCCATCATATACTCCATCTGGTAAACTCCTTAATTCCTGTTCAATCTCAATAAATCCTGTCATTTGTTGTCCACTTCTTGACAATAATTCAACATTATTTCCACTTTTTAAAGCCACACATCTTACACCATCAAGTTTTTGTGTAATAATAATCTCTGGCTTACTCATTTCAAGTTTGTCCATTTTTTCCCAATACTTCTCTGCAAGCATAATATCAAATTCAGGAATCAAATCTTCCCAAACTTTATTTATACTTTTTGCTGTCATCCCTATCTTTAAAGTTTGTGTTAAAATTTGTTCAACAATTTCAGGACATCCTTCATTATAATTTCTAATGTACCATTGAACATGTGCAATATCTTGGTCTGTTCCTGTATTATGGTCTTTCAAATAATTAAAAATATATGTTATAGAACTTTCTGGGTCAAGCAATAATCTATACTCAGTTGGAGCAATTTTTTTCTTAATTTTTTTATTAGACAACCCTGTTCTAAAATATGGATTATAAACAAAATAAAGTATTTCTTTTAAAAGTTCATCATTTTTATTTTGTTCTAATATTCCTTGTTTCTCATTATTAGAACTTGTATTTTTAATTTTTTCTAATATCTTGTACTGTTTTATCACTTGTTTTTCCTCCTTTTATTTTCTTATATGTATAAAATATAATACATCTTGTCAACATGTTGACAAACTGTTTAAAAAAATTAGATAGACAGGCTATCTATTTATAATTTCATAATAGTTTTACCACTACCATTTAAAATATAAACTCTTTGACCAATCTCAAAGATATAGCTTTTGCTAAATCCTTGCCCAAACAAACTAACAACAATAAAACTATGAGAAGTATCCCAAACCTCTTCCATAGTTTTAGGAATCTTGTTCGCTGGAATTCCTACACAATTGGTTTCAGATTTTATATATTTCAACCAATTTTTTGAATAGAAATCAATTCTTGCAAAGTCTTCTTGAGAGTTATTTTCACAAGTTGGTTTTACATCTTTCTCGAATTCTAATTCTATCTTTTTCTTATAATCTTCTGGAACATCTACATAAGCATAAGAAATGCTCTCTGCTTCCTCTAAAATCATTGTTCTACTTTTTGAAAATCCTTCATATTCTAATATCATACTATCTACCTACCCTTCATTTTTTCTATCTATCTACCTGTCTATCTATCATTTAATATATCATATATTTTTTTACTTGTCAAATAAAAAAAAGAAGGTCGCTAGGGCAACCCTTCTTTTTATATGCCTGTAAAATGTTGATAGCATTTTGCGAGCTGTCGAAGATGTTATCCTACAACAACTCCGACTTTTATTGTAATATGAACAAAGCTTTTTTACTACAATAAGTAGTATAACACATTATTTTTATTTTGTCAAGATATTTCCTAATTTTTTTCAACCTATTATTCTTCCACAACCTTTTGAATTTCTTTTTTTATTCTACATCTCCTTATTTGAATTGCTTGAACAGAATGTCCAATTTTCTTAGCTAGTTCTCTGTCAGTCCCATTAAAGCAGAATAACAGTTGTTCTTCTTCTTGTGTCCAATCATGCCTTTGACAACCTTCTCTTCCAATTTCATAATTTCTTTTTCTACATCTATTTTGATGAGCAATAAATTTCTTTTGGTCTTTATATGCTTTTCTATCTCTTGAGCTCATTTTTCACCTCTCAATCTTCAAAAACTTCAATAAATTCTGCTAAAAATTCTTCTGGGTCATACATTTCAACTGGCTCTCCTTCTTTCTTTACAAAAATATCTCCAAAATAGAAATCTTGACCGCTTATAATTCCTGCATATGTTCTTCCATTATTTTCTAACTCTGGAAAAATTTTATCTGAAATTTTTATTACCCCAGATTGAACTAAAACATTAAACCAATCTGGAAAATCTCCACTTCCATATTCAAATACTTCACATAAATCTGATTTTTTGACAAACATATAAAATTCTCCTCTCTACAATCGTTTTTAAGCCGTTTTTATTTTTCTACCCTAGTAACTTGTTTCCTAATACCATAAAATCAATTCTCGGCAAACGTCAGTTAAATCTGACGGTTTTAGAGGGTATTTTAGACTAACATAATAAAATTGTCATTTTATTTACCAAAATTTATAACTTATTGGTTAATATTTACTAAATTTTTTAATACAAATTGATAATTTTTTGGTTCTGGGTCTGGTAATAAATTTGAGTTTATCATTTTTTGAATTCTATTTCTCATTAAACCTCTATCTTTATATGTTTTTGCTTTTTCTATATCTGTAACATATCTTATTAAATAGTTTCCATTTTGTGATTTTTTAATATTTAGATACAAATCATTAAGTTTTATTACATAACCCAAATCATAATTTCCAGATTGTATCTTTTGATGTTTTATTTCTCTCTCTTTTTCAAGATAACATTTATCACAAACTACCATCCAATTTTCTGGGACATCTAAGCCACCTAGTCTTGCTGGTGTTTTTAATTCCTTTAACATTAATACTTCTTGACCATCTATTTCTGCATACAAATTTAATACAAATTTTCCACTACTTGTTTGTTCTAATGCGAAGAAATCTGCTCTTTTTCCACAACATTCACATGTATAATCTTTTAAGAAAAATGCTTGAAGTTTTTTTGAATTAGTTTTTATTGCTTCTCCATTTATCATTACAAAATTTTGAGCATCTTCCTTTTTCATCTTTAAAATACAATCCTTCTTTAGTAATTTTTCTATATTAGAAATCTTATGTTTGCTTTTCCTTTTAAAATCATATTGAAATTCCATAATTTCCTCCTTTTAAATTTTTCCTCCTCGATTTAAGATTGCAAGTTGTCCTCGAGTAATTAATTCTAAATTTGATATATCTAAATTATTAGGGTCACCATCTATACAATGTACTACATAACCTTTTGGAATATCTTGTTGATGAAAATACTCCCAAATAAATCTTTTATATAAATTATTTGGTTTCCTATTTCCTTTCCAATCTATATTTATATAGTATTCATACTCTATCTTACCTTTATTCTTTCCAGTTCTATGTATGTGTTTCCTTCTTTTTACAGTTCCTTTTTTATAAGCGTTGTGTGGTAAATATCTACCTTCTATATAAGATAAGACTGATTTGCAATCCTGATTTTGAATTTGGGTTTTACTAACTTTTTTAATTTGCTCCTCGGTTAGCCACTCCTTTTGTGGTTTCCCTTTATTAAATGTTTTGTGTCCTTTTTTAAATGAATTTTTTAAAAAGCCCTTTGAAGCCAATAATTTCATATATTCACTATAACATTTTTCACTACAAGTTTTCTTTTTTTTATTAGTTTTTGGCGGGGAAAATTCATTTCCACATATTATACATTTATTCACTTTTTTCTCCTCTTTTTATTACTCTTAAACAATATCCATTGTTATAGAATTCTTCAGAAATTATTTCTAAATATGTTTTGAATTCATTTTTAAATCGCTCTTTATGTTTTAATTTTTTATTTTTAGATAAATCTCTAAAAATAACAAAAGGACTAAATGAATCTTCTTTAGAAAGACGGTACTGATAGTACCCTATTAACTTTCCATCTTCATCTAAAAAAATACTTGTAGGTATTTTTAAAATTTGACACAACTTTTCAACATATCTCATTGTTACTCTTCTATGTCCATTCTCCCACATTCGAACTACACTATCAGATACTTCCATTTTTTCTGCAAGTTTTCTTTGAGTAAAACCCAAACTTTTTCTTGCATTCTTTATTTGTTCTCCTTGAAAAATTAAACCATATTTTTTCTCCATTATTATTTCCTCCCAATAAAAAATCTATCAACTTATACATATTATAACATAATTTTTTGTATAAGTCAATAGATTTTTTTAAATTTACATATAAACTTTTGGTGTTATCTCTACTGTTCTATCACCTACTGTTATTGGTGGATATGGATATGTAGGCATTGGGTGGTAAGGTGGGAGTGGATTCCAAGGAGTAATTTCTCCCCAATTTTTTCCTACAATATATCCTTGACTTCTTAAAAAACTTATCATTTCTTCAATACTATCAAATTCCAGTTTCATATTATCACCTACAAATCTATATCATTATCTTCAATATAATTAATTACTCCATCTAGGAAATCTATTACATCTTCTTTTGTTTCAAAGTAAGCATATCCTAATAGATTATCATTTATAAAATCTTTATACATCTCCTCCTCAGGATTTTGCTCATGTTCTGTGTTCATTTCAAGAAACTCTGTTACAGTTTTTATGCACTCTAACATTAAAGATACGTTTTCTTTTCCCTCTTTTTTAATTATATTTTTAATTTTTTCACGATATATATCTAAAGCATCATTACAGCTTTCACATACATATTCTCCAGTTTCTATTTTTCTAACATCCTTTGAAACTTTTCCACAACAAGTACATTTATGTTGTTGTTTTTTCCTTTGAAAAGCCTCAAATAAATCATCTATACTATTCACTTCATAAGTAGATATTTCTCCTTCTGGGTTATTAACCCTTACAACATTATCTTCTTGTGGTGGTCTTATCTTCTTTACACTTACGTCTATTTTTACAGACTGAACTCCTCTGTCATGTAAATTTTCTATCATTCTTGTAATTTCTTCTCGAATAATTCTTTCCCACTTATCCACTTTTCTATATACCTCCTTTTTATGCAGTTAAATCATCCCACATTTTATCTAATATTAAATTTACTAGACTATCTGAAGGAGATGTACCTTTAGCTTTTTCTATTTGTTCTTCCATAATTTCATTTAAGGCTTCTATTCCAAGTTCCCCTTTTTCTATTCTTTCTGAAAAATCCTTTCCCATTAGAATTTTTTTATAGAAATTTGTTGTTAAAACTTGCTTAAATGTTCCTCTTCTTATTCCTACATGTTTTCTTTTTAAACCTGGACAGTCGCTTTTAAATTCTTGAAATAGTTCTTCATCAGTTTGTCCTTCATCTTTTTTTACAAAAAAATCATTTTCAAAATCTTTTGGTTTGATTTTTCCATGTTTTAATACAACTAGAAACACTCTTTCATTTAACATATCTTCCTCAAACTCTGTTTTTATTATGTCATCTAGTGTTCTTTTACTTGTTTCTATCTTTGGTTGTAAAATCTCTTTTGCTTTTGGAAGGCTCTCTATAATTTCTTCTGAAAAATCAGATTCTCCTTCCCATTCCTTTATAGAAACTTTAGTAATACTTCTAATTTTAGTAAATGTTCTTTTAATATAAATATCTAGTTGTTTTCTTGCATCTACTTCATTGTCAGCACCATCAATTTTAGTTCCTTTTCTAAATCTCTCTGTCCCAAGTTTTATATTATATTCACAAAACCAAGATTTTACTGTAGCTTTCACTGTAGCAGCAACTTTCTCTTGTTTTGGCATTTGAGGAACTTTCATTATAGGAGTTTCTTCTATAATAGGAGCTTTAGCTTCTTTTATTGTAAACCCATAATATTCCTTTATTTTATTTATAGGAGTTAATTCTCCCATAAATTTTATTTTTTTATTATTTCCTCTATCATCTTGATAATTCAAATATCTTTCTATTAATTTTAAGATTTTTTTCTTATCTGTTGCTTTTTGAAGACTTTCGTCTTTTACTTCTGCAACACTTATTGTCATTCCTATACCTTCAATAGGAAAATCTTTTTGAAACTGTTCAGTAGCCATTTGACTAATCGAATTTTTGCTTCCTTCAAATATATAACAAATTGTTCCTTTATCTTTAGTATCTACTGTAAACGTAATTGTTGCTATATATTTTTTATCTTGTTGTATAATAACCTGTGGCTCTTGACTTCTGGGAGCCACTATTTCAGGCTCCGAATTGTCAGGCTCCCTCCTTCTGTGCAAGTTCCATAGGTACTACTCTAATGTCATTATCTTTATATGTAACATTTGGAAATTTTGTTTTTAAAATTTCTCTTAATATGTCTTTTGCTCCTTCTTCATCATAAGCTAGAGCTCCTCCATTTAAACGGAAAATATCTAAATTTTTATTTCCAAATAAATTATAACAAGGAACTGAAACATCCCATCTTTGCTTAAATGCTTTCTTTTCAGGAAGTACATTTCCTGTGTTTAAGATTATCTCACTTGCTTTGCTCTTATACATTGGATGCTCTTGTTTACTTATTACATTTTTTAATGCAATTCTTGTATCATTTATTAAATCCATAAGTTTTTTGTCTGACTGTATATATTCTCTTAATTCCCTGGTACAGCTCATTTGGTCTACTACATCTTTTACTGGTCTTCTACGTCTTAATGCTTGATTTTCTCTAATTCCTGTAATGATAAAACTTCTCAAATCTTCTAATGAAGATTTTTCATTTTGATGTTGAAAATCATTGACTAAATCCGTTAAAGCCACTTCTGCTTTTGAATACTCTGTTAAATAATTATCTTCATTACATACACACCATAAGGCTTCAAAAGCTAAATCTAAAGGTATGTAGTCTTCTGCTTTTAATGAGATTCCCCTTCTAGTGTATTCTTTTGAAATATCTTCATCGACTTCTTCTCTTACTTTATCTTCATAAATGTTTAATAGTTGTAATATTTGTTGGTATAGTTTTAAATCGCCTTTCGCAATAGTATTTACAAAATCTTGATATTGTTGTTCAGCATTTTCTTTTTCTTCGACTTTAATCTCTTTTTTAGATGAATTTCTCGCTTTTCTTTCTGCTCCTTCTTTAGATTTTCTAACTCTCAATTCTAATAATCTTTCTCTTTCCTCTTTTGGTAAATCCTTTAGTGGAATATATGCTTTGTGATTATATTTCATATTTTGATATCTTGCATAACATTTCTTACAAATTCCATGTCTTGTTAATTTGTCTACATCTTCTAAACAATCTTTACATATCATAACTCTTTTTCTCCTTTTTATCTAAAATTATTTTCCAACTGCATAGTGTCTTATGGCACTTTCTATTTCTGCTCTTGAAATCTCTTGTTTTGTTTTATAAAAATTACACTTCTCTTTTTCACAAGGTAATTCTTTTAAACACCAACATTCTTTTTCTCCCTCTTTTGGATATGCAAAGCAATCTGTTTGTTGACCTATACCTTTCCATTCACTCATAATTCTTTTTCTCCCTTCTCTAAAAAAATTTTTTTAATTTTTCTGTTTTCTTTTTTTTCCATTCTTTTAGTTTATTATTTATTTCTTCTTCTGTAATATTAAGAGAAGGTTCTCTTATCAGTTGTTTCTTTATTAATTCTATATTTAATTCTACATCATTTATTTCTTCTAATAAATTATCTATTTCAAAGCCTTCTCCATAATACTTTTTTCTTTGTATTTTAGAACATGCTTGGATAAGTTCTGCACATTCTTCACTAAGCGTAGTATATAATAAAGTTCCTTGTTTTTCAAGTATTTTGTTATATAATTTTTCTGTTTCTTTATTGTCTATAATTTCCATTAGTTTACCACCCTTAAATAAACTGTTTTTCTACCAAAATTAAGAGCATCTTGATGACTATCAAAATAAATATCTATTCTATTTCCTTTAATAGCTCCACCTCTATCTTCAACTGTATATGTACCATAACCCTTAATTTCTACTTTAGTTCCAAATGGATACTTACTACTCATTGCTACCGTTCTACCAGCAGTTGCCTTAGTCCCCGAAGCTGTTCTCCCCGTTGATTTTCCACAACATTTACTACAAGAACAATATCCTGTTGCTGTAAACCTTATCCAACTTCCAGTATTTTCATTTGTAGATACTTTACTTTGTTTATTATCGCTATTATTAGTTATTTTTGTTTCTTTTTTTGGTTGTTCTATTACTGGTTTAGTTGTAGATAGATTGTCTAATAATACCCATTGATTTTCTGCTATTCTCCCCCAGTTGTCCATTTTTGCCGTTACCTTAACTTCTGTTCCATAAACTAATGATTTTACCTTGTTTCCTTCTGTTGAATAAGTATCTCTAACATTTATTCCTTTTTTTACATTTACATATAATGTTTTTGGAGTTTCTAAAACTGTCGGTGTTTTTAATTCTGCTCTTGGTAATATACCACCACGACTTGTCACTTGTATATCATTACTTGTTGTTATATTGTTTGTAGTTCCTACAGTTTCTATCATATTGTCTATCATTTCATTAGTTATTGGTTCTACATTACTTTTTGTTGCCACCTTAAAAATAATAACTCCAATTAATACTAAAAATAAGATACAAAATGTTATCGACCTTATAAATTTCTTTTTGTCTACAATTTTTAGCTTCTTTTTTTTCTTGTTCTTCTTTTCATTTTTCGAATGTTTCCCTTTCATTTTTTCACCTCCTCTTTTGAACTTGAATGCATTATACTAAAAAATTTAAAAAATGTCAATAGTTTTTAAAAAAAATATTAAAAATTTTTCCAATAGTTCCAAAAAATACTAAAATATCAATACTTTCAAGAATAATAAAAAATAGGTTTCCCCTTTTACAACCCAATATTTTCAATTTCAAAATAGATAAAATCAAAACTTTTATATTTGTCTGTTGCATGTAGCAACCGAAATTAAATTCTATTTTTCCTGCACCTAATTTTGCGTATATGATGAGATGTATGATATATAATGGATAACGTTATAAAGTAATATAGAATGGTGTACCTCGAATAACTATTAATGAAGCGTTGTTATCGACTAATGAAAATTGTGAAACCCATGTATAAAGTCAAGATTTTAGATATGACCAATATCTTTTTTCTATCTTTAAATCTTGCAATAATTTTTGCATTGTTTTCATCAAACTTTCTGTAATCTATTTACTTACATAAATGATAATCCAAAATATCAAACTTTAGACTGTATCATTTTGGCAAACTGTTAATACTATATAAAATATTTATTTTTTAAAGGAAATATAACCTTTCGTTTTTGTTTCTATCATTTCTACTCTTTACAATATTGGGTTATAAAAAGGGAAACCCATACCCTTTTAGTTATACATTTTTATAACTTTATCCACATTCTTAAATAATGGGAATTTATTTTCAAATTCAAATGAAGTAGAACTTAATGCAGTATCTATTAAATCGCTGGCTTCTTGTGTCTTTTTATGTAATTCTGCATACATTTCATTTACTTTACCTTCATCTACTAAACTTGTTTTTTTAGTAACTACAGGATATTCAAATACCATATTTTGTCCATCTATTGAAAGATTCATTCTTTTTGTTAATTCAACTTCTTCATCTTCAACTCCAAATAAATCTTCCATATTTTTCATTATCGGTCTTCTATATAATGTGTTTTCCTTTGTTGCTAAATCAACACCAATTTCTTCCCCCGAAAATGGACTTACAATAGTTAAATTTTGTTTTGCTTTGTTTATTGCATAATCAATTCTATTTTTTTCCTCAACTAAGTCCTTTAGAATTTGAATTCTTGTCATTGGGTTTACTTGTGCTATTTTATTAGTAGGTTTTATTTCTTTCTCTTCGTCTTCAAAAGTTAGTTCTGGTTTTCCAGTTACTATTTTTGATTTTTGAGAAATTTCTGTTACTTGTACTAACCCATCTGCTGTCTTGTCATATCCTCTAAATGAAAAATTTGCAATCATTTCTGACAATACATTAGAATATTGTCCTGCTGATTTTACTGTAAATTTCATAATATATTCCTCCTTTTTAATGATACTTATATACTATCACAAAAAAAAATATTTGTCAAGTTCTTGACAATAAATATAAAAAAATGAGGGAGCTGTAATTGAACCCTCATTTTTTTCGTGTTCCGCCAAGAACAACAATAATTAAAATCTTCTCTCAATCTAAATATAACATATGTTTTTACACTTGTCAATATATTTTACAAAAAATTTTCAATTTTTTTAATTTCTAAAACTACATCCTGAATTTTCTCAATAATATCTTCTAGTTTCATATCATATAACTGCAAACTTCTTTCATCAGTTTCATAATGGTAGGAATTTAATATACTAATTAATTCACGAATTTCGAAATTCTTCTTATATAATATAGTATATATATAATGATATTCCAAATTTCTGTTATTGAAGAACCTATATGTACTATTATAATGATTTTCTACATAGTCTAATATAGCTCCTAAATGAGGCGGAATATCACTTTCTCCCCAATATATTTTTTTATAATTTTTAGTTTCTATTTTAAAAATATCCATAAAACTACATATTTCAAAATCTGAATAGTATTTCCTATCTAAATAAAATATGATATTCTCCTGGTTAATTGCTGAAATCTTATCATCATACACGTTCCTTACACATAATATTGTGTTCTCCCTTAATATCATTTCTATATATCTTCTAAATTCTAAAAGTATTTCTCCCTTATTTTTAATTTTTAAAATATCTTCACCTTTTTTAAAAACTTTCCTAAAATTTAAAATTATGTCATTTTCTCGTTTTTTCAAGCTTTTTCTCAATTTTTCTTCGTTTATCTCGCTATTGACACATTTCAAATCTTTTAGTAGAATAGGATTGAGTTCAATCATCTTCTGTACCCCCCTATTTTCAATAACTTTAGAAATCCAATATTTTTAATTTTTGGAAAATTTTGACAAAAAAATAAAAATTGTCAATTTCTGACATCAATAAAATCTATTCTAACCTTACTCTCCCAACGGTTTTAGAGATTTTTTAGCTCTTCCCCCTAATACCCTTAATAGCTTGCCCACCCATTCCTTGTGACATTAGACAATCACTTTAACAAGCTCGTCTACTGCTCACGAAATTTCTAATCTTCGTCGCTTGTCAGGGTTGCTGGCTGAGCTCCTTGAAAGAACTTCAAACCCATTATACCACAAACTATTTTATTTGTCAAGTTTGTGACAAAACCCCTAGAGCCTAAGGCTGTTGAGATTTAACAAATGTCAACAAGAAGTTGGACATGTTGACAAAGTAAATTTTCCTTGATATAATTGACTTGCTTTCATTTTATCACAAAATTTTAAATGTGTCAATAGCGAAAAAATAAATCTCGAAAGGACTTGATATACTTGGGAAAGAGAATAATTGAAGGTCAGAAATTTGGGAAATTAACTACAATAAAATATGACAATGTTCATTATAATCCACCAAGATGGAAATGTAAATGTGATTGTGGAAAAACAATTTATGTTAGAACTGCTTTGCTTAACAATGGTCAAGTGAAATCATGTGGTTGTACTAGAATTAAACAAGGAGATGTTACAAAGAATCCTTATTATCCTGGATTTATGAAATATAACCAAAGACATAAAAATAAATTTTCCACAATAGAAGACTATATTATATATAGGAAGGAAAAAGATTATCTTCAAAAAATTCAACCTATCCGTAAAATTAAACAATGGTGGAAACAAATAGATGATGACCAAAATGGAGATTTTGAAAATTTAGAAGATTTTTCTAAATGGTGCGGAGAAAAAGGTTACAATAAGGATTGTTTCATTATGAGGAAAAAACATAAAACAAGACCTTATTCTAAAAGAAATTTACAATTTGGAATTTTTTATAAAGATTTTTTTATTACTGCTTACAAATTTAATATATATCATTTTAATTTTGACAAGAATAAAAAACTGTTTTATGGGTATATTAAATTTAAGGGAAATACAGTTCTTACAGATAGATATGAGAACTTTGAAGATATGATTTTTGAATATTGTTCTTTATATAGAAGATATTTTGGGAAAGATTTTTCCTTTACGTAAAGACCAAATTTTTAAGAAACATATTGACAAAACCTAATAAATATGCTAAAATAAATAGACTCAATAAAGAAAATCTAAATTTTTTAAAAAAACTATTGACTCATTAAAAATTTTGTGTTATAATAGTTTATGAAAGGAGAGATGAGGTATGGGAAGACTTTTAAAAACAATTAAAAAAATGATGAAAAAAGTCGACACTAAAGATAATCCAACTCCTATAAGTGAAATTACAGTAACAGAGGAAATTAAAGGTAATAATATAGAGGTAACAAAAAGCAAAAATGAAAATGCTCAAAATAGAAATGTTACAAGATATGCTTATGGAGATAGCAGAAAAATAAGAACAGTTGAGGATTTAGAAGACTATCGTAGAAAACAAAACGAAATAAACAGAGAAGAATACGTTAGAAAAGTAAAGGAATTAAGTACCAGTATAAATCCTAGAACTGGAAAAAAATATACTTATAGAGAAATTGGGTTGGTAATGAGTTGTTCAAGAACTACTGTTGGAAATATCTTGAATAACAGAAGTACAGGAAAATATGCTAGTATCAGAATAAATGAAAATACAATATTATAAAAGCAGATTTTTTAAAAATGAAGTTTTTCAATTTTTGGAATTTTGAATTTTTGAATCTCTAAAAAGTTGAAAAAAAGAAAAATGGATTTTTTAATTTACAAAATCTCAAAAATGATTTTTAGATTTTTAAATTTTTGAAGAAAGGAGAAAAAAATGGAAGAAGAAATTT
>ERZ1643246.1689-NODE-1689-length-23226-cov-17.225152_pt1 | contig 23226 bp, 26 predicted proteins | sample MGYA00579265_ERZ1643246 | MGnify/ENA primary metagenome ERZ1643246 (study PRJEB29033, sample SAMEA4952261) | chicken gut metagenome | biome: Broiler Chicken; feature: Gastrointestinal Tract; material: Caecum | place: Ireland | collected 2018 | study: Broiler...
GGCCTTGAAGGTGACCTCCGCGCCGGTGGAGCGGCCGATCCAGTTCTTCTGCTGGGTCTTGACCCGCTCGATGAAGTCCAGGTCGTCCAAATCGTCAATGAGCCGCTGGGCATACTCGGTGATCTTCAGCATCCACTGGGACTTCTCCTTGCGGATGACAGGAGAGCCGCAGCGCTCGCACACGCCTTCCATCACTTCCTCGTTGGCCAGCACGCACTTGCAGGAGGTACACCAGTTGACGGGCATGGTGGTCTTGTAGGCCAGGCCGTGCTTGTACAGCTGGAGGAAGATCCACTGGGTCCACTTGTAGTAGCTGGGGTCGGTGGTGTTGATCACCCGGTCCCAGTCAAAGGAGTAGCCCAGCATATGCAGCTGCCGGGTGAAGTTCTCGATGTTGTCGTGGGTCACCTTGGCGGGGTGGATGTGGTTTTTGATGGCGTAGTTCTCGGTGGGCAGACCGAAGGCGTCGTAGCCCATGGGGAACAGCACATTGTAGCCGTTCATCCGGCGCTTGCGGGCCACCACGTCCATGGCGGTGTAGGGCCGGGTGTGGCCCACATGCAGGCCCTGCCCGGAGGGATAGGGGAACTCCACCAGGGCGTAGAACTTGGGCTTGTCGCTGTGCTCCTCACAGTGGAAGGTATTCTCTTCCACCCACTTTTTCTGCCACTTGGGTTCGATGGCGGCAAAATCGTACTTCAAATCTCTCACGCTTTCCTTATTGAAGTCCTCGTTTCTGCAAAAAAACGGGCGATTATCCAATCTAAGATATTATAATGGAAAGATTTCATGATTGCAAGTATTCCGGCGGAAAAAGAGCGCCGGACGGCATGACCGTCCGGCGCTCTGTCTGGTTTCAGTTTTCCGTCAGCACTTCGCTCAGGTCCACGGGGGTGGCGTCGCTCCACAGGCGCTCCAGGTCGTAGAACTTCCGGGCCTCCTCGTTGAAGATGTGGACCACCACCGAGGAAAAGTCCAGCAGGATCCAGGTGCCGCCCCGGTGACCCTCCACATGGTGGGGGGGCTCTCCGGCGTCCTTGAGCATCTTCTCACAGACGTCGGCCAGGGCCTTGATCTGGGTGGTGGAGGTGGCAGAGCACAGCACGAAGTAGTCGGCCAGGGTGGTCAGATGGCCGGTCTCCAGCACCTTGATATCCTGCCCCTTCTTGCTGTCCAGCGCTTTTACCGCAGCGAAGGCAATCTCTTTAGGCGTCATTTACAATTCTCCTTTAAGCCACAGGCTCCATGCCCGGGCCGTATTCAATATTTCCACCAGGTGTCGCAGCAGGCGTGGGTACGGGCGTGGGTACGGGGTCCGGTGTAAACACCGGCGTGGCAGTGGGGGGGACCTCCGGTGTGGGCGTGGCCGCCGGGCTCTGACCGGGTTCACCGCTGGCCGCCGGGCTGGAGGACGGCTGGGCGCTGGCGGAAGCCTCCGGGCTTTGGCTGGGGGCGGCGGAAATCTCTGGGCTGGCCACGGGGGTCTCGGAGGGCGCCGGCGTTTCGGTCACAGCCGGTTTTGGGGTGCTGCTGGGCCTGCTGCTCCCCCCGGAGTTGGCTTTGGTGTCCTCCACCACTCCCCGGGTAGAGGACAGGGTACCGTCAGAGTTGACCGACATCAGATCCAACTCCTCCAGCTTGATGTCCTCCAGGTAGGGGTTGAGGTAAGTGTTCACCAGCTCCAACAGCTCATCCTGAATGGGAACCACATAGGACTGGTCGTCCTTGTAGGTCCGGCTATAGACATAGACCCCTTTGTTGGGCATGGTCATAAAGTTTACATTGTCCATGCTAAGTCCGCCTACAATGGCCTCCTGGGCAAACCAGGCCAAATTGTTCACTGTGAGGTTCTCGCTGGTCTCCACATTCTCCATGAAGATGTTCACCATCTTGGGAATGGTGTTGAGGCTGATGCTGTTGAGGCACTTTTCAATGACCGCCTTCAAAAAGGCCTGCTGGGTCTCAATCCGGCCCAGGTCGCCGTTAGGGTAGCCGCCGTAGATCACATTTTGCCCGTTGACCATCTTGTTGTTCTTCCGCCAGCGCAGCAACTGCATGGCCTCGTCTCCGTTAATGTCCTGGGGCCCGGCATCCAGGTGGATATACAGATCCTGGGTGGGATCCTCGTAGTCCATGTCGATGGGAACGTCAAAATAGACCCCGCCAATGGCGTCTACCAGCTCTCCCACCGCTTCCCACTCCACTACAATGGTGTAATCTGGCTGGAAGCCCACTAGGTAGGAGACCTCCTCCCGGAGAAACTCGATGCCGTCCTTATCATAATAGGGCGCGTAGTTGTATACCGAATTGATCCGCTTCAGATCCCAGGGTACATTTACCATGGTATCCCGGGGGATGGACATGGCGTTGAGCTCCTGATTTTTTACATCGTAGGCAACCACCATGAGGGTATCGGTATTGCCGCCGCCGCCGGTGTCACGCCCAATCAGCAGGAAGGTATAAAACTCATCCTTTCGGTCTCCGTACAGTCGGGGCCCCTCTCCAAAGTCATACTCCACCGCCCCGCTCTCAGTGGGCGGCGGGGTGACCCCCGGCTCCTCCGGCTTGACTACCAACAGCTTGTATATGATAGCCGCTGCCACGATGATGGCTGCAATAACGGTCAGCACAATAAAAAGGATGCGCAGGATCTTCTGCTTTCGGGTAAGATGAGGCCTGGATCGCTTTTTCCGCCCGGAGGGGCGGGAGGCAGATTCTTTCTTTTCCAGCCGGGCGCCGCCCTGGGTACTGTTTCTCTGTTCTGGATTCATGCCGTCATGGTTCCTTTCCGCTTGATTTGCTCCTCAACCAATCCCTGGCCCGCACCGTATTGGGGTGGACGGGCAGCCCTCTGTCCTTCATCTCCTGAATGCTCATTTCACACCCTGCCAGCACCGCCTGGTCCAGGTCCTGATAGGCCAGCGTACGCAGGCGCTCCACCCCGGGGAAGTCCCGGTTGGGCTCCATGTAGTCGGCAATGTAGAGGATCTTTTCCAGCAGGGTCATATCCGCCTTGCCGGTGGTATGCCAGAAGATGGCCTCATACACATCGTCGCTCACCCCATACACATCCCGGGCCACACACGCGCCCGTTTTGGCGTGGAGGAGCTTGACCGCCTGCTGCTCCAAATCATCCAGTACGATACCATATTTTCTGCACAACTGCAACTGTTCTTCCATGGTCAAATATTTGGTACAGTCGTGTAGAATGGCGCCCCGGCGGGCCTTTTCCTCGTCGGCGCCCCACCGCCTGGCCAGGCGCACCGCCTCCTCCTCCGTGCCCTGTACATGGGCGATCCGCTTGGCCCGGATCATGGAATAGGAGCAGGCCCGCAGCTCCCGGTCAGGCAGCTGCTTCAGGTCGTAATGGACGCCATACAGCCCCTGGCGGATGATGTAGCCGTACACCGCCGGGGACAGATACTCCTGCCCCCTGCCCTGGGCCAGCAGCTCCCGCAGCTGGGTGGAGGACACGTCCACAATGTGGGGCAGCTGGAGCACGCAGGTGCGGGCCCCGAAGGTCTCTTGCAGATACCTGGCCTGGGTCTCCAGCAATTCCCCGCTGTCCGACTGGGTGCGGGCAAAGGTGCAGATCCCCGCCAGGCGGGTGATGACCTCCGGCTCCCGCCAGTTCTGCAGGGTGAGGAACATGTCCGTCCCCATCAGCAGCCACAGCTCCGCCTCGGGATCGGCGGCCTGGAGCTGCTCCAGGGTGTCGGCGGTATAGCTCTTGCCGGGGCGGTGGAGCTCCATACCGCTGACGCTCACCTTTTTGGGCAGCAGCAGCCCGTCCGCCGCCAGCTCCACCATCTCCAGCCGCTGTTCGGCGCTGGGCCCGCCCTCCGGCAGGGTCTTATGAGGGGGCGCGGCCGCTGGGACAAACTCCAGCCGGTCCAGGTTCAGGGCGTCCAGGGCGAACTGGGCCGCCGCCAGATGTCCCAGGTGAGGGGGATTGAAGGTACCGCCGTAAATGCCCAGCTTCATGCTAAGACCTCCCCGTTTTAATCCCGTTTCTTGGATACCGCCAAAACGATCCGGTCCTTCTTATCCTTACGATGGGTTGGACGATATAACACGAATTTTGTTCCGATCACCTGCACCACCTCGCTGCGGGTGGCCTTGGCCAGCTCCTCCGCCGCCTCCCGGCTGGTGAGCAGACAGTTCTCCAGCACCTTGCCCTTGATGAGCTCCCGGGCCTCCAGGGCGTCGTCCGCCTGCTTGACCAGGTTAGGGCCGATGCCGTCCTTTCCGATGTGTACGATGGTGTCGATGCCGTTGGCCAGGCTCCGCAGCTGGGAGCGCTGTTTACTGGTCAAGTCCATTGAAATAGCTCTCCAATTCCGTTTTGAATTTTTTCAGGGCGTTGCCCCGGTGGGAGATGGCGTTTTTCTCCTCGGGGGTGAGCTCCGCAAAGGTCTTTTTCAGGCCGGGCAGGAAAAACACCGGGTCGTAGCCGAAGCCGCCCGTCCCCTTGGGGGCGTAGGCGATGGTGCCGGGGCACTCCCCCCTGGCCTCCACCCTGTCCCCGTTGGGGAAGCAGCAGCAGATGCAGGAGACGAATTTCCCCCGCCGATCCAGCTGGCCCCGCAGGTTCTCCAGCAGCAGCTGATACCGTCCCGCGTCGTCCAGCTCCGGGCCGCCGTACCGGGCGGAATACACGCCGGGAGCCCCGTTGAGGGCGTCCACGCACAGGCCGGAGTCGTCGGCAATGGCGGGCAGGCCGGAGGCCTCCATCACGGCGTGGGCCTTCAGATAGGCGTTCTCTTCAAAGGTAGTGCCGGTCTCCTCCACGTCCACATCCACGCCTACGTCGGACTCCAGCACCACCTCCACCCCCAGCTGGGAGAGGATGTCCTTCATCTCCACCAGCTTATGGGCATTTTTGCTGGCCAATACCATTTTCATACGCTCAACCTCCCAGAACCGCCCGCTGAATGGCCTGCACTTCCCGGATACCCTTGGCGCACAGGTCCACCAGAGCCTGCTGCTCGGCAATGGTGAAGGTCCGGCCCTCGCCGGTACCCTGGAGCTCCACCAGCTCCCCCTCCCCTGTCATGACGCAGTTCAGGTCCACCTGGGCGGCGGAGTCCTCCTCATAGCACAGGTCCAGCAGAAGCTGGTCGTCCACAATGCCGGCGGAAATGGCGGCCACACAGGTCTTGAGGGGCATGCTCTCCAGCACGCCCTCCTCCACCAGCTTATAGAGCGCCAGGCTCAGGGCTACAAAGCCGCCGGTGACGCTGGCGGTGCGGGTACCGCCGTCCCCCTGGAGCACGTCGCAGTCCACGGTGATGGTGCGCTCCCCCAGCTTTTTCATGTCCACGCAGGCCCGGAGGGAACGGCCCACCAGCCGCTGGATCTCCGCGGAGCGGGGGGACAGCTTCAGCTTGGCGATGTCCCGCTTGGACCGCTCCCGGTTGGCCCGGGGCAGCATGGAGTACTCGGCGGTGACCCAGCCCTCCCCCTCGGGGACGTGGGGCGGGGTGCGCTCCTCCACGCTGGCGCAGCACAGCACCTGGGTATTGCCGCAGCGGATCAGGCAGGAGCCCTCCGCGAATTTGTTGAAATGGGGAATGATCTCTATGGGCCGCAGCTGATCGTTGGCCCGTCCGTCAATTCTTGCCATATCAGATAACCTCCCTTAAATCAGCGCTTCCACAAAGGCCTCGGCCTCAAAGGGCATCAGATCGTCGATGCTCTCCCCCACGCCGATGTACTTCACCGGCACCTGGAGCTCCTGGGCAATAGCCACCACAATGCCTCCCTTGGCGGAGCCGTCCAGCTTGGTGAGGACGATGCCGGTGATACCGGCGGCCTCCTTGAACTGCTTGGCCTGAATGAGACCGTTCTGGCCGGTGGTGGCGTCCAGCACCAGCAGGGTCTCCCGGTCGCAGTCGGGCAGCTCCCGGTCCACCACCCGGCTGATCTTATTCAGCTCGTTCATCAGGTTCTGCTTGTTGTGGAGCCGCCCGGCGGTGTCGATGAGGATCACGTCGCTCCCCCGGGCCTTGGCGGCGGTAAGGGCGTCAAACACCACGGCGGCGGGGTCGGCCCCCTCGTGCTGCCGCACCAGGTCCACTCCGGCCCGGCCGCTCCAGATCTCCAGCTGGTCGGCGGCGGCGGCCCGGAAGGTGTCGGCGGCGGCCATCAGCACCCGCTTGCCCTCCCCCTTCATGCGGGAGGCCAGCTTGCCGATGGTGGTGGTCTTGCCCACCCCGTTCACCCCGATGAACAGGGCCACGGAGGGGGTGGTGGTGAGGTGAAGCTCCGGCTCACCCACCTGGAGCATGTCGGTGAGCACCCGCCGCAGGCAGGCCCGGGCGGAGTCCATGTCCTTGATCTTCTCCTCCTTCACCCGGCGGCGGAGTTCCTCCACCGCCTTCAGGGTGGTATCCACCCCCATGTCCCCCAAAATCAGGGTCTCCTCCAGCTCGTCGTAGAAGTCGTCGTTCAGCTCCCCGGCAAACAGCTGGTCAAAGGAGTGGCCAATGTTTTCCTTGGTGCGGGTCAGCCCCGCCTTGATCTTTTCAAAAAAGCCCATGTGGTCTGATTCCTTTCCGCCGGACAGCCTGGCCCCGGCGCTATTTGATATGCAGCTCTTTCTCCACGTCGTTCAGGTTGATGGTCAGCAGGCGGCTGATGCCCTGCTCCTGCATGGTGACGCCGTACAGCACGTCGGCCTCCTCCATGGTGCCCCGGCGGTGGGTGATGACGATAAACTGGGTCTTGTCCGCCATCTGACGCATGTAGCGGGCAAAGCGCACCACGTTGGCGTCGTCCAGGGCGGCCTCGATCTCATCCATCACCACGAAGGGGGTGGGCCGCACCTTGAGAATGGCGAAGTACAGGGCGATGGCCACGAAGGCCTTCTCCCCGCCGGAGAGCAGGGAGAGAATTTTCAAAGCCTTGCCCGGGGGCTGGACCTTGATCTCGATGCCGCAGTTCAGGATGTCGTCCGGGTCCTCCAGCTCCAGGTTGGCCTTGCCCCCCTGGAACAGCTCCTGGAAGGTGTGCTGGAAGGACTCGTTGAGCAGGGCGAACTGGGCGGAAAAGATGTTGCGCATCTCCTCGGTGATCCCGGCGATGATCTCCTCCAGCTCCTTCTTGGAGCGGGTCACGTCATCCCGCTGGTCGGTGAGGTAGGTGTACCGCTCGTTGACCCGCTCGAACTCCTCGATGGCGTCCAGGTTGATATTGCCCAGGGAGGAGATGGCGGATTTCAGCTCGCCCACCCGGCGCTGTGCCTTGGGCACGCTCTCCAGCTCCACCCGCTGGGCCCTGGCCGCCTCATGGGACAGCTCATAGGTCTCCCACAGCTTGTCCAGCAGGTTCTTCTCCTCCAGGTCGGCGGCGGCCTTCTTCTGTTCTAAGACGGAGACCTCCCGCTGTAAGTTGAGCAATTCGCTATTTTTTTCCCGGGCCTGTTTATCGGCCTGGTTCCGCTTGGCCTCCATGGCCAGCTTTTCCTCGTTGATGCGGCCGATGGCCCCCTGCCGGTCCTCGTTTTCCCGGCGGAGGGTCTGGAGCTGGCGCTCCTTTTCCCGGATCTCCGCCTCCAGCCCGGCGTTTTTCTCCACAAACTCCGCCAGCATCTTCTGCCGCTCCGCCCGGTCGCCGGTCAGGTCGGCTTTCAGCGCCTCCAGCTCGTCCAGGGACTTGTTGGAGGCCTGCTCCTCCGCCTCCAGGGCGGCCAGGCGCATATTCAGCTCGGCGATGGCCTCGCCGATGGCGGCCGCCTGTTCCTGCATGGCGGCCTGGCCCTGGGCCTTGCCCTCGGCCTCCGCCCGCAGAGCCGCGGCGGCGCCCTCCAGCGCCTGGATTCGCTGCCGGGCGGCCTGGATATCGGTCTCGGTCTGGGCGGAACGGGCCTGGACCTGGCGCAGCTCCTCCTGCTGCTGGTTCCGCCGGCCCTCGGCCTGGACAAGCTGGCTGTCCAGGTGCCCCAGCCGCTCTTTGAGCTGGAGGATGTCGTCCTCATGCCGCCGCTGCTGGCTCTGGGCGGTCTCCAGCTCGTAGGCGGCGGCCGCGGCCTCCCGCCGGGCCTCCTCCATGGCGTGGGCGGCGGCGGTCAGCTGCTCGGTCACCCCCGCCGCCTGCTGGTGCAGCCGCTCCAACTCGTTGGCCCGGCTGAGAATGCCCGCGCTGCGGGACACCGAGCCGCCGGTCATGGAGCCGCCGGGGTTGAGCACCTGGCCGTCCAGGGTGACAATTTTAAAGCGGTAACCGTATTTCCGCGCCATGGCGATGGCCCTGTCCAGATCCTCGGCCACCACCGTGCGGCCCAGTAGATTGGAAAAGACCCGCTCGTACCGGGCGTCGAACTGGATAAGCTCGTTGCCCAGGCCCACAAAGCCGGGCTCCTGCCGCACCCCCTGGTCCCGGAAGTCGGAGGGACGCATGGAGGTCAGGGGCAGGAAGGTGCTCCGGCCGCCGTCCCGCCGCTTCAGATACTGGATGGCGGCCTTGCCGTCCTCCTCCCGCTCCACCACGATATGCTGCATGGCGCCGCCCAGGGCGGTCTCGATGGCCACGGTGCAGGCGTCCGGCACGTGGAGCAGCCCGGCCACCGGGCCGTGGATCCCCTTCAGCTGCCCCTTCTTGGCCTCCCCCATCACCAGCTTTACCGCTTTGGAGTAGCCCTCATACATTTTTTCCATTTCGGAGAGCATATGGACCCGGGAGCGGATGGCGTTCTCCTCCATCTGGAGCTTCACATGGCGCTCCTCCGCCTCCTTGGCCTTCCGCTGCCGGGACTCCACCCGCAGGGTGTAGCCGTTGAGCATGTTCTGCAGGGCGTCCCGGTCCTCCTGGGCCTTGTCCAGGGCGGCGGCGGCCTCCTGCCGGGCGGCTCTGACGCTGTCCAGGGCCTCCTCCCCGGCGGCCAGCTCCTGCCGCAGGCTCTCGTCCCGGTCCAGCAGCTCCTGCTCGGCGGCGGCCAGGGCGGAGAGGAGAGCCTTGGCGTCGGCGGCGGAGGCATGCTCCACCGACTCCTTCTGCCGCAGCTGCTCCAGCTCACCGGCCAGTTGGCCGGCGGAGCGGACGGCATCCTGGGCCTCCCCCTGCCGGCGCTCCAACTGTTCCTGAAGCTGGGCGCGCTGCCCGGCCAGCTCCTCCAGCCTCTGGCGGCGCTCGTCAATCTGGGCGGCCACCGAGCCCGCCCGGCCCTCCTGCTGATCCAGCTCCCGCTGGATGCGGTCCCGGTTCTCCAGATTGTTCTGGATGTTGGCTCTCAGCACGGCAATAGCGTTTTCCAGGCCGTTGGCGTCGGCCTGCTTTTGCATCATCTGAAAGCGGACGCCCTCGGCCTCCACGTCCTTGTCCCGCATTTTGGCGGAAAAGTCCTCCGCGGCGGCGTAGAACTGTTCTACCGCCTTTTGGGCCTCCTCCCGCTGCCGGACGGCGTTTTCATAGTCGGACATGGTCTTGATATTCCCCGCCCGCAGCTTTTCCAGCTGATCCAGCCACAGGGAGATCTCCAAACTCCGCAGCTCGTCCCGGAGGAGCAAAAACCGTCTTGCTTTCTCGCTCTGGTTCCGCAGAGGCTCCACCTGGAGCTCCAGCTCGTCGATCTTGTCGGTGATGCGCACCAGGTTTTCCTGGGTGCGCTCCAGCTTGCGCTCGGCCTCCTCCTTCCGGTGGCGGAACCGGGAGATGCCGGCGGCCTCCTCAAAGACCTCCCGCCGGTCCCCGCTTTTGACCGACAGGATCTCGTCGATGCGGCCCTGTCCAATGATGGAATAGCCCTCCCGGCCCAGGCCGGTGTCCATGAACAGCTCGTTCACGTCCTTGAGCCGGACGGAACGGCGGTTGATGTAATACTCGCTCTCCCCGGAGCGGAAGTACCGGCGGGTGACCATCACCTCGCTCTCCTCCATGGGGAACAGGTGGTCGGCGTTGTCCAATACCAGGGAGACCTCGGCAAAACCCTGCTGCTTGCGCAGGGCGGTGCCGCCGAAGATCACGTCCTCCATCTTGCCTCCCCGGAGGGCCTTGGTGGACTGTTCCCCCAGAACCCAGCGGATGGCGTCGGAAATATTTGATTTTCCGCTGCCGTTGGGCCCCACGATGGCGGTGATATCCTCCCCGAAGGAGAGCACCGTCTTATCCGGAAAGGACTTGAACCCCTGGATCTCCAACGCTCTAAGGTACATAAGCACACCTCTTTCTTTCCATAACCTTCTATCCCCTTTATTTCAAGGGGTTCCAGGCTTTTTGTGCTTACATAACCCCTTACAGTTTTCTATAACTTTTCAGTGAAGTGGTGTAAATCCAGGTGTAATCTGGTGTCCAACTCAATCATTTGGTGTAAAACTACAGAACCTTGATCTTCCCGTCCAAGCTATGAAAGCTCTCAAGTTTCTTACTCTCGGTCGCCTCGTTATAGACATCCATCGTGGTTCTTATATTTCGATGTCCCATAACATCTTGGATGATTTTTAGATTCCGCTCATTTTCACAAAGCCTTGTGCAAAAGGTATGGCGCAGGATGTGAGCACTGAACTTAGGCAAATAGCAAGGCTCTCTTCCCTCTTTTTCGGCGTTAAAGTATTCTTCTCGGTTATACGTACTCGTGATATGTTGTATCGTATCAAACACATACGCCGGAGTAAACACTTTTCCATTGTTGTTAAGAAAGATAAACCCCGTATATTCACCAATGGAAAACGGCTTGATATTTGGATGGTGTTTTTTATCCCTTTCTTCCAAAAGAACAGCCTTGACATCGGACAGCATCGGTATTGTCCGCAGCCCAGCCTTTGTTTTGGGTTCAGAAATTCTGTATTCATAGCCTCCATGCTCGCTTGGCTTATATAGGAGAGTATGGTTCACGCTGATGAGTTTTTTCTCAAAATCACAGTCGCACCATCTAAAGCCGAGAGCTTCTCCAATCCGCATACCGGTCCCAAGAAGCACTGTAAACAATGCTCCAAGTCGTCGATAGTATCTCGACCGATACACGTACTCGATCAATCTTGCCTGCTCTTCTTCGGTCAATGCGTGTCGCTTCTCCTGCTCAACTGACAACATCTTGCGCAGGCTTTTTAGGACATTGGCCGTAGGGTTAACACGGATCAGATTGTCCATTACAGCACTTTCAAACATCTGATATAAAATGGAATGAACACTTTGCACCGTACTTGCCTTGAGGCCAAGATCTTGGATCATGTGCATGTAGAGTTTCTGGATATCTGAGAACCTAATGTTTCGGATTTTTCTTCCGCCGATCTCTTCCCGAACTTGACTGTCGTACAAACAAATGTAGTTGCATCTGGTTGTTTCCTTGAGGTCAACACGCAAATCCATAAACGATTTGAACAGTGCATTTACAGTAATAGAATTTGCATCGCCTGTACGAATACCATCGTCGAGGTCTCTTAGGACTTGCTTTTCAATATCTCGAAGCGCCAATACAGACCGTTTTCCTTCTGGTGCTTTGTCTGTGTCTACCAGTTTCCAGCTATACACAGTTTTCCGCTTTCCATTCGGGTCGGTATACCGAAACATATATAGGCCGTCTTGTCTTTGCACCTCCCCATTTCTCAGCAATCTTCCTTTGCTATCTCTACATTTCTCTGACATTACGATTCCCTTTCTGTCAAGAGACAAAGGGATCTGATATAGCATTTTATTCTACCACATCAGATATTGTTTTTCAAGATTTAGACAACTCAAGGCATTTTTACGTACCTGCAGGCAGAATTCACCTGATATTTTCCTACTTCTACCCTAGATATTAAACACATACCCATTGTCTAAAGCCCGTTCTTCAATGTGCTGACTGGAGTGAAGAAAAGCCTGAACAAAGACGAAACTTTGTCCAGGCTCATTTATCATGCTTTACACCGTATCGACGCCTTCGAGGTATTTCTCAAACTTCTTCCGCTTAATCAACCGTTTTGTACCGACCCAAATTACAAAATCGCAATCTGGACTGCTGGTTATCTCACGAAGCTTGTTTGTTCCGATCCCGAAGTAGGAAGCCGCCTCATCTATTGTTAAGTTCGCCTTTTCCCAGATTGGGACCGCTTGCTTCTCCATTTTCCCAACTCACTTTCCTAAAAATTGAAAAGCAACGGGCGGCAGCTGGCTAGGCCGCTCCGCGAGACTTACTCCCCGAGCTATTGGCACTTCCCGCAACCTGCGACGGATTGGATACCGCTCGGATCACGGCCAAAGTGGCGTATCATGATACGCGAATATGGATCATGGCCACCAAGCCGCCACAGCTTGTCTGCACACAGCATCCGGCTCTCCCCAATCCTCCTATTCGTTCTGATCATCTCCATCGCTGTCGCGAGAAAAGGCATGCAGAGGTAAAATCCCCATGAGCAGGAACCGGATCGCGGTTTGATACCCCACCAGGAACGCCAGCTCCAGTTCCGTGCTCGTCCGGTTATAGAGCAGCGTCTCATACTTATCAAGTAGTTCCCGGTGGTCCAAACCCAATTGCTGCAAAATCTGATCCTGCAGCATCTGTGACTGCCTGTCCGCCTGCTTCAGTTCCTCCTTGCTGTGTGCCGTTGCCTCCTCGAAGACGTCCCAGTATCCATCCATGAAGTCGTGGAAGAAGGCGGCGACCTCCTCCGATTCGGGAGGCCGGTTTCCCACCGCCTGCGCCAGTTGCCGAACCGCCTGAATCAGCATCGTCCAATGCTTTTGAAGGACGGCTTTCAGCGTGTCATTCACATTTTCCTTTCTCTGCATTTTGTTAAACCTCCTGCAAATTTTGGTGGGGCAGATCTCTGCCCCAGTCTGTATATAAAAACAAGCGCACGGATCGGGTGTGATCCATGCGCTTGGTGCCTCAGCGGCTCGGTATCGGTTTTGGACTGGATAACAGTCCGGAAAAACAAAAAAAGCTCCCAAAGGTCAAGAAGACCTCTGGGAGCTTTGAAACACGGCTACTGTGATCGCCAGTGGCAATCAACGGATACTGTATACCTGAATTATAGCGAAACACCGCTTGGTTTGCAAGAGGACATCCAGGATTTATCACCGCCTTACGGCCTGGCGCCAGTCCTATCGCGGCATCCAGTTACTCTGGGATCGGACATTACTGTTTCCTGCGGATAAAGCCAGGCAGCACACGCACTTCGTTCCGGCCCAGCGAATCATCAACACAGGGCGTCATCAAGTCATAACTATCTTTAATCTGCTCCTTGCTCGGCGCTACGCTGGAGGGCCAATTCTCACCCCTGTATTCCACATAGGCGTCCAAAATCTTCTCGTAGATGCATTTAGACACCTTGAGCCGGCTGGCATCATATCGTCATGGTGTGTTCCTCCTTTCTGCCCACAGAGGCCTACCGGCCGTCAGCCAGGATTGCCAGCACTCCTCACAGGCGCATTCATGGCAGGAGCCATCCCAAAACTCGGCCGGGAAGGGCGGACAGGCGCCGCAGAGCAACTGTGCAAGGTTCTCTACATCCATATCCGAAGACCGGATCAGGGCCAGTCCTGGGCTGGCTGGCCTCGTCTGCGCCGTGGCAGAGTCAAGCACCAACTCGATTACCTGCTCCATCGCCCGGATGAATGCCTTGCGTGGGATGGAGCTGCGGTATCGGTTCAGTACATCACTGGTGATTTGAATGATTGTGTCGGACTTATTCATAGCGAAGTACCTCCGACCCTCGACATGTATTCTGCGCGCAGCCGCATGAGCAGGCGGCCTAGGTTGTTTCGGCCATGCTGCCCTCCGCACCGAGCGCAGGTGCAACAGCCCCAGAAGTTGTCGTGCCAGGTGTTCCCCTCTACCAAAACGGCGCCGCCGGTATCCAGTAGTTTGGGGACCAGATCCGGGTTCTCCTCAAACTTATGGACAAGCAAATTGTGCATGATGGTCAGTTTCCTTGCATCCCAGTCCGGCCGCATCTTGACCCGGCGCCCGAGCCGCTTGGCCTGTGCGGGCTCCAGTGTCAGGAACCGCGTTCGCTTCTTCGGATCGGCGCATTTGGCAGCCTGAAAAGCCGCCTCCACTGAGGGAAAGGTCATGCCGTTGAAGGTCACACGGCATGGGTAGAAGTTGCTCAAAAATGCGTGAGGACCGGTAAAACGGTCGATGACCGCCCTGCGCTGTTCAGACATCTGAATCGCCCTCCCCTTCTGTTTCACTTATTTTTCACATCATGTGCTGCTTGATGGAGATATACCGGCAGCCTGGCCAGCTGCCTAACTCGCACTGCAGGCAGTTAGTCTGCGCGCAGTACTCCTCTAAGCAGGTCCTGCAGAGTGGCGCGCCGGGCACATAGTCATCGGTAGCCACAAAGTAGGGCGATGGCCCTCCCATTTTGCGGATCAGCGGCCGTCCGCAGGCGGTGCAGTTCTGCTCCTCCCACTGGATGGGTTGAGCCTTGTCATACTCAATCGGCTCGCCGCAGATCGGGCAGAACCGCCACGGGTCTGTTTTAGAACTTGGCACAACGGGGTGCGGTAAGGCATTTCCGCAGGTCGAACACCAATACCGCTCCATAATGTTAGGCCCATCCTGCGTGATTTTGGGAATCATAGGCCGGCACCTCCATCGCCGGCCGCTTCCGGTTGCTGCCGCAGCTGGTAAGCGACGACTTCCCCAATACTTGGGCTGAAGATCGGCTTTGCCTCCACTTCGCCCATCTGGATGGGGATCAGCACCCTTTTGACCTCTTCCAATAACACCTTATCGGGGCATCGGTCGATAAAAAAACCAATCGTACATAGGATATCGCCTTGCGGCAGGATGCAGATGTGATTGCTCAATTCGGACCAGGCACATCCCACGCTTATTTTGGGAATCGTGCACACGGAATACTGTTTCGCGGACATACCTCCCGCAGAATGTGGTATACGCAGTGATATAACCGGCATACGAACCCTGCTCGTGGTACTCCAAGTCGGAGATATAGAGCCCAGGCGCCGGCTGGAAGGTATGGTTGAGTTTCATCGGCAATCGATATCCTGGGTTGGCCGGTAACGCATCAGTATTTCACCCTCCGGTAGTGGGCAGTTGAGGATCCACTTCATATGGTCCTTCACCTGCCACCTCGTACTGCAGTCGACCGGTCCCACCTCTTCAAAGATGTTCAGCCGGAGCGACTTTCCGTCCAGATTCCGAGCCGACTGATCAAATCTCCAAAACGGCAGATAGTCGGACGGTGTAAGCGCGGCGCCTACAGCTGGGAGTCGATCCCGTTCTACACGGTAGAGGAAAAGTTCCCGCTCGGCCATGGGGAGAAATCCGTCTTCTTGATCAATGAGCATATGCGCCTGACCAGAGACGAGGCGCTGGCCATTCGGTTCCACATGGGTGACTTTACCGACCGCAATACTGGAAAGGCCTATGAGATGTGCTCGCTGGCGCTGCAGCTGCATATTGCGGATCTTCAGGCGACCTATCTGGATGAAAACGACAGGAGGAGAAGATAGTCATGGGCCGTGGAAACTGCTGTGTCTTCGGAAAATACGAAGGGCTATATTTCATCGACAACGACGACATCCACGTGTACTGCAGGGCAGGCAAAGACACAGGTGAGCCTCCGGAACTGCGGCTGCTACGCGACTTGGATTTCAGTTCTCTGATGGACGGCACATGGATCTACCATGAGATGGCCACCTGTGCGGAAGAGGAGGACATCCTCTCGTGCTTTATGGAGGACTTCCTCCAGATGTTCCTCAGCTTCCGCCGCGTTGAGCCGGAACAGTGGATCTCCCGCAGCCAAAGGGTGATTCTGGAGAACGCGCTCTTTTATATCTGCCTGGAGGATAACCAGTGGTCTCTGGCAGTAGAGCTCATTCAAAAGGAGTCGTCCTGGGGCAGAAACTACGAGGCCCTTCAGGCGCGGCACTACCGGCAGTACCTGCTGGGCATGCAGACATGCCTGCTGAACCGGCTGCCGAGCATCGGGATCTACACCGGGCCGTGGATCTCCGGCGTGCTCAGAAAGGAGGAGCAGAGCGCATGAAAAAACAACTGACATCAGATGCAGACGTGGAGTTTTTGGAGAAAGAGGATCAGATAAAAGATGTAGAAGCCGCGCATGCAGTATATGAGCGGTTTAAGCTGGAGTGGATGCTTGACCACGGTTATACACTCAAGGACCTCATCGAGGGGCTGGAGAAGCAGAGGGAGGAGTGTCCGGATCTGACGCTGGATTCGATCTTCCGCGACTGGGAGTTCAACTTCGGGTTTGGTTCGGATATCTGGCCCTGCTTCTGGGAGTACTATCATTCCGAATATGAGCCCAAAAAGGAGGAACTGGCGGTGATGGATCGTCATGATACCGAGCTGCTGAGCGGCCGCTATGTCGCGGAGAACAGAGAGGGCACTTTCAGTGCCTACCGCATCGTCATGGATGTGAAGGAGACTGAGAAATCCTACATCATGCAGCTGGTTGCGTTCAAGAGCAGGTATAGCGCCTCACATATCAGCCACCTGTTCTCCAAGTCCAAGCGGGTCGTCCTCAACAAGGCACGGGGTGGCCATGCTAGGATAAGGCCGCTGGACATCTCTAGTTGGAACTGCGGGGGCCTCATTGGTGATGGTGTCTATTTCCCGGAAGACTAATCGGCGTAGGAACAAAGTTCCCTTGAAGCGTCTGCTCTCCACGGCACAAATGTGTTTACTTGGATATGTCCGAAAAAAAGCCGCCCTTACGGGCGGCAAACGAAACCTGGATGGTTTCGGAATCTTTGATCCAGGCAGGGCCCGGTCTGCTCTGCCTGGTAAAGAAGAGAGGGAGAAAGAAGAAAAGTTATCACGTCAGCTTCCTGTTCCTGACGATAACATGGTATCACATCATGATGTGAAAATGTTTACAAAAACTGGAACAGAAGATGAAGGTTTTGTAAAGATATCGAGGAAATATGTTTCACCTCAAATATGTAACCTATGCCGCCCAGAAGGAACCGCCTGATTCATTTCTCGTGGCCGTTAAAGTAGCACGCCACAATATCTTCCAACAAATGATATCGGTCGATTTTCCGAATGAGTTTGCGGGCGCCAAGATGATTTGTGATGTATGTTGGATCCTCAGTCAACAGATACCCGACGATCTGGCCGATTGGATTATACCCCTTTTCTTGGAGCGCTTCATGGACGCGCAGCAAATTTGCCCTGTTTTCGTTCTCCATAATGCGCATCACCTCACAGGCATCTTCGGTATAAAGCAAATTCAGATGATTGAGTTATGCCGCGCATGGGAACTATAGCCCCATGCGCGGTATGTTTTATCAAAATGTGTCGCAGACCTCCCATAACTGGGAAATCGCATAGAGAGGCAGATTGATGAGCTTATCCTGCTTACGGTAGTCTGACATGGAGGTGCGGACGCCAAATGGCAGCCCATTGTTGGCGACAAAGTATTTCAGGCTCTTGGCCTGCAGGTTCTCCTCCGCCTTGACCTCCAGCGGAATCACGCTCCCGCTGTGCTGTAGTACAAAGTCCACTTCGCCGGAAGAGTTCTCCGCCGACCAGTAATAGGGTGTGGCACCCAAGTCTGAAATGAGCTGCTGGCAAACAAACTGCTCCGTGAGCGCCCCTTTGAACTCCGTGAAGATTGCATTGCCATTGAGCAGCGTCTTGGCGTCCAGATCCGTCATGGCCGCCAGCAGGCCCACATCCACCAGGTACAGTTTGAAGGCGGGCATATCCTGGTACGCCTTCAGGGGAACGGCGCCCTTGGTAACACGGCCTACCTTACAGCACAGTCCGCAGTCGATTAGCCATTGGATGGCCAGCTCAAAGTCCTTGGCTCGAGCCCCCTCCCGCAAGACACTATAAATGAATTTCTTATTCTCCTTTGCAAGCTGCGATGGAATGCCGTCCCACACCATACGGATGCGGGGAATGACGGCCGTCGGTGCGTGTTTTGAAAAGTCCTGCTCGTAATCTGAAATCAGGCGCAGCTGCACCCGGCGTACGGCAGCAAGATTCTGCTTGGGCAAATAGGCATTCACCGCCGCCGGCATCCCACCGACATAGTAATAGGTTCTGAGCAAGTCAATATACTTGTCCCGGAACGCGGTAATCATTTCAAAGTCCCTCTGTTCCAGGAGGGCAAGCAGCTGCTCATTGCCGGTAGCGGAGAGAAATTCAGTAAAGGAGAGCGGATAGAGCTCCATGCTGTCTACCTTCCCTACGGGGAAGGATGTCCCTTCGTGCATAGCGATCCCCAGCAAAGACCCGGCAGCAAGGATATAGTAGCTGTGCCGCTTATCCTCGCAAAAGTATTTGAGGCTTTGCAACGCCGCCGGGACTTCCTGGATCTCGTCCAGGATAATCAGCGTGCTTTCCGGGTCAATCTCCACTCCGCTTTCAATAGCAAGGCCCCGCAGGATTCGATCCACATCAAAGTCTCCGGAGAACAGGTGCTGCATCCGCTCATTGCGGTCAAAATTGATATAGGCACATCGTTCAAACGCAGTGCGGCCGAATTCCTGCATGAGCCAAGTTTTCCCGACCTGCCGTGCACCGCGGATAATCATGGGCAGACGGTTGGGATCCTCTTTCCACTCCTGCAGGCGATTTATCGCAAATCGTTTCATTTCCGCCCTCCTACCTGACTGTATTGATAGTTTCAGTATATCATCACCTCCCAAATAGTCAACCGAAAAAACGGATAAATTGTCAGAAAGTCCGACTTATTTCTGTTCTAAATTGTCCGAAGGATATCACGGGTATAAATCGATCCGACTTTCACATCAGGTTCAAATCCCGGCCCCGTCGGCGGAATATGGGTTTCCCCGATAAGGCTACAAAAGTCCTCGCCAAGCTCCAAGCCCGGCGGGGACTCTTGCCGCCCCGGGTGCTTACTTCCGGGAGCCACCCGTATACTCGGGATAGCGCAATTTCACAGCCTCATAAAAGTAGGGGGCAAATTCACAGCAGAACAGGTTGTCTGGCGTAAAGGCATCCGAAATCCGGCCTCCTTGCGCATCCTCCTCTGTCTCGTAGCACCATCCATTCCAAAGGTTGAACGCCATCCGCACGACCCGTGCAGTGCCGCCAGTCTGCCACCCATCGTTCAGGGCCTCAGGCTTAATCATTCGGGTGTCCTGATCAAAGCACTGCGGGAAATTTTCGCGGGTCTCCGCTGTTAGGCCGAACAGATACACCAGTGCTCGGAAATATGGATCCACGCCAGATTCCAAATGTTCCCGATAAAATGCGCTGTGCTCGTTGTCACGAAAAAGAATATCAGACATCTTAGCACATCCTTCTCCTTTACAACATCCTTTTCTGCACTGTAACATGGACAAAGTTACAATGCAGAATTATGAGCTGCAAAAATCAAAGCAAGTTTGCCTTCTCCTTCATCTTCTCCTTGGTGGGGTTGGTATAGAGCAAAGTGGTATGGACATTGGAATGTCCCGCCTGGTTTGCCAACTCGCCGATGCTGTACCCATTCTCCAGAGCATTGGAGCAGAAGAAATGCCGGAGAGTGTGAGGCGTGATGGAAGCGGAGTGTGCATTGAAGATCCGGTTGACCTGGCCTCGGGTAAGGTGGCTATCCCCCCGTCCGGGGAATAGATAGGGGTTTTCCGTTGCCGGACGGCTTTTGAGATACTCCCGCACCGCATTTGCCACCTTGTTTCCGAAGTAGACCACCCGCATCTTGTCTCCCTTGCCGCGCCGTACTGCGATCTCCCTAGCCGCTAGGGAGACATCCTCCATGCGCAGCTGTAGGCACTCGCTGATGCGTAGGCCTGCATAGGCGAGGATCGTGGCAATGGCATAGTCGCGGGCGCCGTTCTGCTCCAGAATCTCCTGTCGAAATCGCTCCACATCCGTCTTGGTTACCGTGCTTGGGCTAGCATAGGCCAGCTGCACCTTCAGGTTATCTCGCTTGTTTAGTACCGGCTCCTTCATGGCGCCCAGCGAAATCAGGTAGTAACTGTAACTTTGCAGTCCGGCCAGCTTGGCGTTGATGGAGCGGTTGCTCAAGCCCTTTACCGTGCGCAGGTAGGAGATATAGTCCAGCACATTGGTTCGGTAGAAAATCTTCATCTTCTTTCCAAAGGTCTCCTCGTACCAGCGCAGATAGCCCTGCATCGTCTGGCAATACGCCTTCACGGTGTTCTCCGACTTGCCCTCCGCATGCAGATAGGCTTTGAACTTCTCCAACATGGTCTATCCCTCCCACAAGCCCGTAAATTATGTCGCATTGTGATACAGGGCCGCGTACATAAATTATGTTGCGTCCACTATCTCAATTACACGGATGATAGGCGTATTTTGCAACATAATTTACCTTATGGTGCATGATATGCCCGGGGCAGGCAGATGGAGGGGACGCCATATACCTGCCCCGGGACTATGGGGAAAATTACTCAGGTCTGAACCGCGCCATAATGCGGGCAACCAGCTTGTCCTGGATACGTTGTTTCAACTCTGCATCCACACCGCGATAGGACTGACCGTATTCATCGTAGAAGATGCGGGTATCTTGATCTCCCGGCGCTTAAAGCCGTTGATCGTGCTGATGACCCAGAGGACTGCCAGGACAATGACCCCGCCGACAATCAGGGTGAACAGGTCGAATGACCAGAAAAACATAGCATTACCTCCCACTCTTTTATTTCTCTGCATGGCTGCGCGGGGGCGGCAGCCGCCGCCCCCGCCGGATCAGCTTTCAGGGTGTATACCAGGCATCGTATACCGCGTAGAACTCGCCGAGCAGGCCGTCCAGTGTGAAGATGTCTCTGCTGGCGTCGTAATAGCCCTCATATTGGACCGTGCCCTCCATTTCCAGCCAGACGTAGCTGCCGTCCACTGTATAGATGCCGTCCTGGGCGGTATTGTAGTCAGAGATGGTGACGGTGCCGTCGCTGTAGAATACGATGCTGACCTCCGCATCGTCGTTGTCATAGGCGCCGCCCAGGGAGTAACTGGAATCGCCGGAGTCGCTCTCGCCCCCGCTGCTGGAGGATTCGGTGCGGCTGAACCAGCCGTCCAGGCCCTCCACGATTAGGTCGCCGTCGCCGTCGATATAGCCCGTGTAGTCGCTGAAGGTCACCGTTTCCCCGTCAAAGGTGAAGGGGGAGGCAAAGCCAATGCCGCCGCCGATGGAGTATACCACGGAGCCGTCGCTGGTGAACTCCACATAGTCGCCGGTGGAGCTGTTCGCCCACTCGCCCACCAGTTCGGCCTCCGGGCCGGTGATGTCGGGATAGGTCAGTTGGGAGCTGTCCCCCGGGCTGTACCAGCCGCCCTCGCCATCGATCTCAATGATCAGGTCACCCATACTGTCGATATATTCTATTTCGTGGATGCTTTCCCCACGCCCGGAACTATACAACTCAGAATCTAAGTACCATGACCGGCGGTTCCAGCCCAGATAAAATCCCCACGTCTATCACTCTCGCGTACTGAGCACCTTGCGCGCTCTGGCTACCCACGCCGTCACATGGTTTGCCGCTACACCGAACCGCTCCCCGATCTCTCGGTTGGTATATCCATCCATCAGCATCCGGATGGCCTGGAATCCCTTGGCTGTCACCCCGGTGGCCTCGGCTTCTGCCCGCTCAAGCCGCTGCAGTAGCGACATACATGCCTCTCGCTGTTCTGGTATATCATCGTCCAGCACCGTGCAGGGCAGTTCAGCAGGGTCAGTGGCCACCTCCCGCCCTCGCCGGGTGGCACGCTCCAACTCAGTATAGATCTCATTGCGGATCAGACGGTAGGCGTAGGTGGAAAAGGCCACCATGTGCCCCGGCTTATCTGTTTGGGCCGCCTTGCACAGCCCCAGGCACCCGATTTGGAACAGGTCGTCATAGCCGAACATGCTCCCCGCGCCCAGTGTATGGACGCAGTCCTGGATCACCTTGCCTACCAGTCCCATGTTCTCCTCAACCTTGATCCGCTGCTCCTTCGTAAGCGGCGACAGCATATCATGCACCTCCTGATACTTTTCTCAATTTGTTTTGCTACTCCAGCCACTCCTGGAGCAGTTTCCGACTCTCGTCAATGACCACCTGGCAGTAATACTCGCCCAGATGTCCGATGTGGGCGTGGGCCATAGGCGCCTGCACGGTCATGGCCAGCCATTGGTAGGCGTCCCGCTTGCTCATGAGTCCAGACTGATACAGTTTGTTGAACTCCTGATTCGCGGCATACCGCAGCTTTCGCAGTCTCGGCCCGGCCAAGCTCCCCATTGGTTCCAAGGTCCCCGGGTGCGCCATCACAAAGGAATCGCAGGCCGGGTACCGGGAACAGACATAGGCCATCGCACCAGGCCTGTGTGTCCTGCACAGGCCTTCCGCACTGCGGAGCACCGCTGGACTGCCGCAGTGGCAGCGCAGCCGCCCTTCGCCAGGCAGTACCCCAGCCCGGCTGCGTCTTGATTTCTTGCTCACCTTGTGTCCCTCCTTACCAGAAGATAACTTCCATATTCCCTACTCGCACCGGCATCGCCAAAACCGCCGAAACACAAAAAAAGGCCGGAAGCCCGCTGAAAAAGACAATGCAGAGCCAAGCGCTGGAATAGTGGTGTCGCATCCAGCCATTGACTCTGCACTGTATTTCAGCGGCCTTCCGGCCACATTCTTTTAAGACAAGATCTGCGCCTTGTGGGGCCGCGGTACAGCGGCTCCGTCACGATTTCCCACCCTCTTCTGGCAGATCTGACGCCAAGGCGCCCCGGCGTATCGAGAGCCTGTGCGCAGTATCTTGTTACAATGGAATTACAACAAAATACCGTGAAATAGTCAACAAAAATCCGCATTTTCGCGGTAATTGTGACTTAATAATAAATAAAGACACATGATAGTAAAATATAATGACACAATATTTGCTTAACAGGGTTATACGGATGCGCTATTTAAAATATAGTGACACAATTTTCTGTTCCCCCACCAGTTTTCGCTTGATTCAACCGATGAATAGGCATCGCTTGCCCAGACAGAATCAGCAACTTTCCTATGCTGCCATCATTCTCATAAATCGAGACACTGCCATCCTGTGAAGAGTACATTCGTCTGTCCCTTATGAAGCGGCATAATTATAGCATATCCGCGCAGTCCTATTCAAGTCCGTTAGATGTTCAAGCGGCAGAAAGCGTACCGCAGATGGCTTCGCTGGGGAAGAAACTGAACTTGGCCTAGTCCACCTTTCTTTCCCTCATGCCAATCTCCAGCCCTCGGCCTGCTCCCGGATCTCAATGAACCGCCGGTACAGCCCGCCCTGGGCCATCAGCTCCTCATGGGTGCCCCGCTGGACGATGCGGCCATCCTCCACCACCAGGATCTGGTCGG